>Ga0335070_10001841_pt1 | contig 24585 bp, 23 predicted proteins | sample Lox_Sample_13_FD_206722 | JGI IMG/M metagenome (GOLD analysis project Ga0335070, IMG submission 206722) | Soil microbial communities from Loxahatchee National Wildlife Refuge, Florida, United States - Lox_Sample_1.3 | ecosystem: Environmental > Terrestrial > Soil > Wetlands | place: USA...
CGATGAATTGCTCCGGATGCCACGGCACGCTGGATTACAAGCCCAGTCCGCTGGAGAAGGCCTTCTATCCCTCTGCCCCGCAGCTCATTCTCGCGCCGCTGGATGACGAGGAATGGCACATCTACTACGCGGTTCGCACCGGCATCCGCTACACCGGGATGCCTGCCTGGAACAAGGCGTTGAGCGACGATCAGATATGGAAGGTGACTGCCTTCCTCTCCCGCCTGGAGAAGCTGCCTCCGGGGGTCCAGGACTATTGGAAGAAATCTTTCGGAGTCTCGCCGCAACCAGCGGGCACTGCGCCACACGAACATCACGAGCACTGAGCGTGGGAGCAGCTTGCTCCTCGCACGCTCTGCCTAAACGCTATAATTACTCTTCGCGTTCAAGTGGGGGATGCCAACCGCTCTGCCTGGAAGGGAACTATGTCAACTGACGTCGTGATGCCCCAGATGGGCGAATCGATCGTGGAAGGAACGATCACGAAGTGGCTGAAGAAGCCAGGAGACAAGATTCAGCGCGACGAGCCGCTGTTTGAGATTTCTACCGACAAGGTGGACGCCGAGATTCCCGCTCCAGCTTCCGGCATCCTGCAGGAAATCAAGGTGGCCGAAGGCAATACCGTCCAGGTGAACACCGTAGTGGGCACGATCGCCAGTGACGGCGAAGCCGCTGCTCCGGCCAAGGCCGCTCCCGCTCCGGCGGCTCCGGAAAAGAAAGCTCCCGCACCAGTGAGGCCTGCGGCGCCCGAGCCCGTTCGCGTCTCTCACGAGGAAGACGGCGACCATGCTCGCTCTTCGCCTCTGGTCCGCAAGATTGCCCGTGAGCACAACGTGAATCTCGGGCAAGTCGAAGGCACAGGCTTGGGTGGCCGCATCACGAAACAGGACATTCTGGATTTCATCGAGAAGGGCGGGCGTCCTGCAGCGGCAGCTCCCGCGGCGCCAGTGTCGGTTCCCGCCGGCAAGGCACCTACCCCTGTGGCCATTCCCGGTGATCTGGTGCCCATGACCCAGATGCGCAAGATCATCGCTCAACGCATGGTCGAGTCGCGCCGCACCAGCGCCCACGTGCACTGCATGTTCGAAGTGGACCTCACGCGCATCGTTCAGCTGCGCAACAAGATGAAAGCCGCCTTCGAGCAACGCAATGGTGCGCGCCTAACTTTCATGCCGTTTTTTGTGCGCGCCGCCATCATCGCGCTGCAGCAATTTCCCATCGTGAATGCTTCCGTGGAAAACGAAAGCATCCGCTACCACCGCCATGTGAACGTCGGCATCGCGGTCGCTCTCGATTGGGGATTGATCGTTCCCGTGTTAAAGAACGCCGACGAGCTCAACTTCCTCGGCTTGCAGCGCGGCATCACGGATTTGGGAGAGCGTGCCCGGGGCAAGAAGCTGAAGCCTGAGGAGGTCGAAGGCTCGACCTTTACCATCACCAATCCCGGTCAGTTCGGCGCGGTTTTTGGCCTGCCCATCATTAACCAGCCGAATTCGGCAATCATGGGAGTCGGTGGCATCACCAAAGCGCCCGTCGTAGTTACGGACGGCGACGGCAATGATTCCATCGCCATCCGCTCCCTGGTTCACCTCACCCTCGGCTACGATCACCGCCTCATCGACGGCGCCATCGCCGACCAATTCATGGCTTCGGTGAAGAAGGCTCTCGAAGGCTGGAACGAAGAGATTGGCTAGCGGAAAGGCGATCGGGCAACCTACAGTCCTACCTGCTGCCTCCAGGCCGCGACCGCCGCGATCGTCTCGGCGTCGGCCGCCAGTCCCGCCTTGATCGCCGCCGTGACGTTTGCCTGCTCATCGGGACCGAGAGCAAATAGCGACTCCAGCTTCAAGAAAAGTTCAACGCCAACGGGCCCAACCGCTACCACCGCCGTCAGAATTTCCGAGATCAGTTTGGCCACACCATCCGCATCAAGATTCGCCATGTTAGTTCCCCTTTAGCTGTTGGTAATCGGCCAGAATGACCTCGGCCAGGTTGACGATGCCTTGTAAGTCTTGCGTGAAAGTCTGCTGGCTTTTCGGGTTCTTCACGCCCAGGCCGCCCGACTGAATCAGAGTCGTACCCTGATTCCTGATTTCCTCAAGCAGCACATGGACCTTGTCCGACTGGCTGACCGCCTGAGCCGAACCCGCCGAGAAGATGTTCTCGATCGCAGCATGATCCTTGGCAACGGCCTCCTGATAATTCAGGACCGGGGCCGCCTGCTGCACGCCGATCACACCGGCCTGCTGCACCGCAATCACGCCTTTGGCCAGATCATCGTTGATCTGCGCCAGCGCCGCCATGTTCACGTTCAGCCGCTCCCACGTCGAAACCGGGCCCGACGGCTTGTGAATGCAAGCGGTCGTGACCAGCATCAAAATAGTGATGAAAATTGCGTCTTTTCTCATCTTTCCTCCGAATCCGTTTGGTATGCGTACTCAGCGAGAACTACTGTTGTCCTGCCTTGGCCCAGATGGAGGAATTCAGACACTCCACGGTGCCATCGATCACCTTGCTGAGCCCTGATTTGAATTTCTCTTCATCCACGATTTGCCGATTGGCGACAGCGTCCGTAAAAGAGAGTGCGGCCTGAACAAACGACAACGCGGCGTCTTTCTTCTCCGTGCCGTTGCGTCCTCCAAACAGCCCTTCAATCCCATTGACGATGGCCGGCACAAACGCAATCCCTTGCAGCACCTTAGCTAGAAGGTCCATACCACTTCTCCTCGATCAAAATTGATTTGTAGCGAAGCTGTAAAGGCAGGAATGCGCCGGAGCGCGCCGAAGAGCTACCTGATTCCCAGGTGATCGTGCATGGCAATGGCGGCGCTGATCGCCATGGCGATGGCCGCGTTAACCAGTCGATCGTAAACGCTCCGGCGTATGTCGTTTTTTTCCAATTGTGCGATGCGATCTTCCGCAGCCTTCATCCGCCCCGGTTGCGGGCCGCCCACAAGCATGTCCATCTTGGCTTCCAGCCGTCCTAGTTTTTCGAGGACTTCGCGCTGGAAGTCGTTATCGGTTACCCGCACCACCAGGGGCTGCCTTCCCGTGCCAAGGCGAGTGAACTCGCCCGTAAACTCCTCTCCCGCTTTGGTCATGGCAAATACTCATATGGAAAGTCGATGTGCAGAGCTACCGAATACCTCGAATACTTGGGCGGCTGGGATGCATCGTACGGCCGCAGGAAATAGTCTTCTACTCGTGACAGTCTGGGCAGAGTGAAGCTGCGGGTGCTGAACCTGCCAGCGAGATTGCGATCGTTGTCCGGTCCCCAGCCCGCATCCGTCCAGCGCACCTCGATTCCTCCCCCGGTGGGCGGCATTGCGCCCACGTCCACCGTTACGGTCGTCGAGGTCACTCCGTTGATTGCAGCCGCCGTCAACTCGGGCAGGAAAGTCGTTCCCACCTGGGTGTCAGTCAGTTCTGTCACGTTGGGCGTGCTCACGACCTGGCCTGCTTCGAATGTGCATGCAGGGTTGTCCGCGGCGTCGTCGGCGAACGCGATCTTGTACCAGCTGTGATCCTGGCTGAGGTCCTTAACCGCAATCTCCACGCGGCGCACAATCGCTTGAAAATTCGCCGTTCGGGACTGCGCGTGCACCTCGACCGCATCCCCGGGAAAAATGTCCTGCGCACTCCCAGGAAGAAAATCGCCCCAGGTTTCGTACTCGCCCATCCACCCGGTTGCGACCCCGTCATCGAGCAGTGCCAGCGCTGCATTCTCGCAATCCGCTGCCGTCCGAGCCGCAGGTAGCTTTAAGTGTTTCACCGCTGCTCTTGCTCCGTCATCGCCTTGCCGCAACCTTTGCGGCTGGTTCGCCGGATTTGACACCCGGGCCATCGCGCGGCCCGTGCCCCGGTAACGCACTTCAATCAGCTCGCCGGGAGCGGGAACATATTGGGGGAAGAAATCCAACGTTGGCCCTGAAACGACAGTACATTGAGCGCCATCGGAGAGTGCTCCAACTAGCCGTGTTCGATAGCCCGCGCCCTGAGGCGCACTGCGCACTTCGGTATCAATCGCCCGCACCAACCGCGTGAACGCGATTTCACAGTGCAAATTACCGGCATTCACCAGCGCGTAGGTGCACGAAGTGGGAGCACCGCCGATGAGGCCGTCGTACAGCACCGTCGCTGTCGCCACCAAGGACGCCGGATTGGCTGGATCTATCTCATGTACTTCGAGCACCACGCGGACATCTGCCGGGATTTCTGCGCCGCCGCGCCCGTTTCCCGCTGGCCTTGCTGCCGAATGAAAGACCTGCTGCCTGCGATAAATCTCCAACGAATAGAATCGCGTCGTGAAGACGTAGTGATGTGCGGCCACAGTGCTGATTACTGGTCCGGTCGTCACACCTGCAACAATCGCCTGGATGGTTGACTGCGGTCCGTTGGGGGAAATGCGAAACCCTGCAAGGCAACCTGCGACCGAAACCGGCCCTGGATACAGCCCGCCGATCACGGCATCCGACGCCGCAGTGAACAGGACATCGCCGTGCTGCAGCACGAAGGCCCCGCCGAGTTCCACCTGCTCGATGAAGTCGACTCTCGTTCCTCCGTCTATACCTGTTCCACCGGCCACGTGAAGCTTCCCTTGTGAGACCGTCACCACACCGGCAGCATCCGCCAAAGTCCACCGCACCGGATCCAATCCGGCTCCGGAGAACTCCTCGATGAAGAGTGTCTGGCTGTGACCGGTGAAAGGAGTCTGCGACAAATAGAACTTCAGGCTGGTACCGGTGCCCACGAAGTAGTCTCGTACGTATGCCTGCGGCTCGACGTTGCCAATGGCAGTCACATCGTTAAGCAGTCGATCGAGCGGTTGCAGTTTCAGATTCCCGGGAGAGAAGTTCGCATCACTCTCATCGAGGACATACACAGCAGCGCCGATCGGCGCAAAGAAAAGCTTCCCGCCAGACACCCGATAACTTCCCCGAGCCAGCAGCGCAATCGCCGATGCATGTTCCGACCAAGTTTTCTGCGGATCCGCCCGGTATAACGCCAGCGTTTCCAGATCCTGCACGCCGCTTGTGTCGAAGCCGCCCGCCAACAAATCTTCAGTCAACTGCCGGAGCGCTTCACCCGCGCTCCGGCCCACGAAAGGGGGCCGGTCCGGAGGACGTTTCTGATCCAGCAGGACCTCATCGCTCTGTGCCACCAGGTTGTAACGGTAAGCAGGGCCTTGCTCACGCCAGCCTAAGAACTCGTAGACCGGCGGCGCCGTCAGATAACCCGTGAAGACATCTTGCCCGTTGGTGCGCCCCAGAATCACCCTGGCACCATTCACCGGTACTACGAAATCGGGAGTCACCGCTACCAGGCTGAACACCAGTTCCGACGGCTGGTTCAGTCGCCTTACCACCCGGGGCAAGCGCGAGGCATCGATGGATGCTGTATAGTCCCGGAACCCTATTCCGTCCAAGTTGTCGATCTGCAGTTTCATCTTTTCCCGTAAGAAGAATCTCCGCACATGGCACCACAGCGACCGACACCTCGCCGCTGTTCGGCTTGCGTAACGCGGCAAGCGAGCTATCCGCTAATGCGCCGGAGAACCTGTTTTCCCCACATCGGGACGGCCGCCTCGGCCGTCTGTCGGAGCGCAGCTCCGCAAGGGAAGCGAACACATTTTCTGGAAGACCGCTCTAGCGCAGAACCAACCGGATCATTTGAGATAGGACAAACACTCGGCTTCTGAAGTTGCCTCTTGGTTTTCTACCACTCAGCAAGAAGTTCAATACACCGCAGCGCTGGCTGCGGGAAAATAGCTGCGATAGCACATCACCGTCTGGCTGTCATTCCCGTCCACATAAGGCAGGGCTAGAAACGATGCCCGCAGCGTCAGCGAACTGAGAGAACTTGCGATCTCTGCAGATCCCTCACTCGCCGAACCATCCCCTCCACCTGCCTGCGCGGCACTCGATGTCAACCGCGGATAGTAGAAGCAGGCGCGGCCGCCCGATTCTTCTTCCACCACGAACAGCGCTGACCATTCCTGAAAGAATGAACCACCCTCGCGGTCAACAAAAGACACAACCCCCTGCACGCCCGCCCCAGCCAACGGCGGCCCGCCAAGCAATGGCTGTGCCAGCATCAGCGAATTCACCGTCTTCTGTGCCACACGCCCAACATTGAACGTGATGCGCCGGATGTAGTCGGCGTCGTGGTTTACCTTGGCCGGGTCGCCAACGTAAGCCGCCGCGATTCCTGTTCCCACATATCCCATCTCTTGCTGGTAGTCTTTGTCGACCGCCACCAGTTCGCCGACGGCAAAACCGTCCACCACGCCCACTCCGACCACAATTTCGATGGCAGTCGATCCCGGAAGCGACGGCACAGCAGGAATCGGCGTTCCTCCGGAGGGCGCAGCGTCCGCGCTCGGATCTGGCGCCAGCACGTTCATGTGGTCCGACCCGCCGGCCAGAGCCATCTGCAATTTGCCCCATTCGCAAAACTCAAATTCAACTCTCGCGTCCAGCCCAGCGCGATACTGGCTGACCGGCGCCCCGTGAATGCCGGCGCGCAATACGCCAATCTCCGTGCCGCTGGACCTGCGAAAGTTCACTATCGCTCCCAGGCTGAGCCACGGCACTGGCGGATTTTCCAGGAAGAATGCGCCGTGTTTTCCGGGATCGAATATCGCCGGGGTTCCCGTGTCCCGGTCCACCGGCGCAAAGTAGGCCCGCACTCGCCGCCACACCGGAACCATCGCGGCCCGCAGCGCCCAAGTGCTCATAGGGAATCCACCTCAGGGAAGAAAAACACCTTCGTGCTTGCCCGCCGCTCCAATCTTGGGGCGAGTTCTGTGTTGCAGCCTGCGTCCCCTCCCGTCACCTCGCCCAACAGCGGCATGGTCCACCAGATGTTGGTACCAAGATCTCCACTTGGTGCCTGGGTGAAATCCCGCTTCGCCGTGCGCGCGGGTTGGAGGATGCCAATTAGTTCGGTATCCAGAGCAGCCAGAGTCCGGCCTCGGTCGACGCCGCTCTGCACCGTGCCCAGCGTGTGGTACGAAATCACGCAATCCATTGCGAACACCGGCCGGCGGCTGTGTTGCTGCACGGCTTGCGCGGCACCCCACTCGATGTAGTAAGCATCCGGCATTGGATCAACCGGAATCACCAACTCGTTCTCCGCCACCACGATTGCCGGCCTGGTCGCGCCGTTCAGCGTGATCGTGCGCTGCGGGTTGAGTGACGCCAGCCGCTCCCGCAGCGTCATGTAGAAACTGTCTTTGGTGAATTGCATGATTGCGAGTCCTTCATCGGCTGGTCTGACTAGAACAGCCAACACCCAATGACCAACGACTGTTCTTCTATTCCACCGCCACCACGCGAAACAGATACGCCGTTCCGGCGAAGTACTCTGTCGTAAAGCCCTCGATGTGCAGCACGCTTCCGTCAAACACCAGCCCCAGCGCGCTCTCGAACAAGTCTTTGGCGGTGGCCACATTCCTCGTGCTCAGCTGTGCCACCACGGCCGAACCGGGAATCAGGAACTCCAGCCTTCGTCTTGGCCCAACGTTATCGGTGGGAAGACTCCGCGTCACAACCGGTGAGAATTTCACTTCTTCGACGCCCGGATCGACCAGCCCCAGTTGCGCGCTGGGGTCATCAGGCATGCCGGCCGCCGGAAACAGGATGCCGACCTCATCGCCGCCTAACGCGCGCAGCATGGCATCTGCCGCTCGCACCACTGCGGTCCCGCTCACTCCGATTGGCATTGCTTCCTCCTAGCCGACTTTCTGCGCCACATAGGGAGCCAGCAGCGTGCTTACCGTCTGATCCACCAGCGTGTCGGCAAAGTAGTCAAGCCGCATGCGGTCCAGTTGTTCGGAGCGCACATTCAACGCGGGTGTCGCCTGGGCATTGCGCACGATTTGTGCGCAGGCGATCTTCACTGCGTCCGGCAGCGTAACCAGGCCCGCTGTGTAGACGACCTCAACTTCGCTAAACCCCAAACCGATCGCGTTCACGGGCAGAGTCAGTTCGCCCGTTTCCGGATACGCATCAATCGTCGCTGGATCGATATCCGTCCATGTGCCGGGCAGCCCGAAAACCAAAGCGGCGTCCGAGCTCAGGTCATCGAACGGCCATTCCCCACGCCGTGGAACCGCAAAGCGCGCTCGAGCTGAAAAAATCGTGCTTGTCGCCGGAGGAACGGCTGCCAGAGGCAGGTAACTTACTCGTACCGTGTTTCTGCCGGCCGCGAGACGCAACCGTTCCGAGTATTGAGTAACCGCCAGGCTGGCCCGGCGGCAGTAGGCATCGATCACCGTGGAAGCCGCGGTCACCAAAGCCGCCGGCGTCGTTGGTTCCAGTCCGTACGTTCCGTATTCCGATGGTTGCAGATAGTTCATAGAGTGTTCGGGTGCTCGGTGTGAGTAGAATCTGGCCTACGAATGGTTTGGGTCGGGCACGGCTTTCAGCCGTGCTACCGAAACTCACTCAACAAGTGGGCTTCAGCCCCTGAGGAAACATCCGCGTCCCTTTAAGTGCATTCACGAGACGAGTTGTAACCAGTTGTCAGTGGGCCGCAGCTTGTGCCTGCTTTGCTCCGCGGCTTCACTGACAACTGGCAACGATCGTCTATCGGTTGACCTTGATTTCGTAATGCGCATACGACGCGCCTTTCACCACCGCCGCGCCGAACTTCACCACAACCATTTGCTGCGCCAGCGATCCCGTCAGGCCGAGTTGGAAGACTCGCGGGTTGGCATCCGTCAGCCAGTGGTACTCGATCATGTCTTCGCTGACCACGTAGCAGGGCAGAACCGCCGTCCCGCTTCCCGGCGTCCCCGTGTACCCCAATGCCCACTCCGGAATCAGCGGCAAATCGCCGGCCTGGGTGGACAGCATCTTCACCCGCAGACCGCCCGTGATCTCGGTGGTCGAAAGCACGACGTTGAAATCCGACTTCAGCTCCCGATCGAGCAAATCCAGCAGCACCGGATTCGCATAGATGGCCGTGGGACGGACTTCGAACGAAGAGTTCGCCACCATGCCCGCAATCACGCCCTTGATCCCGTCCACGATGCTTTCCGTGTTCAGGATGGTGTGCGTGTTGCCGCCGGCCGCGATCTGCCCGATGGCGCCAAAATACTGCGTCGTTGTCGGCGCGCTCAGCGAGGTGTCATTGCCGTTCCACAACGCTACGTCGTGTGTCCGCATCAGGCCTTCCACTGCGTCAGCGAGGTCTTTGGCCTGTAGATATGCGAATTGGCTCTGCTGCGTGCCCACCTCCACGTCGAAGAGGTTGTAGTTGATCTGCGAAACCAGGGCCTTCAACGGAACGCTCCGCTCTGCGCGCGTAGGTGACGCCACTTTGGCGACGATGTTGCGCGGATCCACAAAAGCGTCAACCGCGACCAGCGAAGCAATCGCTGTCTGCTCGAAAAACCGCGACGGATGCCCGGTTGCGGGTACCTGGCGGATTCGCTGGCCGAAGGCGCCGCGCCGTCGCACGATGTCTGTGATCTCGGTTTGATAACGATTGACCTCCACTGCGCCCGGCCCCAGATAGTCAGCCGCCGCGTGCAGGTCGATGAATTGTGCGTTCATGGTGTCTCCTAAGAAAGAATTTGCGTGCTTGAACTGTTTTGGCCTGGCAGCAACAAAAAGGGCACGACGCTTAGTCGTGCCCTTGCCGCGGCGTCAAATTGGAGGTCGGAAGCGATGCCTCACAACCTTTTGCTATCTCCCCGCGCTTGTCCGCAGGGGTGATTCTTTTCGCATTGCCCCCCTGTATCCTCTGTGCCCTCAGTGGCGAAAATTCTTAGGCGATCATTCCCGCCCTAGCCATTTCCGCCTTCACTGCGATGCGCTGCTCCACGCTCAGCGCCTGCAAAGTTTTGTCGAGCGCCGCGGCATCCAGCTTTTCCCCGCCGTCACCAATGTTCTTTCCCAACAGCGCAGTAACGACCGGCGACAGCGTCTTGCGCGCCATTCGTGCTGCTTGCGCTTTCAAGTCACTATTAGCTTTTTCCAACGCCGCCACTCGCTCCTGCAATTCCTTGCTGGTGTCGGCTTCGTTTTCGCGGTCGGCTTCAGCTTCGCGCTCTTCAACCGCCGCCACGATGCGGTCAACCTTCGCATTCAGCGCATCCTGCTGAGCGTCGAGCCTGTCGAGCACCCGGTCGAGAGCCTCGGCCGCGTTCGCCAGCCGTTCAGCCGTCGCCACCAACTGCTGTGTGATTTGTTTATCCATCGTCTCTCCTCTCACTTCGTTCTTCCTTCAGCGCTTTTCCAATTCAATCCACGTGTCTCGATAGGCAGCTTTGTCGCGCCGCAAAATCGCCGCTCCCGTGAACGTCACCTGCGTGAGCGTCCACACCCTGCTCCGCACATCGGCAACACGGGCATCCGCGATCTCATAAGACATCCCCAGACCATTCGCGGACCCCTGCAGCGCCCATCGCCCTTCGCCGCTGCGACGAGCCCAGGACGCGCCGTTCCCAAGCCTCGCGATCTCCCGCACGAGTTCGGGGAAATCTTTGGCGAAGAGGTGCCCTCCGAGTTCGAGGCTCTTTCCTGCGATTTCCGCCCGCGTGATCACGCCCACTTTGCGCCGCGTATCATGCCGGTCAAGCGAGGGAGCGTAATCCAGCGCCATTCCCAGCAATGACGCCAAAGCCTCTTCTGCCGCGCGCCTGGTGAGAATCACCCGATGCCCGCGTGCACCTGCCGGCGGCCGGTCCGACGCCACGCCCACCAAAGTCAGCACTCCTCGAAACGCTTCCCGGTTCGGATGCCCTTCGATTGCCGGCATCTGAATCGCCATCGATTCCACGTCAATGCTCATAGTGATTTCTTGACTCGAGAATTCTTGGGGTGTTGGTTGTGGGCCCGCCCATAGTCAACTTCACCGTCTCCCCCGCAACTGTTCAGTTGATTTCCGGCAGGCCGCGCATTCTTCGCACTTCGTTTACTGTCAGTACGCCATTGCGCAACAGGACTTCCTGGATCTGGGCCTCTTCCATCTCGTTGGGAGAATCCACATCGGCAAATACAAACTCCAGGTCGTTCCATCCCAGCTTTTTGGCGATCCCATCCCGCGTCAGGTGCTCTGCCAGCAAGCGCGCCGTGGGTACGATCGCCTGTCGAAATGCCTGATCGTTCATCTCTGCCGCGGTATTGCGGTTCACGTCCCGCTCGATCCCCAGGAACTGCGCGGGAATGTCAAAGGCATCGGCGATAACCCGCAGCAAGAACTCCTGCCACTGCAGGCGCAGGTCGGCGTCGGTTCCGCCGCCGAATCGGAGCACTTCCGGTTTGCTCTCGACGGAAAGGATGGGCACACGTCCCGTGCCCTCGATCTCGTCCTGCCACCAGCGAATCACCCGTTCGTGGTGCTCCGGGCTCAGCCCCTGCAACCACAGCGCGTATTCGACAACTGAATTCGACGCCAGCCGCGACGCATACCGATGTGCCCCCAGGAACGCGTTCACCGTCTCGAACGCTACTTCCAGCCGTCCCAATCCAAATGGTGTGTGGGTTCTCGGATTCAGCCGGATGTAGATCAGCTCATTGTCATTCAGGACGATTTCCCCCTGCGGCCCGGCCCGCCCTGTGACCTGCACGTACCGCGGAGATTCCGGCAGCCCGTCCCAATCGGCTCGGATACGAATTGTCGATCCGTCCACTGGCCACAACACCAACGGCTGTTGCGCGTCATCCGTGGCTTGCACTTCGATAGCGCCGAAGCCGCCGACGATCACATCCTCCAGCACCTGCTCCGCCAGCGAACGAAACGAATCGTCCGGATTGGGCGCGTTGAAGTTGTCAGTCAATATCTGTACCCGCTGGGGACCGTCCGGAATCGTCTCCAAAGAGCGTCCTGGTTTCGGTTGAATCCGCCAGCGCATGCCGGCAATCCGGTCCTTGATCGTGTTGATCGCCCGCCGCGCCACCGGTGTCTCCGAAAACCTGCGCAAGTTAGCCGGAGTCAGTTTGGGCATGCTGTCCGCCCGTGGTCCGTAGGTGTTCAAAATCGAGGGCAGTGCCTTGGTTCGCCTTCTACTTTCTGGGTTTCCGACGGGCAAAGACACTCCCGTGATCCAGCGCATCGCGCCGCGCAATCTCTCAGTAATGTTCATGGTTTCCGTATGGGTTGGCCACTCTTGTCCGACCTTATGTTCTTCTTCCCGTGTGGCGCGGACGCTCTTGTCCGCGAATCCGTGCGTCTGTTCCGCCCTGGGTTACTTGCTGCTTTCGAACAAAAGGCCGATCCGTAATCGGATCGGCCCGTTAAGTCAAGCAATTTATGTGTTGATCAGCACCCGCCGCAATCAGAAAACTGTCGCCTACACTCCCAGCTCCAGCCTCGCCCTTTCGGCAATCGCCGGCATCTCCGTAACTGGATGCACTTGGATCTGGTTTTCTTGCATCATGCTCAGAGCAAAACCAACCTCCTGGCGTTTTCGATCCAAATCATCGTCCACGATCGCCGTCAGCCGGGCCTCGGTCCCGTCCTTATTCTTTATTCCACTCACAATCGCGGGGAAGCGGGCAGCTAGCGTCACCGCCAGATCAACGCTCGCGTTCAGCGAGACGGCGTGGAAGAACTTAATCTCCTTGCCCAACGCGTATGCGTAGTCCAATTTCAGCGGGTCTCCGCTCTTGGTAAACGGCGCAAGCGGAAACCCTTTTTGGATCTGCGGCAACACTCCTGCTGCCTCCCAGGCACTCTCCATTTGCTGCCGGATCAGGGCTCGCCCCGAAAGCTTGACCCTTCGTGTTCCCGGAGCGTGCTCAAGATAAAGTTGGGCTAGAGACTCAATCTCGTGTTCGGGATTCTCCGTCAGCACTCCTTTCGCCGGTGAGAGCTGAACCAGGTTCGAAAGCGAATCTTCCAGTCTCTTTATCAGAGCCACCCGGCTTTGCATGTCTTGCAACTGCCGCCGGATATCGGGCTCCAGAGCCTGCAAAATCTCGATATCTGCCTGGGGATCGATGCACTCTACTGCCCGCCAATCGCGCGTGAATCGTACACCGGCAAATCCTGCGTCGCTTGCGCCCTGTTCGAGCATGATCAGGCCGATGTTCACGAACTCTTCCCTGACCGCGTTCGGCACATACCGCAGCAGGAAGAATTCGAGTTTCTTCCGTTCGGCCATTAGCAACTAAAGCTCTGCTCTGTTTCTTGGCTTATCCCTGTGTTTCTCTGTGCCCTCTGTGTTCTCGCTTCTCCTGACCCGCTCACGCCTCTTCCTTCCATTCCGGAAAAGGCCTCCGTGGCGACATGCGAAACGCCGTGATCAACTCCCGCACCCGTTCGCGCCGCTCAATCAGCTGCCGCACCAACCCTTCCAGCGCATCCCACTCGCTGCCGTACCACTCCGGAGGAACGTCTCCCGCTGCCGCCCAGATCTGATCTTTGCGCATATGTTCCACGCGCGAGAGCCAGGGTTCGAACGACTCCCATCCGCGCACTCCCGCGTACACTTCGTTGCGCGCGTAAACTCCTCGCAGCGGATGATCGGGAAACGTCCACTCCCCCGCGTTGAAGCAGTAACCCTGATCGATGAACGAAACTGAATACTTCCGCTCCCGCAGCTTCCGCCAGAACGCTGCCTGCCTTCCGTTGGCGTTGCCGGTCCACTTATCGACCGCGAGAACCCCCGCAAACGAATCCAGGTTCCGCACCCGCTCCAGCATCTCCATCGGTAGATAATCCACGACCTGGCCTTCCAGCGGGCTCACCACGTACCGTGACCCGAATTGTAGCCCTGCCTGGCAGGGAATCGTGCGTCCCGCCAATTCGATGTTCAGCTCGGATGTGTGCTCCACCAGCCATTCGCCAACTTCTACGACCTCCGGCACCGGTACCGGCACGCCGACGATATCCGCCAGCCGGGTGGCAAGAAACTCGTTGGCCAGCACCCGCAAATGTTGGGGATTATTGCGGAACTTGACCACATAAAAATGACCATCGGAACAGCGCATCAAGTGACCCTGCGCGCCGCCCCGCATCCTGCGCACGTGTTGGACTGCCACGACCGCCAATGACCGGCCGCTCCTACTGTCTCATCGGCAAACTTGCCAAATCCAACATCCCGCTTCCCGAGAACTTTCCTGCAGCCGCTCTCCGTGCCGCAAACGCAATCGCCATAGCCATCACGCAGTCGTCGTGGCTGCCGCTTACTGCTGCCGAACTTCCGTCCGCGTGGCGCACAAAAGTCCGTAGCTCGTTTAACAATCGCTCACTGCGAAACAGCGTCGGCTCGGTCGCCAGCACCACAACCAGGTTCTCAATCATCGCCGGCCTGGTCACCGCCGAGGTCAGCCAGCCATCCTGCCCCCCATCCTGGTACACGTTCAGGCAGCCTCTCCCGCGCAAATGCGCGAGAACTCCGTAGCCGTGATTATTCCTCTCCACGACGACTAGTGCCCGATTGTATCTGCTGGCCAGATCGATTAACCTCCCCGCCAATTCCCAAGGTGGGAAATGGCCGTGCAGTTCGGCGCACTGCATCCCCGTTCGTCGCTCGATCACCTGGGCGCACGAATAATCTCCCCCGCTGCCCCCGCCCGCAGGATCAACCCCAATGATGTACTGCTTGCCCGCTTGCGGAGGGAGCCAAACCAGCAGTTTCCCGTTGTTCTGGATTTCTAGCGGTTTGCCGCTCGTTTCGAGCGCACGAGAAATCGCCTCCAAATCAAAAATGCATTCCCCCGAAACTCGAAAACACGCGACCGGATCCTCGGCAAACTCCTGCGCCGCCAGCTCACCCATTTGCGCGCGATTCAGACGTCTCCATGCGATCTGACTTCCTGTGAGTCCGGCCCGCTGCGCCAGTTCCCACTCTTCCGAAGTGAACGCATCTTCAGCAAGGTCGCCTTCAACCCGGTACTGCTCTTCATACCACCAGGGGAAGAAGTGTCGCGTGTAACCAGTCTCCAGCGCTTTCTGCCACTCTTCGTAGAAAACTCCACCCGCCCCGTTGGGAGTGGATTCCAGAACGACTTCACCGTGCGCTGGCACCGCCGAGCGCAGCGACGCCAGTGTTTCGGCCGCATCGCCCGTCCACCGCGCCACCTCCGAGCAATGCAGGTTGTGTATGGTTGTCCCTCGTCCCGCGTTTGGATCCGCTGCCGTCGCTACCCGGTACTCGCTGTCGAGGCGCGGAAAAACCATCTGCCGGATGTTCGCCCGCGACCTCGCCAGCGCTCCTTGCCGCATCGTCTCGGGCAGGTTCTCCCAATAACGATGCACAATCCTGAAAATCTCTTCCGCTGACTCTTGGTCGTGCGCCACCTGTACCGTCAGTGTGCCCGGTTGTGTGATGGTCCGGATGAAAAACCGGGCCGCGACGTAGCTGGTGACCCCCAGCTGGCGTGCCTTCAGCACGATGTTTCGCTTGCTGCATCGCCGCGAATATTCCTGTTGCGCCCGGTTTCTCCGTAGAAAGATTAGCTCGCGCGACTTGCTCCTGACTTTCAGAAGGCTTTCGATTAGCGCATCGCGAACTGTAAGTCCGGCGCTCGCGCCGTGCTGCAGAGGAACGTCCAGTGCCTGTCCCAGTCGCCTGAGCAGCAAAATGTCGTCGTTCACTGGCCAACCACATTCCCCTACTTCGCTTGCCCTGGAGACTCCGGAACATACACCATGGCGCCAATCCCCCAGCCCCCGGCAAACTGACTCTCGTCAATTCCCAACAGATCAAACTTATATTCATCTGCCAGGGTTGCTCCCTGACGAACCACCGGTGACGCTGCCGTCGGCCGCGCGTCTAGCGGAGCGCCACTTGCCGAATCCGCATAATATGTGGTGCCGAAATCCTGCAGTGTGCTGCGCAGGTAATCCACCAGTTGCGTGTTATTCATCAGAGTTGCCCCCGCAGACTTCAGCGTCTTGAGCATGATGCTCACCTGATGGTCCGACAACTCATCCAGGTGGAAGAAAATCCCAAACGGGACGCCCCACACCGCTGACTTGAACACCATGGCTCGCAGCTTGTCCGCGAATTGCGCATCCGTCAGGTTCTGCACTCCCTGGCTTAGGATACTTTGGACATTTAGTCCGGTGGCTGCAACCGTGGCCGCGTTTGGCGAGGGCTGCATCGTGCTCGATCCTCTTGCTCCCGCAAATCCTGCCGCCGCCGCAATCGCTTCCGTGGGAACGTCCTCATAATTGCCGGCATAGACGTACACCCAGCTCCCTGGAACCGTGGCTGAAACTTCGGTCGAGTAACTCGATTCGTTCTCACCGCTCAACGCGGTCACCACGTAGTACCAGACCTGCTGTGGGTTCACCGCCCGATCCACGTAAGTAGGACTCGTCACCAGCCCCGCGATTTTCGCGTAAGGCCCTCCGCTCACCGCCGAGCGATAGACGTTGTAGCCGTCCACGCCGTTGTCGGCATCCCACGTCAACGTGACGGAATGTCTTCCGCCAATGCCTGTCAGGTTTGCGTCCATCCACTTCCTTGACCAACCAAGCTCGTCCGTCATCAGACGGTCCTTGTCCATGGTCAGGGTGTACGCGGAGGTCTTGATGTCCTGGCTCGGCACATCTGCCAGGTCTTCACTTTTCACCGCCGTCTTCATGTTGGGATCGGCAGTGACCGCGAAGACCCCTCGCTGGTTCAGCGTGTAGATCAACCCACCCAAGGTATCCAGTCCGGTCGGCGTCAGGTCTGTACCCGAAGAACTGAGGTCCCAGTTCACCTGCGCATTCGGATCACCCGGCGCTGCAATCGTCAGTTGCTTGTTGGCAACGGTCAGTGTGACGCTCGAAGCCGCCGTTCCCGTGTACTGCAGCATGAACGCATTCGGATAAACAAAATATTGGTGCGATGTGGAATGGCTGTTGACGTCCCAGCCCGCATCAATCCACGACTGAAATGTCGGCACCAGTTGCTTCGATAGGTCGTAGCCCGTCACGATCGCGATGCTGAGCGGAGCACCCTCAGCCTGGAATACCGGCATCAGCGACTGGATGTATTCATGCGGCCCGTCCTTCAACCCGGGATCGTCGCACGTAATCGTGATCCGCGCCGGGTAGCGCATGAAGCCGCGAATGTTGGGTTGCGTGTCCGCCGGCACATTGTACCCGCCGTCGGTCGGGCCGGGCGTCCCCGCCACATCCGTAGAAATTCCCGTCGCCAGGTTGTTCGCATAGAAATGGCAGTTGGAATACGTCACTGCTGCCGTGTTATCGAGCAACCCGTAGGCTCGGTTGGCATAAGCGCGACAGTTCTTCAGTTCGATGGCCGACTGCGTCCCATCGAACCGGTATCCGATGTAGTTGCGGTGAGCATCCGTGTTCAAAATATGGATGTCACCGGCGGGCACCGTCGGATGAACGTAGAAGCCGATAGGCGTCGTCCCGTTCGGCACCTGGCTGTCGGCCACCATGTTGGCCAACCACAGGTGATCGCTCGTTCCTTGTACTTGCACGCCGTAGCCGTCGAACCAGTCCAACTTGATGTGTTGAATTTTCAAATAACTGACGCTGTTGATATTGATTAAGCTTTGCCCGCTCAGAACTATCGGACTCACTGACCCGAATGCCGCAACTGGATTTCCACCGGAGGAGTACACGGATAGCGTCTGGGTGCTCGTGTCGTAGTACCAATCCCGATCATGAGCCAGATTCGCTTGCGAGTCTTGCATGTTGCCCCAGATAGTTCCGAATAGTACGAACTTCAGTTGTGAAATTGCCTGCGTGCCGCCCAGCGTCGTCTGCCAGACCTTACCCGAGGGGTTTGTCCACTGGGCTGCCGTGGTCGGAGAATATCCGGTGAACTCCGGCGGCTGACCCTCTCCATACGCATCAAACTTAATCGGATTCGCTGGCGTCCCGTTTGATGGCGGCGTCAGCCACTCATTCCACACAGCATCGCGTTTGAACAGGATTGCGTCGCCCGGCTGAAACGTCGAAATGCCCACTTTCAGCAAGGTCCGCCATGGCGTTTGCGGGGACAAGCCATCGTTCCCGTTGCTTCCCGCGGGATCCACGTAGTAGCAATTGCCACTGCTCGAAGTCACATTGCTCTGCGGACAGACGATCGCGCCTGCCGCGCCTGTCCCGAACCAGAGCACCGGCAGAAGGCAAGCGGCAAAAGAATACCCGTGTGCGCTTTTCCTCCCAATCTTCCTGCCCACGAACTTCATTACTGCACCTGCCGCGCCGCCAGCCGCAATGCGTATGTTCCCGTCCCACTGGCGCAACCCGTGTAACTTGTCGAGTAAGTGATGGCCGCGCTTCCTGCCGACCACAACGTCAGTGCTCCGCTCCCAAAATTCGCCGTGTTCCCTAGCGCCATCGAATTGCCACCCGAGATCCCGGCGCCGGCCAGTGGCACCTGCAACGTTTTCGCGCTGGTCTCATCTGTCCAACCCAGGGTGACCGATACTGCCGCCGGACCAGGCGTCCCGCACGTGGCAGCCGAATCCACGTAGTACTCCACCACATACTGTCCCGCCGGACACGAGGCAGTAGCGCACAGTGATGTGGCTGCAATTGCGGCCGTGTTCGACGGCGCGGACACGGAACCGTACACCGCAGTTAGCCCTGTGCCAGCCGTGTTACGGCCGTTGTACGTCGAGGCCGTTCCCGACATCACCAGATTTCGGGCCAAATAGAAATCACGCACTCGCAGGCTGCCGGTCCCGATGTCTTTCTGCGCATCAGCCGCGGGTTTAAATATTCCCGTGCTATCGAAGTTCCAAATGCAGCTGCTGCCCGTGGTGGCGATGCAGAATCCGCGCTGCGTTCCGCTTCCCCCTTTTTGCGTGGCGATCTCAAAGTTGGACGCAGCGGCATCGTAGAGAAAAGCCACGCGCTCGTAGTTCGAGGCGTCCGTCCGTGTGCCATAAATGTTGAGCGTCTGCGGAGCTGTGCCGTTGTACTCTTCGAGCGTGTTGGAATTCAGGTTGAACACGTTCACCAGCCCCAACTGCACCGCTTGCCCGTTGTTGCTGATGACTTTCGGGCAATGGCAGGTCGCATCGAACCAGAAAATCCCATAGTTCGGAATGCCCGTCGGTTGGCCCGTTTCAGCCAGTTGAATTGTGCTCGCGGTGCTGCAGTTTGCGTTTCCATTGGACTGAATTCCCGTGGCAAAGCTCCCGTTACACTGGGAGGGTGTCTGCGCCAACTGAGTCGCGGTCAGCGCGTTCGCGGCGATGGTCCCGCTGTTGTCGATCTTCGCCACCTCCATCACGGCGCCGCCATTCTCTGACACTTGCAGCTTCCCGCTGCTTCCGAAACCAATCAGCGATTTGCCGGCAGGGGCAGCGCTCAGCGTGCCGTAGTTGCCTAGCAGACTCCACGCACCCGTTCCGCTGGAAACAAACGAACTCGCCTGCAGTGTCCCCGACACGGTTAGCCCTGCATCCATCTGTACGTTGGTCTTGAATTCCTTCAGGTTGGTCGTCAGCCGTTCAAGCCAGCTCGTGTTGTCGCCGGCGTTGGCGATGTAATTGGAAATCGACACCGGCGCCCCGAAGGCAAGCTGCGCCTGTCCGAAGGTCGGACTGAACTGCGTGGGGTTGTCCAACCCGATGTATGTGTCGTTCGCGTCGTTGGGCGGGCGATTGTTTCCGTAGGCGGCCGTCTTGGCAGGATTGGCATCAAGCAACGTAACAATATGCGTGGCCCCCGATGCCGATGCCTGCGGGTTCTTCTCGAAAATCAGGCGTCCTTTGAGATTTGACTCGTTAACACCTCCGTTTGACGTTTCGATACCGAACTGCAAAATCGTTGAGCTCAATTGCGGCCAGGAGTTGAACGATGACTCCGTCGCCAGGCAACTTACGTAAAAAGGATTGCCCGTGAGCACCGCCCCATCGCACTTGTGCGCGAACACCGAAGGATGCGACGGTCCATCCGTCGAAACCACCATGTTCCCGGAGTTCGGATCGCTGGTGAAGTCATCCAAGAAAGCGATCGCCCCCTGGCTGAGCACCAAGCCGCCCGGCCAGAATGTGAACACTGGCTTGAACGTTTGGTCGCCAACTGAGTAACTCGCCAGCGCTGCCTGGTTGTCGGTCGCCGAGCAAACCGCTCCCGAGCACTGCGCCACGTTGGTTACTACCGCAAAGTTTCCCGTTCCATAGGGAGCCACATAGGGCGAAATGTATACCGTCCTTAGAACGTCATACGTGATGGTGTCGGTGCCCTGCGTGATCTTTGGCCAGGAAAGTGGAATCGCTCCGCTTCCGTTGCTGTAAGCAAGACCGAAGATGTACGGCGACGACACCTTGCCTGTCGTCGTGTTGTGGATCACCAGGTAATACACATACTCGGTGCTGCCCGTGTTGGCGAAGACGGGCATCTTGCCCACCAGGTTCACCGTACCGCGCACCTTCACCGGCTTCCCGTAGGCCAGCACGCCCATGATTCCGATATTGCCCACCGGGTTGGTGCAGATCCCGACCTCAGTGTACAAGTTGTCCACTTCGAAGCCGACATATCCCCCGGCCAGCGGTCCGCCCTTGACGGCATACTGGCTGAAGCCCTGAATTACGCTGTCGGAAATTCGCAGCGAGTTCCCACTCTCCCAATCCACGCCGTTGCCGTGGCAATTGGCGGTGATGTTCATGTTCTTGAGCCAGCCAACGGCGGCATTCGTGGCGAAAGGACCGGGAGCGGTCACAAACGCGCCGCAGAATGTGGCGTCGCAACGCAGCCCGCCGCCGAACGCTGAGTCCAGTCCATCCAGCAGAAACGACTGATCGTTGTCCACCTGCACATAGGTGCCGAAGCTGCCGCCGCTCACCCCGCCCCGCGTATTGATGTTCAGGACCCGCGTCTTCTGGCCGTTGTCTTCAATGAACGGTTTCGTGCCGTTCACCACCATCGGCCGTCCCCGTGGATTGACCAGGGTCACATCCCCCGAGAAGTTGGCATTGACCGGGTCGCCTACAAAGATGCACGTGTCATTCATCCAGCACTCAATCACAGATCCGGAGAAATCGACCGTCATGTTGCTGGAGCGAATGGAGACTCTCGCGTAAGCCTTCAGCTCTCCCGGCGGCACAACCACTCTGCCTGCCTGGCCGTTGTCGGTGGGATTGGTCAACGCGATTCGGGCCGCAATCAAAGCTTCCTGCAGTCCGCCTGACGCGCTGGAGACCACATATCCCGCCGGATGCGCGTTCGCCGTGGTGAATTGAAAGGTGCCTGGCTGGCCGTTGCCGGCGCACGTGCCGCCTGTCACCAAAACTGCTTCTGCCGTGCCGGTTCCGGAAATATACAAGTAATAGTAAGGCTCGCTCGCGGTCACCCCATTCGGACAGGCGGACAAGCTTACCGTCTTTGTGCCTGGCGAGCTCAGATCGCTCGTCGGCGATTGCGACCAATTGAAATCGGTCGCGTACTTCACAGCCTGCATGCCCGCTGAAACGCCTCCGCCTGCTTTCGGCTTATATTTCCCGCTGGCTGCCTCGTAGGTGATCACCTGGTTGTCCGCTGGCGCAACAGTGTCCACGGGGACGTTCTGAATTGAAATCGCATTACTGCTGGTTCCGCACGCGCCCCAGGTGGAATCCCCCTTCAGGCAGGCTGTTCCATTCGCCGTTCCCGTTCCCAGTTCTGACGTTGGAACCGTACCGCCCATCAGATCGGCCTTCGTTGCCATGCCCGCATCAACGTAGTGACGCGTCGCGGCATGGTTCGGAGCTGTTGGATCGCCAGCCAGGGTGAGCGGGCCACTCATGGAATCTCCGGTCTTGCTGACGAACGAACCGGCGCCAACGGTCGCTACGGCCACGTCCACATACGCTTTGTTCGCCGCATCCGACGACAGCACCGGCGCCGGCACGCTGGGGGACACGGAGAACTGTTTTGTCCCGGCGATGGTCTCGGCTCCGGCGATGTGAATGACTGCTGCATCATTGGCCTTGCTAGCCACAGCGTTGTCGACATATTGGCGCGATACCATCGAGGCCGCCGACGTCCCAGAACCCAATGGCGTGCGGATCGCCGCCAGAGTGGTCGGCGAAGTTGTCCCCACCAACCAGAATTCGGTTTTCACCAAATTGTCGTCTAGCTGATACACAACCCGGTACAGCGTGGTAGAAGGCGTCGCGTTCGCATTTGGGATCAGGGCGACGGACAGCGCTCCTTCAGTCCCCAGAGTCACACTTTTTGTTCCCGCGGCTACCGCTTGTCCGTTGGCGGTTGTGAATGCAGGCCATGAGATGAGCAAGGTGCCTTCAGCCTGTCCGCCGTCTGCTCTAAAGACGGTATCTTGGATCAACGTAGTTGCAGGGCCGGTTTGCGCTGTCGTGACCGCAACTGTCGCCAGCACAGCTAGCAGTACAAACAGAAGCCGTCCCCGCAGGCGGCGCAAATCCACCATAAGCCCTCCGTCGCTCATCGTCTTCTTCGAACAGAATCTTGTGGAATCGTTGCGGAAGTTGACCAGCTCTCAGCAGTTCAGATTCGCGCACACGTGGGCGGTTGTCCTCCATGGAGGAGAGCCCGCGATTTGTTCAGCTCTTCCCCGGTTGGGATCAGCCGAAGATGGAATCTGACAGAACTGCTGGCTACGTATACCCTTACATACCGGCTTGGACCCGGCTTTCCAGAAATCGTTCGACGCTGCGCACGTAAACGTCCGCGAAATCGACCACGGGGCGTCGTTTCTCGATGAGTTCCATCGCGTCCTCGAGGTTCCAGCCTAGAGAACACAGGATGGCGAGAGTCATCATCGGGGCGCGATGCACTCCCGCCGCGCAATGCACAAACAATTTTGTGTCCGGCTGGCTCAGCGCGGCGCGCGCAAAATCCACACCCAGCTGAAAAACGCCGAGCGGCTTCGGCTGAAAATCATCGTCAACCGGATTCCACAACACCTCGATGCCAAGGGGTTCCGCCAGAGGGGTGTCATCGAACTCGATCTGCATGTCGATGACGTGCGTGACGCCGCACTGCGCCACCCGCGCCATGTTCTCCGCCGTCCAGATTCCACCTCCGACCGCGACCCGGCCGGTGACCCACGTAATGTCCATCCGAAACTTTCCGTCCCCCGGTCGGAGCTCGCGCACCGGCTACGTTTTCATTTTACGGCATCCTCTCCCGTCGCACCCGCGGTGGCGCTCTCGCTGGATTCCGTCTTTTCTTCGAGCCCCAGACGCTGCAACAACACACCAGCCAAAGAGTCATCCGTTGGCGCCGCTTCCGGGTCCGTCGCGGGAAACAATCCCGCGATTTCAAACAAGTACTTCATGGCGGAATAGTTTCCTTCTTCAGCCTGCGCGATGGTTGTTTCCACCATGCCCACCGCTGCCAGTGCCACACGCTCCGCTATCTTCTGCCGCAGTTCCGGCAACGTCGCTATGTTCTCCCACCGCTGATTGGAGGGAACGGTTGCAGCGTGCTTTTTGGTCCCAATCTTCTTCTTAGGGCGATTCATGAAATCGGCGCAACGCGATAAAAAGGAAAGGGGCGCGACTTTCGCCGCGCCCGCTTATTCACTTTCAAATTCAGCATAGCAAAAACGCCGGCATGAATGGGACATCGTCGGCACAAAATTTATTTCCCGCCAGCAGAATCACTTGCCAGACTTTGGTTGAAATTCGCCTCTTGACACTCCTCGTTTTCTGAATTGGGAAATGGCAGCAGGAGACCTCCTTCCAGAAAAATTTCGCTCAACCGGTCCAAAGCATCGTGGAACCGCCGCGCAATCGTTCGCCTCCAGCAACGCATCAGGCCGGCGGTTTCCTCCTGGGTGTACTCCTGAAATACAATCCTTGCGATCACATCCTGGTCAAATGGATCGAGCCTTTCCAGGGCCCGCTCAACGTCATGGACAAAGATCACCGCATCCTCGAAGCTGGTGACCCGGTACGAAGTTACTCGCGTCCGGAAGAATTCTCTTCCCAGCAACGATGGCAGACGGCCGACTTCGATCGAAAACCGCAGGTAGCGTCGTAGCAAGCCCGTGGTTCGTTCCCGGTACAGCCAGATGTCCCGGTTTCGACCCGGCTCGAAACCTGCTGTCATCTGGATGGTGCGCGGCGCCTCCTTCAAAATGCCTGCTGTCAACGCAGGAATTACACTCGCCCTCATGCGTTGCCTCCCGCGCTGCACAGCGCCAGACATCCTCCGGATCTGCTTTCCAGGTCGATCTTGTCGCTCACCGGCAGACGCGGTCTCATCCTCCGCTTGGTGGGCGCGGGCAACTCCGCCACCTCTAAGGCACAAGGTGCGCAGTACACTTGGGTCTCGCCCTTTTCCCGCAGCCACAGACCGCCGCATCGTTCGCAATACTTCAACTCCAAAAATCTGACTTCCATGATTGCCTCCGCACTAATGACCTATGGCCGCCGTTCAGTAAGGCGGTCAAAATATAAAAAGCCCTGTGCCGATTGCGCGGTCACAGGGCTCGTTTCTGTTACGATGACCTGCTCGAATGATTTAGTTGTGATTGCGTGGCCGCCGCCTCCGCCTACATCACGGACTGTTGACGGAAGTATCCCTCCTCATAGCCGGACTTCAGCACGCGCCCATTCTGCACCACCACGCTGACCCGGCCGGTGAAGTGAAGCGACCGAAGCAGCCGCTCCATGGCGGCGGAGAGTACCTCAGCGGAGCGCACCTTGCGGCGGAACTCCACAAAGCTGGCCTCCTCGC
>Ga0335070_10001842_pt1 | contig 24584 bp, 28 predicted proteins | sample Lox_Sample_13_FD_206722 | JGI IMG/M metagenome (GOLD analysis project Ga0335070, IMG submission 206722) | Soil microbial communities from Loxahatchee National Wildlife Refuge, Florida, United States - Lox_Sample_1.3 | ecosystem: Environmental > Terrestrial > Soil > Wetlands | place: USA...
TCTGACTGAACGCCTTGAAAGCCTCGGCAGTCTTGGGGGCTAGGTTCTTGCGTTGCTCTGCGAATTCCCTGGTAGCCGGTTGGTAGATCCGTTCCTGTTCGGACATTTGATGCTCCTTGCCCGAGTGACTCCTTAATCGGGATTCTTTTACCTCGATAACGCCAGCATTCTTGTGCCGGGATGCCCCCGGTGTACTCGCGTTGAGATCCCGGATTCCCGACTACTGATTTTCTCTGTGCGGCCCGCGGTGACCGTACCGCCGGCAAACCGGCAATCAGGAACTAGGAATCAAAATGCAATTACGCTTAGGCGGCCTTGCCGCCGGCAATCTTGAACGCACTCGAAGTCTCAAGGTAGTAATGCTCGATCTGTTGCTCCTCAAGGAAAGGCTTCAGATCCAGCAGGGGAGCACTGGTCTTGTAGAACTCTTGGGAATCGGACTTCGTCCTCCAGACAGCGACAACGAGCGCGTGGCCAGGACGATCGTCCGAGATCAAGGTGAGCAGGTCGACAAAGCCGGTCTGGTCCTTGTAAGCGCTTCGCAGTTGGCGTGCAGCTTCCAAAAACTCTTCTTTCTTGTCCAGCTTTAGTGTGCAAGTCATCATACGTGTGAACATTTGAAATTCCTCCGCGAAGTGTGACTTTCACCGCAGCAGCGCGCCCACAGGAGCGCAGCGGCGGGTTAGTGTTCGCTTGGATAAACAACTGACGCAGGGACGAACCAGCCGGATGATATTCTCGGATGGGGTGAACATGCCCGGCCCCCTCTTGCAACTCCACATTTTTGGTCCGACGGCAGATCCCGGGCGATGACTTTTGTCACACACCCTCCCGTACCGCCACCTCGCATCAGCACGGCGACAAAGAGTCGCACAACGGATTTACACCCCGCAGACGACCCGCGGACACGGGTTCGTAGCCATTGCTGCGAAAAATCCCATCTCTAAAAGCACTGCCTGCTGGCTATTTGGGCGCGGCAACCGCAGGCTTGCAGGTGTCGGAGACGTGGGTGATCTTACTAGCCTTGAACACCGGAGTGGCCCCCTCCGTAGGCGTGCCGGTCAGGGTCACCTCGTGACCGACGTGGGGCTTCAGGTTAAGTACTTTCGTGACAGTCACCTCGTACTTCTTGCCCTCCGTCGTAGTGAGTGTGAATTTGTCATTCGAACCGATTTCTCATAGCTTCCTCCATTGTTTACCATGGGTTGGTTCCACAACGGTTTATGGCGAGGCGTGGGTGCGGAGTTGCCTCGCTCTCGCTTCGCCTGTGCGTCGGGCATCTGCACTTCTCTGTGAAGCGCATTTGGAACGGCACTCATCTGACGTGGAGCCGATTTACATGCCATGTAGGTACGGCTGATGGTAGTTGGAATTCTCTGCACGATTTGACCCTAATGTGCCCGTGAAGTCTTCGAGCACTTCCAAGTTACGCCCGCTGCGTATACGAGCGGCAACACGCCAAATAGGATAAACACCAGATCGCCTGGTAACCGACACCATTCGATCACTCGCACAATTCTTCCACTCAGGAACTCGGGCCCTCGCGCGTGCCAGTATCCGTTGTTTAACGCATCGGCGAGCTGCAGCACCCCACCGGGGAATAAGTTGGTCGCGACCATCAAGGCGAGGCCCAGATTCAATCCCCAGAAAGATGCTCCTACGTACTTCTCGATTCTCAGCCAGTCTTCATTTGAGAGAATCTGCCGAAAAGCGAATACCATCAGCGCGACGGCCAGCATCCCGAACACACCCATCATGGCGGCATGACCATGATTAGGCGTAAGGATGGTCCCCACCTCGTAGTAGCTGACGATGGGTAAGTTGATCAGAAACCCGAACACGCCGGCGCCGAGAAAATTCCAAAATCCTACGGCCATTAGAAAACGAAACGTCCACTTATGGGGAATGCCAACTTCCTTGCCGCACACTTCACATTTCGAGTGCGTCAACTTTGCGAAGTCAGATGCGTCCAGCGTCAGAAGGGTCAGCGGAACAACCTCCATTGCTGAGAAGACGGCTGCAAGAGCCATGGTGACGTTGGATTGGCCGGTCCAATACCAGTGGTGCCCAGTACCAACAATTCCACTGCCCAAGTAGAGGATGGCATCCAGGTAGACCACGCGCGCCGCAGTCAGATGGGATACGATTCCCATTTTGTAAAAAATGATTGAGACCATCACGGTGACAAAGAGCTCAAAGAATCCTTCTACCCAGAGGTGAATGATCCAGAAACGCCACATGTCTACAACTGAGAAGTGCGATGTGCTGTCAAAAAACATCGCCGGGAGGTAAAAGATCGGAATAGCCATTGCCGCATAGAGGAAAAGCGAGGAAACCTCGCGGGCCTCAGGATTCTTCTTGGCTGGCGCGACCGCGCGGCGGAGCAGAAGGAGCCAAAACACCAGCCCGATGGCGAGCAAGATTTGCCAGGCACGCCCCAGGTCAAGATATTCCCAACCCTGGTGGCCAAACCAAAACCACAGGTTCCCGAGCAGCCGTTTGACGCCCATGACTTCGCCCAACAGGCTTCCGACCACCACCACAACGAGGGCACCGAACAGAAAGCCGACTCCTTTGACCTGGCCCTCTGGCTCTGTGCCGCCGAGAGCAGATGCCAAAAACAATCCTCCCGCTAGATAGGCCGTAGCGATCCAGAAAATGGCCAGTTGCAGATGCCAGGTGCGGGCAATGTGACTGGGCAGGATTTGCGAAAGGTTCCCCCGACCAGCACCTGGCCCAAGAAGAGCAGAGCCACAATGACAAAGTACTTGAGGAGTGCGCGCTGTGTTTCGGTGGCGGCTCCTGGGATCAATTGAGGATGGACGTGGCCTGGCTTGCCCCTCCATCCCAGAAAGTCAAATCTGCCAACGACGAAAAGTGCTAACGCAAGGGCTCCGAGTAGCGTAATCAGACTCAGGGCGCTCCAAAGGACTGCATCGCTGCTTGGCAGATTCCCGACTGCTGGATCGTACGGGAAATTGTTCGTGTAGGAGTACGTTTTGCCGGGACGATTCGCAACAGAGGCCCACGCCGTCCAAGCGAAGAAAGCCGTTAGCTGCCGTACTTCTTCGGAGTCCTTGATGTAGTTGGCTGGTAGGCCAGCGTTTGTTCTCGGTTGGGCAAGGTAGGTTTTCCACTTCGCGATTTGCCGCCGGAAAGACTCTGATTCTAGTTCGGTGAAAGCAAGGCTGTTTCTTCGAGGGTCATAGCGGTTCGTCTTCAGCAGATGCTGGACTTCAGCGTAGACGGCCTGCCGTTCTTCTGGCGCCAGCTGGATCATCTCTCGGTAGTAAAGCTGGCGGGCCAGCAGATTTTGGGCGTCGTCGGCCAGAGTGTGAAGGTACTCGGCGGAAAAGTCCGGCCCTAGATAAGCACCGTGGCCCCAAATCGTTCCGTTCTCCATCAGGCCGAACTTCAGAAAAACCTGCTGTCCTTTGCGCACATCTTGAGCAGTGAAAACAGCTTCACCGGAGGGAGACAAAACCCTTTCCGGGATGGGCGGCGCATCCTGATAGCTCTTGGTTGCGAGCCAGATCAGAATCGAGAACCCGGCGACAACAGTGAGAATGACGGAATGTTTCCACCAAGGCGAGAGTTCGTCCGGCCTTTCCATAGAGATGCAGTCCCTCCGTATTACCTCTTTTCTTGGGTCATGAACGGATCATCGTCAACAGCATTTTGAACCCAGTGAGAGCCCTCAGAGAATGCGGTTGATGTGCCGACATACTCGCCATCCCCAGCTATGGCCATCTTTTCAGCCTGGTCGCTGGCCCCCGCCTCAGCTTGCAGGCGTAGTGTGATCCCACGTGATCGTAAGCAAAAATGTACTCTGTTTTAGCGCTTCGACATCGTGTGGTACGCAGCAATCCAATGTTAGTAAGTGCCCAGCTGGAACATCGACCGTGTGTTCGAGCACCTTCAGGCGCACACACCCGGTCAGAGTCAAGAGCGACAGTCTGCCGGCCGCCTTGTGCTCATGCATTTTGGTGTTAGCCTTCATGGATACGAGCACTATGCGAAGATCTGGGTATTTCGCCAGGGTCGTCGAACTCCGGCCGGTGCTGCGCTGAAAGGCTTCGTGCTGTTGCTGCTGCTTGATTGCGGTGGCGAGGCAAATCTTCAAGCCTGGTGCAGCCAACTCGGGTAGCCGGACCAAGGTCTTGCTGCCCTCTCCCAACTTACAGGCGATCTTAGGGGTAGCCATGATGTCTCCCTCCGGGTTGAAGTGTGAGTCTTTGAATAACGTTGTGTCATGCACCATTCCTTCTCGTTGCGGCCAACAAGGATTGCCTTGCTAGTTATGCCTTAGCAGTCATTACGTGCTCCTCCATCGGTAGCACCGGTTCTAGCTGTTGCCTCAGAGCAAACAGATCGGTGAGGAAAAGGACCAAACCGAGCACCATGACCACGCCCTGGGATCGCCTCGGCTTTCCCGCGCCAACCGCAGATGGCAGGGAGCCGATACATTCGTTCAGGCCCTGATACGTCTCATCTCAACCGCTTTCATACCTTCTGCTAACTCCTTCTGTTCTGTAGGTGACAGTTGTGAATCTGCAATACGCAACAGTTGATCTTCCTCGTCCACAATGTGGTGCTGGACCGTATCGAATAGTTCGACCGAGAAGCGAACCAGTTCGGTAAGCTCACGATCACTCGGCTCATCGCCCACGGTCGCGATCAGCTCTTGGAGATTGTCCTCGACCTCCCGAATGTACGCGTGCTGCTCGTCCATCTGCGCCAGCAGATCTGGCAGTATCGGGCGGAGACGCGGGTAGAAGATGCTTTCCTCCTTGGTGAAATGTGGGGAAGTGAGCGACTGGATTTCCCCGAAGATGTGGCGGACGTCCCTAATCAGGGTGGGAGTGGGGCGTTTCGCAACTTCGAGGAGCCGGTCGAGCCACACTTCGACCTGGCGATGATCGGCGCGAAGCACGTCCGAAGCAGGCGTGAGGCTCATCGTTTCACCTGGTACCTGAGGTCCTCTCGCGCAAGAAGAACAGCGTTATGCGAGGCGCCTGCAGGCCTAGCTCTTCGAGAACGCGGCTACTTCCGCGAGCAGACTATCCATCATGCGATGGAGCCGCTCGTGTGTGCCTTTTCCCATCTTCTGGATCTCGATTTCGTCAAAACCAGAAGCCAACTGCTCTTGCTCGGCCGACGTTAGGAGCCGCTCGGCCATCACAAACAAGACATTGTTCTCTTTGGCGATGTGGTCGCGCAGAAGCCTTGAGTAGTTCATCGCGGCCTTGGCCCACTCCCCACCCGCCTCCTTATCGCCGCTCTCGTAAGCCCTGGCGGCTTCTGCCATCTCGGCGATCAGCGTGCGGCCGGAATCGTGTTCCATAAGCATCACGCCGATCGGACCTCCAGAGCGTGGTACACCTTTCTTCTCCAACGCGGGGAACAGCAGTTCTTCTTCTTTGCCGTGATGACAACGGTCGGCGAACAGGCGGAAGAACTCGATGGTGTTGGACAGAATATGCGCAGGCACGCTCACGCCAGACGCCAGAGATTCGGCGACGTGTTCTGTCGCGTCGAGCATACGGAGAATGGCGTCGTGTTCTTTCCGGAGCACTTGAGTAGCTTCATTCATGTGAACCTCCTCGTGTGCAGATTTTGTTCCACCTGCGAGTCAGGCCGCCCGCGTGCGGTGCGCATGCACCTGGGACAGTTCGCTTTCGAGATATTCCTTCAGCGCAACGGCATTATTGTGTTCCTGGTCGTGGGAGCTGTAAACCAGCGTGACTTCGTCCTGCCTCGCTGCGTCCAGCAGTGGCTGCAACGCATCCCGGTGCGCATCGAGTTCTGCGAAGTAGCGGCGGCGAAACTCGTCCCATTTGGCCGGGTCGTGGCTGAACCATTTCCGCAGTTCGGTGCTGGGCGCGACGTCCTTCAGCCAGCCGCTGATGTGCAATGCGGCCTTCTTTACTCCACGAGGCCAGAGCCGCTCCACCAAAAAACGCCGCCCATCGTCGCCGCGAGCGGGTTCATAGGCGCGCTTCAATGCGATCATTGCAACCTCCTTGTAGCGCTGACCGCCGGAACGCCTTCTAAAGCGGCCACTCCGGCGGCTCACATTCCGGACACTGGCTGTTGACGAATGAAAGCCAGGTCAGGATTTCTTGCACGTTCGGTAGCGCCTGTCCGACTGCAGTGCGGTACGACGCGAAAACCTCGCCGTAGCGATCGGTTATGTACACCGCCGGTGCAGCCGTGCCTTCGTCGGCGGTGGCGCCAAATGCACGGTGTATGCGGCCGTCTTCGTCGATTAGCAACGGGAACGACAGAGCCAACTTCTGTGCCAGGTGCACGACTGCGTCCGTGGCGTCCTGCACGATGGCAAGTGCCTGCGCTTCTTCCCCTTGCAACTGCGAACAGTGTTGGCCGATTTCCGCCAGCAGATTGGATGCGGAGCCCGCACTGCCGGCAAACACAAGCACCAGGTTGGACCGGCCACGATAATCCGAAAGAAGGATGTCCTTTCCGTCCGCTGAGTTCAGCGTGAAATCCCGCAAGCGATAGCCGCGGCTTGGACACTGCCCCTGCAAACTGATGGTGCCGCTGGCTACCTGCGCTTGCGAGATCTCTTTGTCACTTGGCATGATCCGCTACCGCTCCTGTTTGCAATAGGGGCACAGGAGCTTCCGTGCCCCTCCGTACGGCAGGCTTGGCGCGGAATATGCACGCCCCAACCTCGCCGCTTGTACCGTGCGCCTCGGCTAATAACCGGCAAATTCCTCGGTGCGGATATCATCTTCGTCAACGCCTGCTCCGACCAGCATCTGCCGCATGGCCGCAACCATGGCCGGCGGCCCTGCGATGTAATAAATCGAGCCTTGCGTCGAGGGCAGATACCGCCGCACCATATTCTGGTCGATAAACCCGGTTTCACCTGTCCACGAGCGATGCGAATGGTGCATGTCAGTCATCGTGCTGATCAGGTGAAACCTGTTGTTCTGTTGGGCTGCTTGCTGCAACAAATCCAGGTACGCTGCATCCTCGGGGCGCCGGTTGGAATAAAAAAGATAGAGCTGGTGCGGGAGATTCTCCCGTGTAGCCTGGCGGATGATGCTCAGAAACGGCGTGATCCCAATTCCGCCGGCCAGGAAGACGGCGGCTTTCGCGCTGTTCCTGTGCAACGTGAAAGAGCCGCTTGGCCCCTCCACTTTCACTTCCAGACCCGGCGACGCGCTGCGCAGCACCCGCTTGAATGCGGTGTCGCGCATGCGAGTAGCAATCATCAGGTCGGCATCGAACGGAGCACTCGCGATCGAAAAGGCGCGCGTGTTGCCCTCCGCATCGGTTTGTGGGGGATTCACGAGTGTCAGGTCGATTGACTGGCCGGCCCGAAACTCGAAGTGCAAGGGCTTGGCAAAGTAGAACGCCATTGTTCCGTCGGCTATCTGTTCACGTTTTTGCAGGTTTGAGATGTAGGCTGACGTGACCGTTACCATTGCGACACCTCCTTACATTCTGAGCGCGGTCCGGTGGGCACGATCACAGCGAGGGCACTACGATTCAGTAACTATCGTAACACGATGTAATCTATTGTGCTGAGGAACGTTCCCACACCGTAATACACAGGCGCGGCGTGCAGTACGAGGACCACGGTGATGATTTTCTTCTTCGATACCGAGCATGGGGTGCACTATCGTCCCCTCGACCGAACACGCTGGGTCTGCCGCTCGTACACGAGGCGGATTGCAGAAGTGGAAAACGCAGGCAGCCACGAGGAGCGAGTGTCGCCGCCCGATACTGGTTACGGATTCCTATGGCGGCTGTATTCCTACTGGCGTTTGCAGGAGCGTGACGGGGGTGTAGTGGTCGAGTGCCGAGCCATATCGCTGACGCGTGACGTGCCATTTGGGCTGGGATGGGCCATCGAACCGATCATCCAAAAGCTCCCCAAGGAGTCGCTCATCAGCACTCTTGAGGCTACACGCCGAGCGTTGCATGCTGTCACAAGATAGTTCCTGTCCGAGCGACGAGAAATACGAACGCATGATGATCGAGGCGATGGCGGAGGTCGGCATCAGCCAAGCGACGATCTTCGCGTTCAAGCGTACGGGCAGGATCGTGACCGGGATGAACAAACATCTGCTCACTCCCGAAGAGCTACGGGAGTGGAACGACGCTGTTGACGAGTACCACCGCAGGGTTGGAGTCTGGCGATGTGATCTGAAGCGCGGGGTTGAGTTTTCAGCACTCCTCCAGAAGCGCCCTGAACTCATCCACCGTGAGCAGGAGCTTGCGGATGTAGTTGTGCAGCGCCGTTTGGCGCAGAGTGTCGCCGGGATGGGGTTCGCGGAACGAGACTGTGGTCGGTTGGCGTGCGGGGTTGAAGAACACCCTCGCCGAACCGCGTCCCGCCTTTTGCGGGCGGTAGCCGAGCCTGTGAAGAACGCAGACGAAACGCCTCCACGGAAGTTGGTAAGGCAGCCCGGACATTCTTCAACTTTAGATACCTGAAGCAGAGGTCTTGCAGGCTGTGGACGAGACCAGCGCTCGTTCAACAATCTGTTTTCTCCGCGAAAGTCGGTAGCATCCACACATGCAAAAAAATATCGTCCACGAAACGGGAAGACTGCTGCTTGGGCAGCAGCGGCCAAAATTGTGCAACTTTAATCCGGTTCTCTGCGAGTCTTTTTCCGGGCACGTTTTCGGGCCAATGCTTGCTTTGCTCGACGCTTCTCGCCCGGCTTTAGGTAGTAGGAGTGGCGCTTCACTTCCTTAATGATGTCTTCCGCCTGCACCTTACGCTTGAACCGACGCAGGGCATTCTCCAGCGACTCACCTTCTTGAAGTCGAACTTCAGCCAAACTCATCACCTCCAGCCAGAACTAATCGCACACACCTGAGCTTACCTCATTTGTGCTACGTTCCGCCCAACTGAGTGTCAAATAACTCGCTGGTCGCCAATGGCTCAGGCAACGTCGGATTCCCCGTTGTTACCGCTGGGCACTCACTCAGAGTTACCATGCTACCGGGACGCGATAGAGAGCTGGTCGCCAAATCAAGCAGCGGAATCTCGCAAACGTGATAAGGCGGATTACGTGGATGTGGCCAGTCTGCGGTGCCGCATCATTTACTTTGCTCCTTTGCATGACTCCTATCGAGATAGTCCGCCACCTTCTTTGCCAGGTCACGAACGTCGGGTTTCTCCTTGCCGTACGCAGCGACCATGACGATAGCTTCGCCGGTGTACTCCTCAAGGAAGTAGTTCTTCTCCGAGGCCGCTTTATCGAGCATAAATATTCTCGAACCACCGTCTTTCGACTTGGGCAACGCAATCACCTTGTAATCGGCCCACAGCGAAGTCATCTTATCCTTGGGGTCCCCTCCTACCAGGTGGGGCATGAAATACTCGGTGCCAATCACGTAATAATCTTTCGAAGCCGTCATAATCCTCGCCCACGAAGACTCAGCAACCGGAGATCCTTTCGCAACCCATCGCGCTTTGTACTCGCTCTTCCAGATCTGCCGAATGCTGGCAGCCACCTTGTCGGCCTCACCTCGCTTGCCTTGTCCGTTCAGGGACATCTCCAACTGGCTCAGAAAATAAACTTCATGAGGCCGCTGTCGAAGGCATTCGCGGACCAATGGCTCTGCCTTCTCGAATTTTCCCGAGTTCAGGAGATCCTCGATCGCTTGTGATTTCTGCGAAAGATCATCCTGCGCCGGGTCTTCTTGCACCGGCGCAGAGGCCGCGGCTCTGGCGATCCGTGCGGGATCGCCGTTGAAAGCCGGCCCATCCCAAGGTTGCTTCTCGGCCGCGCCCACGCCAGCGGCGGTGAGCATCAGTAAGGCGAGCATGCAAGCGCAAAGTTGCACCGTAGTGGCCATGGTTGAGCTGAATCTGACTCTTTCATTCGGGTTCACGATCAAGCGGCCTCGTGTCCGCTGGGCGCTGGCCGGCACATCCAGTTTCCCCGATTTGGTCTCCACAGTGCGATTTCCGCGCTGAATGACATGCACAGTTGGCTAGTTCACCGTCAGCGTCACCGTCGTAATGTGACTGATACTACCCGAACTTCCGGTGAGGGTAACGGTTGAGGTACCCGCTGGCGTGCCTTGCGGCAGGGGCTGTGCGCCCCCCGCTCCACCACCACCGCATGAGATGCAGAGTACAGCAAGCAGCAGTACGACTGCCGTACTGAGCCAGACGCGCCGTCCAGAAACTCGACTCAAGTGGATAAGCATTGTCAAGCCCAAAAGGCAGGCCAGCCACGCCGTTCCCACTACCTGCAGAAGTCTCGGCGGAACCACTTGGGATTGGATCCCTGGTGCCGAGATCGAACGGGCCGTTGTGTTCACAGTGACAGACGCTGTCGCAGCATTGGTGCCGTCGGGGGTTACCGAGGCGGGGGAAAAGGTGCACGTAGCCGCAGCTGGCGCACCGGTGCAGCTCAACATCACGGTCTGATTGAATCCCCCGGCAGGCGTAATGGAAAGAGTGTAGTTTGCCGATTGTCCGGCCATGATTGTTGCACTAGATGGCGAGGCCGAAACAGAGAAATCCGAACCGGTTCCCAAGAGCGCGACCCTTTGCGGGCTGCCTGGAGCGTTGTCCATGATGGTAACTGCTCCGGTTCTCTCTCCCGCTGTCGTGGCCTTGAAGGTGACACTGATGGTACAGCTCGCCCCCGCCGCGACGCTCGCACCGCAGTTGTTCGTCTGCGCAAAGAAGTCGGTCACCGTGATGCTTGTGATGGTCAAGGTTGTGTTGCCGGAGTTGGAGAGCGTCACGCTCTGAGGGGCACTCGTTGTGCCTACAACTTGAGCGGCAAACGTGAGGCTCGGGGGGGTAATGCTGACAGCAGGGGCGGGAGCCGGAACAACCTTAGCAATGAAGGCGTCATAGGTCCGTCCGCTTACGTCAGCGTTCGCGGGCTGGAGAGGGTTTGCTGTGGGAAAATCGAGTGAAAGGGCTTGTCCTGTCACGTAGGCGTTCTCGGAAGAGTCGACAGCGATGCTGTTACCGCGGTCATCGTTATTACCACCGATAAAAGTCGAGTAGATGAGGCCAGAACCAGTGGCGTTTAGCTTGGTTACAAAAGCGTCGAACAAACCGCTACTAATCCCACTCAAGCAGCTTCCGCACGTGCTTTGGATCGGATTCGCCGTGGGGAAGTCAACGGAAGTCGTGCTCCCCGTCACGTAAGCGTTGCCAGATAAGTCGAGCGCAATACTTGGGTCCTGCTCTCTTTGACTGCCACCGAGGTAGGTGGAATAGACGAGGGCCGACCCCGAAGGATCGAACTTGGTCACGTAGATATCCAGATCGCCTCGAGAGCTGGTTTGGAACGCCCCGGGAGTTACAGGGAAGTCTGTGGAGGCCGTCCAGCCAGTTGCATAGGCATTACCGGCAGCATCCACGGCAATGGCGAAGCCAAAATCATCATGGTTGCCTCCCAGATAGGTGGAGTAGACGAGCGCGGAACCGGTGGCATTCAGTTTCGAGACGAAGGCATCTTGGCAGCGGCCAAAACTATCAATTACGCAGGCCGCCTGGAACGGGCTTACCACAGGAAAGGCAGTCGAAGTGGTGACGCCCGTAACATAAGCGTTATCAGAGGAGTCAAGAGCCAGGCCACGACCCGTGCCGGGCCCGAGAAAAGTAGAATAGGCGAGAGCAGAACCCATGGGATTGAGTTTGGCCACATATACACCGGGGCCACTCGTAAGGAAAGCCCCCGGAGTTGTTGGAAAACTGGGGCTCGCGAACCCGGTCACATAAGCGTTAGTGGAGGAGTCCACAGCGATGCTATTGCCGAAGTCAACTCCAGGACCGCCCAGGTAGGTAGAGTAGACGAGCGCGGAACCGGTGGCATTCAATTTTGTGATGAAGGCGTCGGCAGCACCGCCGTTACAGTTCCCGTCGGTTCCGCAGGTCGTTTGAAAGGCCCCCGACGTCGTAGGGAAGTCCGTCGAACTTGTGGAACCTGTCAAATACGTATTTCCGGACGAGTCGATGGCGATGCCAAAGCTCTGGTCGTTGCCGTTGCCTCCCAGATAAGTGGAATAGATGAGCGCGGAACCAGCAGCATTCAGTTTCGCCACGAAAGCATCAAAGTCGAAAACTCGGCTTTTTTGAAAGGATCCTGCGGTAGTCGGAAAATCAGAGGATCCCGTAATGCCCGTCACATAGGTGTTGCCCGAACTGTCGACTGCAATACCGGACCCAAAGTCATTGCCGACGCCACCCAGGTAGGTGGAGTAGCTCAAAACCGGATCAATGATGAGTGGCCTGGTGGCGTCAAAGGCCTGAACTTCGAAGCCGATATTCCGTGCCTCCACGCTATTGTCTCGCGGCCCTATCCTGAAGAGGCGGTAACCACCAGGGACGGCTTGTCTGGTACCGTTTATTTCCTGGTAGATTCGTGGCTTGTGGAGGCAGAGCTGCTCGACCCTATCCCCCGAAGCTTCAAGATCCAATATGAGGTCCCCGTTGCCATCGATTCTCAGCTTGCCAAGGCCTTTGAAACTAAGACGGATGGCGTTCGGATCAGCACCTGGCGCGACGACAAAGTCGTATTCCAGTTGCCGCTGGCTGCCGTAGAAGACCAGGTCCACACCGGGATAGATATACTCGTACCTAACCTTGGCGTAGTTCGGTACGTTCGTCCGCCACTTGTCCGGGTCGTTCCCGATGAAGTAGTTGCTCTTCCCCGGTAATTCCTGGAGGCCGTGAATCTGCGCTGCAGGATTTGCGCCGACTAGCCTCATCTGCAGAACGGCTGAGCGTGTCAAGCGGGGATTCGTCTCCACGTAAGGGGTGTCCTGTATCTGACTGGTCGGCTGAGTTTGCCCTTTGCTGGGCCTACTAAAGGTCACCACCGCCTCGCCAAGAGTCAGAAACAGCGTGTAGCCACTGCCGCGGGCCACAAACTTTACCCGGCCGTCCATCTGGCCCTGATTGGATTCGAACCTCATGGGTAGCCTGCCGTACGCATCTACGACCCTAGCTTTGCTTGGCGTCGAAACTTCCGTGGGCTGTGATGGCGCATGCGTTAGTTTTTCGCCGGCAGGCAAAAGAAAAAGGAAAACAGCCACGGTGAGCATCAGTAAGGCGATCATGCAAGCGCTACGCTGCACCGTAGTGGCCATCGTTGAACTGAAGCTGACTCTTTCATTCCGGTTCATGATTGAGCGGCCTCGTGCCCGCTGGGTGCCGGTCGGCACATCCCCCCCCCATTTGGACTCCGCGGTGCGATTTCCGTGCTGAATGACAACTTGAGCTGCACCATTGCTAGAACTAAGACAGAATCACTTCTCTTTACTCTCGTAGAAGAGATAGGTTGCCGAGTAGGTTGAGCGTACCTCTTTGCCTCCCGAGGACACGTCACAACCCGACGGCGGGGCTTTTCCGCCCTTGGTGTTTAGCCGCTGGATGTGTGTCACGTTGGTCAGCTTCCCGCTACCGGAACGACTCGCCACGGCCAGCAGCAGCCACGGGATAGCCTCCTTATCGTGAGGATCGGCACTCGCGATCTTTTGTCCGGTCACCGCGCTCCCGTCCTTTAGCTCCCAGGATGGACCGGCGAAGTGGCGGCCAAGAACTTTCCCCTGCTTGTCAAATAATTGCGCTTCCGGAGCCTTCAACGTCCACGAGTATTGCCCACTTTGCTCCTTGCAGGCATAGATCTGATCACCCTTGGCATCGGCCACCAGGACCAGCTTTGTTCCCTCTGGCGGGTTCAGCACGGGGGGAATATCGGGCGCCGCGCCCTGGCCCCAGGCAGGTAGTGTCAGCAACATCAGGCTCACAGTCATCGCAGTCGCGAGCATCATGTGCGTTCTCCTCAGTCGTGCTATCACTCGGAAACTGTACCAATTCAAGAGCATCGTTCCCTTAGAACTTATAGCGACTCTTAGTCGCGAATTCCGCCACTCTGGCTCGGAAATTGTTCCTAAGAGCTGTCCCGCTCGCCGGCAACAGCCCGCACTGGGATCATGAAGCACGTAGAGCGTTTTCATGACTCACCTCCTGGTCCACGTGCAGGACGGCGTCGGGTGCGACTGCCGGGAGCGGCTGAACGCGCAGGCGTCCGCGGCTGCGGATGCGCGAGAAGACAAACAGGTTGACGAAGTGCATTGCGCCCAGGGTCATCAGCACCCAGCCCAGCTTGTCGCTGAGCATCTCGATGGCGGCGCGGGCTGTCGCGATATGGGCGTTGCTCTTGAGCGCCAGGCTGACAAATCCGATGTTGATCAGGTAGAAGCCCACCACCAGCAGATGGTTGACGGAAGCCGCCAGCTCGGTGTTGCCGTGAAAAGTGTTCACCAGGAAGATCGCTCCGCGCTTGTGCAGGGTCCGCGCCACCCAGATGGTCAGATTGACGCTGATCAACAGATAAATGACGTAAGCGCCAACAATCATGGTGGTTTCGTTCATGGTAACCATCTCCTTTAATCAATCTCCTGTACAACTGGCTAAATGAATCGTTATGGTTGCGCCGGCTCCCGAACTCGTTCTCACCAATGGCTGGGGCCCGTCGTACAACCCGGTCCTCGTTGACGAAATCGTGTTGTTGGACAAAGCGTTCAACCCCTTCAGGACGCTTTTCTCTCAGTACCTTTAGCGACTCGTAGTCGCAAATTCCGCCACTCCGGGCCTGGAAATTGCTCCGAAAGCGCTGCTCAACCTGGCGCGCGGCAACAAGTGTTCTGAAATTCCAGGGGAGAACAAGGTAAACGAGTGCGGAGCGGGGCAAAGAGAAGAGCGCCGTTGGCTCACGTGTCTGCAGGAACTCCAGAAGAGCCTCGCCCCGCTATCCTTGAGAGGGCATTTTCGATGTAGTCCGCGCGGTGGGCCGTTGGCTTAGTTCTTCTGAAGCTTGACGGCAAGCTTCTCGTACAGCGTCTTGGCCATCCCAAGCTTGGGATCCAACGTCATCGCGCTGCGGTACTCATCCAAAGCTTCGTTGAGCTGACCCTTCTTCTCCAACCCCGCGCCAAGGGCCAAGTGCGAAGAGGCCGCGTTGGGGTTGATACGGAGCGCGGCGCGGAACTCCGCGATGGCCCCGTCCAAGTCGCCCTTGCCATCGAGGGCGTAGCCGAGGTTGACGTGCGTCATGACAAGCGCCATGGCATCGTTGGGGTTGAGACGGATCACGGTGCGAAGCTCCGCGATGGCCCCGTCCACATCGCCCTTGTTATAGAGCACGAAGCCGACGTTGAAGTGCGCGTTGGCCAGCAGGATGGCATCGTTAGGGTTGATCCGGATCACGGCGCGAAATTCTGCCAGTGCGCCGTCGACGTCGCCCTTAGTAAGCAGCGTGGTGCCGAGGTAGGAGTGCGTGTTGGCATCGTTGGGGCTGAGGCGGATCGCGGTGCGGTACTCGGCGATTGCCCCATCCACGTCGCCCTTGTCAAGTAGAGTAGTGCCAAGGTTGTTGTGCGCTTCGTCATCGTTGGGGTTGATGCCGAGCGCGGCACGGTATTCCACGACTGCCCCATCCAGATCCCGCTTCTTATGGAGCGCGTTGCCGAGTTTTGAGTGCGCCCAACCATAATTGGGGTTGTGGCGGATCGCGGTGCGGTACTCCGCGATTGCTCCATCCACATCGCCCTTGTTGTAGAGCGCCATGCCAAGGTTGGTGTGCGCCATGGCATCGTTCGGGTTGAGACGGATCGCGGTGCGAAACTCCGCGATGGCCCCGTCCATGTCCCCCTTCTGAAGCAGTGCGTTGCCGACGATGATGTGCGCGCCGCCATCGTTGGTCGCCATGCGGTACTCCGCGATGGCCCCGTCCACGTCCCCCTTCTTATAGAGCGCGTCGCCCAGATTGCGGTGGGCGCCGGCAAGCGTCACGGCATTGCTGCGGTTGAGGCGGATCGCGGTGCGGTACTCGGCGATGGCCCCATCCAGGTCGCCCTTGTCAGCGAGCGCGTTGCCCAGGCTGTTGTGCGCGTCGTCATAGTTGGGGTCGAGGCGGATCGCGGTGCGGTACTCCGCGATGGCCCCGTCGAGATCGCCCTTATGGTAGAGCGCCCTGCCGAGGTTGTAGTGTCCCCTGGCATCGTTGGGGTTGAGACGGATCGCGGTGCGGCACTCCGCGATAGCCCCGTCTATCTCGCCCTTCAGCAGGAGCGCGTTGCCCAGGATGTAGTGCCCGGCGGCAAGCACCACGGCATCGTTGGGGCTGAGGCGGATCCCGGTACGGTACTCCGCGATGGCCCCGTCCACATCGCCATTCTGAAGGAGCGCGTTGCCCAGGTTATAGTGCCCGGCGGCAAGCGCCACGGCATCGTTTGCGCTGAGGCGGATCGCGGTACGGAACTCTGCGATGGCCCCGTCCACGTCGCGATTCTGAAGGAGCGCGTTGCCGAGGCTATTGTGCGCCTGAGCATCGTTGGGGTTGAGGCGGATCGCCGTGCGGAACTCTGCGATGGCCCCGTCCACGTCCCCCTTTTCCTGGAGTGCGATGCCGCAGGGGACGTGTCCCTTGGCGCACTCCGGGAGCTGCGGAGTGGTTGAGTGGTCCTGCGCTGCACACAACATAACGGCCCAAACGAGAATCCTGAAGACTGCCCAGACTGGTTTCATCTCAATAACACCTTGATTGTTCTCTTCGCTTTGGCGTCCTATATCAGATTTTTAAGAAATGAGTTTAGCAGCGCACGCTCCGCGTTCGTGCCATCAATGCACTTCAGGGCGCTTTCTCTCAGTACCTTTAGCGACTCGTAGTTGCAAATTCCGCCACCCCGGGCCTGGAAATTGCTCTGAAAACGCTGCTCAACCTGGAGCGCGGCAAACAAGTGTTCTGGAATTCCAGGGGAGATCAAGGTAACGAATGCGGAACGCGGCCAAGAAAAAAGCGCCTTGAGAAGAGATTTTCCCTGTAGTCTGCGTGGTGGGCCATTAGGCCTACTTCTTGTGAAGCTCGACGGCAAGCTTCTCGTACAGCGTTTTGGCTATCCCAAGCTGGGGATCCAATGTCATCGCACTGCGGTACTCATCCAGTGCTTCGTTGAACTGACCTTTTTCCTCCAACCCCGCGCCAAGGGCCAAGTGCGTAGTGGCCGCGTTAGGGTTGATAAGGAGAGCAGCGCGGAACTCTGCGATGCCCCCGTCCATGTCGCCCTTCTTACAGAGTGCGCTACCGAGGTAGTTGTGGGCGTTGAAATGGTCGGGGTTGATGCCGAGGGCAGCACGGTATTCCACCATTGCCCCGTCCACGTTGCCCTTCTCGTAGAGCGCCTTGCCAAGGTTGAAGTGCGCTTCGGCAAGCAGCATGGCATCGTTGGGGTTGAGACGGATCGCGGTGCGGAATTCGGCCATGGCACCGTCCAGGTTACCTTTGTCCCGGAGCGCGACGCCGAGGTTGTTGTGCAGCCTGACATTGTTGGAGTTAAGCCGGAGCGTGGTGCGGTACTCCGCGATTGCCCCGTCTAGGTCGCCCTTATGGTAGAGCGCGTCGCCGAGATAGTTGTGCGCGTTGAAATGGTTGGGGTTGAGGCGGATCGCGGTGCGGTACTCGGCGATTGCGCCGTCCACGTCGCCCTTCTTATAGAGCGCGTTGCCGAGGTTGAAGTGCGCGTCGGCAAGCAGCGCGGCATCATTGGGGTTGAGACGGATCGCGGTGCGGTACTCCGCCATGGCCCCATCCACGTCGCCCTTGTCATCGAGCGCCTTGCCGAGGTTGAAGTGCGCGCTGGCATCGTTGGGGTTGACACGCACTGCGGTGCGAAACTCCGCCATTGCACTGTTCACATCGCCTTTAGAAAGCAGCGCGATGCCGAGGTTGTAGTGCGCCATGGCATCGTTCGGGTTGAGACGGATCGCGGTGCGGAACTCCGCGATGGCCCCGTCCGCGTCGCCCTTCTGAAGCAGTGTGTTGCCGAGGATGATGTGCGTTTTGGCAAGCGCCATGGCATCGTTGGGGTTGAGGCGGATCGCGGTGCGGAACTCCGCGATGGCCCCGTCCACGTCGCCCTTCTGAAGCAGTGTATTGCCGAGGATGATGTGCGTTTTGGCAAGCGCCATGGCATCGTTCGGGATTAGGCGGATCGCGGTGCGGACCTCCGCGATAGCCCCCTCCACGTCGCCCTTCTGAAGGAGCGCGATGCCGAGGTTGGAGTGCACCTTGGCATCGTTCGGCTTGAGGTGGATCCCGGCGCGAAACTCCGCGATGGCCCCGTCCACTTCGCCCTTTTGAAGGAGCGCCTTGCCGAGATAGTTGTGCGCGTCGGCATCGAGGGGCTTGAGGCGGATCGCGGTGCGGAACTCCGCGATGGCCCCGTCCACGTCGTCCTTCTCATAGAGCGCGTTGCCCAGGTTGTAGTGCGGACCGGCATCGTTGGGGTTCAGACGGATCGCGGTGCTGAACTCTGCGATGGCCCCGTCCACGTCGCCCTTCTTGTAGACCGCCCTGCCGAGGTTGTAGTGCGCGTCGGCATCGATCGGGTTGAGGCGGATTGCGGTGCGGTACTCCGCGATGGCCCCGTCCACGTCGCCCTTCTGAAGTAGCGCGTTGCCGAGGTTGAAGTACGCGTGGGCATTGATCGGGTTGAGGCGGATCGCGCTGCGGTACTCCGCGATGGCCCCGTCCACGTCGCCCTTCTTATAGAGCGCGTTGCCCAGGCCGATGTACGCGTCGGCATCGATCGGGTTGAGGTGGGTCGCGGGGGGCTCCGCGGTTGCCCCGCGCCCATTGCGGTTTGCAGGCGGCGATACACTCAAAAAGTATGCGAGAGTTCCTACACCGAGGAGAAGCAGGGCAGCCGTCAATTTAGCAATCAGCGGGAAGGTTCGTTTTTCCAAGCGCGCCACCACTTGCTTGGCGTCCTTGGGACGCGCCCGCGGCGAAGGATGCAAGCACTGCAAGATCGCGGCATCCCATCGCGGATCCAAGCTCTTGGTCAATGTGCTCGGGGGCGCAGGTTGGGTGGTGAGACGGTTTTCGGTTTTCTCTTCCGCGAAGGGTTTGGCGCCCGCGACCATCTCATACAGAATCACGCCGAGAGCATAGATGTCGGAAGCCTTGGAAGGTCTTTCGCCCCTCCAAAGTTCCGGCGCCATGTATCCTGGCGTGCCCGCCAAGTCTCTAGGATCGAGCGCAGGTTCTGTTGCCAAGCCAAAATCCGTAATCACCGCTCGGGATCGCCCGTCGGTCGCAGGACACAGAATGACATTAGTGCTCTTCAGATCGCGGTGAATTACCCCGCTTGAATGGGCCTCTGCCAGACCGAAACAAAGCTGGCGTGCGATCTCCAATGCTTCCTTTTGCGCAAGCTTGCCTGTAGATAACAGCCGGTCTGATAGCGTCTGGCCGTCCAGGAACTCCATGGTCAAGAAGTCGACTTCGCCGTACTCGGTGGCCGCTGTGTGGATTTCGTTTACCAGACAGATGTTGGTGTGGCGGACCTTGAGGGCGCTCTCGAGTTCGGGTGAGAGGAGGCGGCGAAAACCGAGCTTCGCGGACTTTACGGCAATTCGCTGATTGCGCTTCCGATCGAACGCCTCATACACCACGCCCATGCCGCCCTCACCGATCTCACGGATGATCTCAAAGCGATATGCGATCACGCAGCCAGGTTGAAAGGGGCGCTCCATGGCCTGCAGGGAGATCAGAGGCTCCCGCAAGAAGTTGCCCATGCGTTCCTCCCATTCGAGCGCATCGGCGATTTCTTGACGAAGTTCTTCGTTGTCCTGACAAGCCAGCTGCAAATAGCTGTCGCGCTCGTCGGCGGGGAGGTGGAGCGCGGCCGTGAGAATGGTCATGACGCGATAGTCGTGCTCCAGGCTTCGGCTCATTGCTTCCTATTCAAGCGCTCGAAGAGCCATCTACGCGCGCGGTACCACTCCCGCTGCAAGGTATGGAGCTTCAAGCCCAGCGCATCGGCGGACTCTTCATCGGTGAGTCCAAGAAAAAACTTGAGCTCCACGACCGTACGCTGTTGGGGCGATTCCTTCGCGAGGTCATCGAGCAACGTATCAATCGCAATGGCCAGCTCCAAGGGAGTGCGTTCGCCCAGAACTCGCTCTGGCAGTCCTTCCATCGGCAGGAACTCAACGATGGGCCGCGGACGGGCATGGTCGATCAGGTAGCGCCGCATGATCCTAGTAGCTATAGCGAAAAAATGGCCGCGGTCCTGCCAGTCGATATTTTTTGCCCGGGCGAGTCGAAAGAATGCCTCATTCACAAGCGCCGTAGGCTGGAGGGTGTGCCCAGGCCGTTCGCCCCTAAAACAGTGAGCCGCAATCTTGCGAAGATCCGGCATCAGCAATTCAAACAACCGCGACTCCGCCTCTGGGTCTCCGGTTCGCCATTGCTGAAGCAACACCGTGATTTGGCTAGGCTCTGCGGCCACAGTCTTCTTTAGTTTAAGCTGGCGATTATACTGCAACTTCAGGAAAACAAAGCCGCTTTACTTCCCGATCGGAAGAGGGGACGTTAAGGCTGAGCGTAACCGACAAGAAGCAATATGCGCGGCTAACTGATCCTGCTGGTTTGGAGGTTGGGGGAGCTCTGGCGATCTGCCGGCGTCAATTTGAGGCAACGGTAAGGAAGCGTTCGCCCCGAGGCAAGCGGCGCCTTTCATTTAAGCGGGTTCAGGATGGTTACGGGGGTGGCGATCACCCGAGACAAATATAAACAGAACCCGCCGCCCCTCGGTTGAAGGCAGACGGCCCAGTAGGATTATCTCAACAACAGCGGCAAAACTGTAGGATAGTGACCAATAACTCTGACAAGAATTCACACGAATTGTGGCATCGAACCGCCGTTCTTCCTTTGATATCAACTACCGGCGATGTCAGTTACTCTGGCAGCCTACACAGAGGCTGCTGGTGACCAAGCATGACGAGTTGATCGCCACTCAGGAGCGGCTGCGGTCACGTGAGAGCGAGATCGAGTTCGACCAAGCTGAACGGTCTGGATCCCGAAGCGTATCTCCGCGAGGTACTGACGCGCATCGCCGACTACCCCATCAACCGCATCGCCGAACTGCTCCCCTGGAACATCACCGCCACTGCCGAAGTGTCCACGTAACTCTTTCGTGGGCACTTACCTGTCAATGTGTCCACTCCGGATGCTTACCTTATTTGAGCGGATGGAATAAGTGCTGAATTCCACCGACGAGGTCGACGGATCAGTGGACTGAATCCCAACTCATTCTGCGCAGGCTTCCCGAAAACTCACAGTATGGTGGAGAAATCGATGCTGCGGAAAACTACATTAATCAGGCGGCTGCCATCATGCCCAAGAACCCCCATGTGTTCACCGCGACGGCCCACTTGCTATTGAAGAAAGCGATAGCAGCTGCGGCGTTGGCTACTGCGCAGGAATACAAAGACGAGGCTATTGGAATTTTGAAAGCGCAGATGGCTAGCACTAAAGATGCTGACGTGCATCCTTACCATATATTTGGCAGTCAGATGATGAGCTATATCGGACGGTGGGTTGCAGGTGAGAAACGCTCAGATGAATTCCGCCGGATTCACGACGAGCTTCGCGACAGCATTCCAAATCACTTGCGGGGCCACCCGGAGCTTCGCAAACTGCTATCCGACCTCAAACGTGCAGAGCTTGAAACGCTCATCCGTAAGTGACAGGAGCCTACACGTTTCTCCGTGCGTTCTGTGGTGATTCGGAATTCCTCACTGATGTTTCCCGTTCCAAATCGCGTCCATCTTGGCGCGAACCTCTTGGCTCTGTGCCTTGGCGAGATTACCTTCCAGCGGGCCAGCGTTCGTCAATCGCTTTCATGATTTCCTCGGCCCACCGCACCGCATCTGCGATGGCGCTGAACGTCGCGGGGGCTCTCTTCCCGCCTTCGAACTGTGCCAGTTTCCGGGCAGCGAGGATGCTCGCAGCGATCAGCAGCACACGTTTGCGGCCTTCGTCCATGGCAGAAGCCTATCACAATTCGCTTTTTATTCGCCACAGGTGTATTCCGTACCTCGGCAGGCCGATCCTATTCGTATCGATTCGAACACTACCTTGTAATTGAAGATGAGCTTCTGCCGGGAAACGGTGAGTTGGCTCCTCGCCAATCGTGACAGCGTCTCTTCTCTAATCTTGGCAGGCGCATGCGATGCCCTGAGGACGTCCTCCGCAGTGGCGACCACGTCATCCAGGGAAAGAGAACTCCTAAACTCCTGGAAGGTATCTTCGCGACCCACAAGCACTGCGTCTCGTGCGGGTGCCGCTTGACTCGAGTAATGGATTACCCGAGTGACCGGCCTTGGGAAACATCGTCGCCGTAGATGCTCGAAAACGGCCTTGCCAACCGCGACGATGGCTGCATTTGGAGCGGCGACGACGTCTATCTCTTCCTTCAACAGCGGGTACCATCGGTCGTACCGTCGGGATCTTGCGAGGTTCGCCCGATCGACCAGCATCGCGCCCTTCGACACGTCGGTGATGTGATATCGCTGCGCTGGCCCGCACAAATAGCGTCGAACGCAGAAATGAAGGATGAAGTCCTCAATTGAGAAGAGAAAATTTCGGACACCTTCTTTTACTTTCGAGCTTAGCTGGTCTGCGGAACATCGGCCCAGGGACGGTTCCATGCATATCAGTACGTAGTGGACGGGACATTCCGGTTCAGGATTCGGCAGAAACACGTCGCCGTCGGCCTTCGCGAGCGCCTTCATCCGTTCTTCAAGCTCCCGGTAGGCAGTGAGGAGGCTTCCGTCCATTCGCATCCCTGCGGGCCGTGGTGAGCGTGCTGTTACTACGCTGTGGTTGAACGCTACCCGGCTAATCATAGCCTGCTTCCGGGGCGTATCTGGTGAAAATCACCCCGGCCCCTCTCGGCATCTGAGCGGCGGAGCGGGTGATTCTCGAGGCTGTGTGCGGCACATCTTCATATACGACGCGACGGGAGGGCAAAGGTCGCCATCCGTGACAGTACAGGACTTCCTCGGTGGATTCCCCCAGGGAACGGCGCAGGCGGAAGCGTCCACAACTGCCAGCTGTGTTGACAAGAAGGCTTCCGCCCGGCTGAAGGGCGAATCGGTTTGTCTAGAATCGACTCCAAGGTGGCGGGTCCCGCTCGAGAACGCATTGAACTTGGAAAACGCCGAATCCGAAATGTGCTGCGAACCTACATCCTCGCAAATTTGCGAACTCTAGAAAACAAGATTTCTGACGGCGGTCCCACCAACCAACGGATCGATCCCCACGTACTGACGAGTGCGAAAAAAGAACTCACCGGCACGGGGGAACTAAAAACCTACCCACCCACACCCAAGAAGGATGAAATCCAGTGGTACTACTTGGACGGAACCCCCGAAGAAGATCTAAAGCAGCGGTATGAAGAACTGGAGCCGATCCATCGACAGACGGTGGACCCGAACTTCACAAAACGGATGGGTCAGACGATGGAAATAGCCGTCTCAAGAGCCCTGCAAGAACGGGCCGATCTGTACTCCACAGGGCACTACAGCGATCTGCACGAACACGGGGACGACAAACCGTACAGCAAAGATGAACCACCATCGCTTGTAGGCAACTTGGCAATTCCGGGAAAGAAAAAGTTGGACTTCGAAATCTTCACCGAAACGGCTGGCGTCGTTGGATAGAGGTTAAGAACATACGGGAATGGATCTACGTGAATCGCCCCGAAGTGACCGAGATGGTCAGCAAATGTTGTGCGCTGAACGCGGTGCCCGTGCTCATCGCAAGGAGAATCGCTTACGAAACGTTTTCCGTTCTGAATGCGTGCGGGGTTGTGATCCATCAAACCTACAACCAGCTCTACCCGAAATACGACGAGGAGTTAGCAAACAAGGTCAAAGATAAACGGCTGCTCGGCTACCATGATGTACGTGTCGGGAACGGACCTGACGCAAGACTCAAGAGGTTCGTGCAGGTGAACCTGCCCAACCTCTGGGACGAAGCGCGGGGAAAGTTCGACGAGCATAAAGAACTGCTGTGTGGATTCGGGAACAAGACCGTCCCCTATGGAGAGTTCGTCGCAAGGGTCCGAGGGAGGGAGGAGAGGGGCCCGGACTCATTGGATATTGAGGAGGCGATGGGATGGGCGAGGCCGGAGCCCGATCCCGATCCCGATCCCGATCCCGATCCCGATCCCGATCCCGACGATGAATAGTGAGGCGCAAAAGAGAGAGCTTTATATGTATTTAGTAGTATGTGTACCGACCCTGAATCTCAGACTGAGACGCTAGTCAGCTTTGACCTGGAGCGAAGGAAGAGTCGATCTTCCGCATAATCCGCCATCGTACGGCGTCTTCAGGCGAGGTGTCATAAGGATGCCCGCCACAATCGCCAGCACCCGCTTGCGCCCTTCATCCATTGCGCCACGATATCATATTCGCTTTGTGTTCGCCATGAGCCTGGCCGGGCCCCTAGTTCCGTAGCGCGGTATAGCGCGGTAAAGGGGGGTATTCGGGGGTAGTAGAGGGTACTGACTAGCCTGGAGGTTTTTTCTAACCCCACTGGTAAGCTAGTGTAGAGAGATGATTTAGCCATAGACACTGGTAAAATCGGATGCGGTGCGGTGGGAAGTCCCTTCTTCGGCACCAGTTCTCTAAGAGGCCCTTCCCGAAACAAGTGTCCGGCTGCGCTCGCGTTCCAGTGCTGGCCCCGAAGTCAGCGCCGGCTAATCGGAGA
>Ga0335070_10001843_pt1 | contig 24573 bp, 17 predicted proteins | sample Lox_Sample_13_FD_206722 | JGI IMG/M metagenome (GOLD analysis project Ga0335070, IMG submission 206722) | Soil microbial communities from Loxahatchee National Wildlife Refuge, Florida, United States - Lox_Sample_1.3 | ecosystem: Environmental > Terrestrial > Soil > Wetlands | place: USA...
CTGCACGGTGAAATTGCCGCTGATCTGGCCCGAGCCGCCGGTGATCGGCTCGCGGATCACCGGCGCGGTCAGCACCTTGCCGTCGAGCACGATGGCGAAGGGCTGGCCGACATTGGCGCGCGTGATGTCGGCGAAGCGCCGCGCGCCTTCCGAGTCGAAGCGGAAGGTGACGACCGGCTGGCCGTTCTGATGATCGAAGGAGACGCCGGCGTCGGTCAGCCGCTCGCCGCCGAGGATGACCCGGCGCTTGACGGCGTAGCGCTCGCCCGGTCGCTCGCCGGGCAGGAACTCGACGCCGGCCGGCGGGCGGCCGCCGGCCGCGGGACTCACCGACATGTCGAGGAAATGGAAGGTCATCTTGGCGGTCGTGCCGAGCAGCGCCTTGATGCGCCCCGGGTCCTGCACGCCGGGCAGCTGGATCAGGATGCGCTCGGCGCCCTGGCGCACGATGGTCGGCTCGGCGACGCCGACGGCGTCGAGCCGGCGGCGCATGATCTCGAGGTTCTGCTCGATCGCGCGGTCCTTCTGCTCGGCAATGTAGGCGTCGGTCGGCTTGACGATCAGCCGGCCGTCCTGCTCAGCGACGTCGAGGCTGCGGTGGCCGGCCTCGGCGAACATGCCGCCGAGCGGCACCGAGAGCGCGCGCACGGCGCGCAGCGCGGCGTCGACGCGGGCGCGGTCGGCGATGTCGGCGACGATCGCGCCGCCGTCGACGCGCACGGTGAAGCGGCCGATGTCGGCCGCGCGCAGGGCCTGCGACACGCTGTCGGCCTGGCTCTCGATGCGCTCCTTGATCAGGGCGTCGCTGTCGACCTCGAGCAAGAGATAGGAGCCGCCCTTGAGGTCGAGGCCGAGCGCCACCTGGCGCTTCGGCAGAAAGTCCGGCAGCGCCTGGAGCGCCGCGGGCGGGAGGAAATTGGGCAGGGCAACGATCACGCCCAACAGGATCAGGACGGCATAGCCGGCCGCCTGCCAACGCGGGACACGCATGGAGCCACCATTCGAACGTCGTTGCAGAGCAACCGGCATGGGCGCTGCGCCCGTCGGTCGAAGCCGGGCCGGCCTGCGGGGCAGGCGCGCCGGATTGGACGAAGCAGCGCGCCGACGAGCGGTCGGCGGCCGCAGGGAACGTCTAGGCCGGCGGGCCGCGCTGCGGATGGGCGCGCGCCGCCGAATCGGCGGTTCCGCGTTCGGCCGCGGGGACGATGCTGCCGCGCGCGACCGGCGCGACGACCCTGCTGTCATCGGCGGTGGCGAGCGCCGCCGGCGCTGCCGCGGCCGAGCCGAGCCCGGTCGGCGGCCCGAGCCGGCGCTGCTCGAGCAGCCGCTGCGCCGCCCGGCCGTCGGCCAGGATGCCCTGGTCGCCCGCGGCGCGCACGACCATGCGGCCGTGCTCCTTTGCGAGGCCGCCATGGGCCGCGGGCAGCGCGAGGCCGGCCGCCGCCAGGCAGAACAGCGCCAGCAGCGGCCAGACGCGCGCGAGCGTCATCCGAATGCTCGGATGCGGACAGCGCGGCGCTCCTGCTGAGGTTAGACCCAGTGCCATGCCGCACCATAGAGTGCCGGTGCCAACTCCTGTCAATACGAGTCTTCTTTATGCGGCGGCGTCCTAGCCCGGCCGCAACGCTGCCTCATTTCCGTTTCATTAACCATATCTTGGCGGATCGCCGGCTACATATATAAGTGTCCGGCGGCGGCCGGTCCTGAGCGGAGCGCGGATGGCGGCGGACGACACCCCGAGGAAGAGCTGGCGCGAGGCGGTCGCGGCCTACCTGCACGCGCGCGTCATCGGCATGCTGTTCCTCGGCTTCTCGGCCGGGCTGCCGTTCCTCCTGGTCTTCACCACCTTCCAGTTCTGGCTGGCCGAGTCCGGCTACGATCCCAAGACCATCGCTTTCGTCACCTGGATCGGCATCGCCTATTCGATCAAGGTGTTCTGGGCGCCGGTCGTCGACCGGCTGCGCCTGCCTTATCTCACGCGCCGGCTCGGCCGGCGGCGCAGCTGGCTGCTCGTCGCCATGATCGGCATCGCGGTCGGCCTCGCCGGCATGGCGGCGACCGATCCCAAGGTCGATCTCGGCACCATGGCGCTTTTCGCCCTCCTCGTCGCGTTCTCGTCGGCGACCCAGGACATCGCGCTCGACGCCTATCGCATCGAGGCGGTCGACCGCGACCTGCAGGGCGCCATGGCCGCGACCTATCAGCTGGGCTATCGCCTGGCCGTGCTGATGGCCGGCGCCGGCGCGCTCTACATCGCCGAATACGCCTCGTGGTTCGCCGCCTACGCGACCATGGCGTCGCTGACCGCGGTCGGCATCGTCACCGTGCTGATCGTGCGCGAGCCGGACGTGGTGCGCGACACCGAGGCCTATAAGCGCGAGGCGCGCGTCGTCGCCTTCCTCGAGAAGAGCCACGCCATGCCGGCCTTGCTGCGCGGCGCCATCGCCTGGTTCATCGGCGCCGTCGTCTGTCCGTTCCTCGACTTCTTCGCGCGCAAGGGCTCGGTCGCCATCGTCATCCTGATCTTCATCACGCTGTTCCGGGTCAGCGACATCACGCTCGGCTCGATGGCGACCAAGTTCTATTTCGACGTCGGCTTCACCAAGACCGAGGTCGCCAACGTCACCAAGATCTTCGGCTTCTTCATGACCATCGCCGGCGCGTTCACCGGCGGCACGCTGGTCGCGCGCTTCGGCATCATGCGGCCGATGCTGGCGGCGGGCATCCTGATCAGCGTCGGCAGCCTCTCTTTCGCGCTGCTCGCGCTCGCCGGGCACGATCTCGGCCTCTTGACCTTCGTCATCAGCCTCGACAATTTCGCCGGCGGCATCGCCGGCTCGGTGTTCATCGCCTATCTGTCGAGCCTGACCAGCGCGCAATACACGGCGACGCAGTATGCGTTGTTCAGCTCGCTGATGACGCTCACCGGCAAGATCATCGGCGGCTTCTCCGGCGTGGTCGCCGAGAACCTCGGCCTCGTCGTCCAAGGCGGCAAGGTGCTCAACGTCGAGGCCTATGCCAATTTCTTCGTCTATTCGGCGGCGGTCGGCATCCCCGCGATCCTGCTGATCCTCTACCTCATGCGCGTCGCCAGCGCCGACAAGCGCACGGAGCCGGCGCCGGCCGCGGCCAAATCGGCGGCCGAATAGCCGCGCGTTGACGGCAGCGCGGCGCCGATTCATGCTGGCCGCGCTGACAGTGCCATGAAGGGGGAGCGCCATGCGCGTCGGCGTGCCTAAGGAGATCAAGACGCTCGAGTTCCGGGTCGGCCTGGTGCCGGCGAGCGTGCGCGAGCTGGTCCACGAGGGCCACGAGGTGCTGGTCGAGCACGACGCCGGCATCGGCTGCGGCTTCGACGACCGCGACTACCAGGCGGTCGGCGCGCGCATCGCGGCCGACCCGGCCGAGGTGTTCGCCAAGGCCGACATGATCGTCAAGGTGAAGGAGCCGCAGCCGGGCGAGATCGCGTTGCTGCGCGACGGCCAGGTGCTTTTCACCTATCTGCATCTCGCCGCCGACAAGGCGCAGGCCGAGGGCCTTTTGAATTCCGGCGCCGTCGCCATCGCCTATGAGACCGTCACCGACCGCTTCGGCGGCCTGCCGCTGCTCTCGCCCATGAGCGAAGTCGCCGGGCGCATGTCGGTGCAAGTCGGCGCCCATTGTCTGGAGAAGGAGCAGGGCGGCGCGGGCATCCTGCTCGGCGGCGTGCCGGGGGTCGCGGCCGGCAATGTCGTGATCCTGGGCGGCGGCGTCGCCGGCACCAACGCCGCGCGCATCGCCATGGGCTTCGAGGCGCGCGTGACGGTGATCGAGAAATCGCTGCCGCGGCTCTACGACCTCGACATGCGCTTCGGCGGCCAGCTCAACACCATGTTCTCGACGGTCAACGCCATCGAGCAGCTGGTCGCCGGCGCCGATCTGGTGATCGGCTCGGTCCTGGTGCCGGGCGCCGCCGCGCCCAAGCTGGTGACGCGCCAGATGATCCGCCAGATGAGGCGCGGCTCGGCCGTGGTCGATATCTCGATCGACCAGGGCGGCTGCTTCGAGACCAGCCGGCCGACCACCCACGCCAACCCGACCTATGTCGAGGAGGGCGTAGTGCACTACTGCGTCACCAACATGCCGGGCGCCGTGCCGCGCACCTCGGCCTTCGCGCTCAACAACGCGACGCTGCCCTTCGTGCTGGCCCTCGCCGGCAAGGGCTACAAGCGGGCCCTGACCGACGACCCGCATCTGAGGAATGGCCTCAACGTCCATCGCGGCGCCATCACCTACGAGGCGATAGCGCGCGATCTCGGCCTGCCGCTGACCTCGGCCGAACGGGCGCTCGCGGCCTAGGCCCGCCTGTCCCCGAAGGGGGCTGGGGGGTGCGGCCGCTCCCGGCCGCCGGGGAGTCGCGCCGGACCGCGCTTATGGCGTAGACTGAGGCGGGCAAGGGGAATGCGGGGGCAGGGCGGCCATGGCGCGCCTGACCGTTCACGTCGGGGATATCACCAAGCTCGCGGTCGACGCCATCGTCAACGCGGCGAACGAGACGCTGCTCGGCGGCGGCGGGGTCGACGGCGCGATCCATCGCGCGGCCGGGCCCGGGCTGATCGAGGAATGCCGGGCGCTGGGCGGCTGCCCGACCGGCGAGGCGCGCATCACCGGCGGCCACAAGCTGGCGGCCCGCCATGTCATCCATACTGTCGGCCCGGTGTGGCGCGGCGGCAGCCATGGCGAGGACGCGCTGCTCGCCGCCTGCTACCGCAATTCCCTGGCCCTGGCCCAGGCCAACGACGTGACCCTCATCGCCTTCCCGGCGATCTCGACCGGCGCCTATCGCTTCCCGGTGGCGCGCGCCGCGCGCATCGCCGTCGAGACGGTGCGCGCCACCCTACCGACGACGCCCGACATCGCCGAGGTCATCTTCGTCGCCTTCAACGACGCGGCGGCCGAGCCCTATCGCACCCTCCTCGACGGCGACTAGCGCAAGACGCTGCCGGCCGGCACACATTGCTTTGAATCAATGCTGCCGCGGGCGACCCGGACGCTATACTCGGTCCTGCCACGCTGCGCCGCCGCGAGGGTCCCTCCCCCATGACCATCCGCAATCTCGACCGCATCTTCGAACCCCGCTCGGTCGCCGTGTTCGGCGCCAGCACCGAGCCGCACAGCATCGGCCAGGTGCTGGTGCGCAATCTGATCATTGGCGGCTTCAAGGGGCCGGTAATGCCGGTCAACCCGCGCCACCTGGCGGTCGAGGGCATCCTGACCTACAAGGACGCGGCCAGCCTCCCGGTGACGCCTGACCTCGCCGTGATCGCGACGCCGCCGCCATCGGTCCCCGGGCTCGTCGCCGAGCTGGGCCGGCGCGGCACCAAGGGCGTCGTGGTCATCACGGCGGGCTTCGGCGAGGGCGGCCGCGAGGAAGGCGAGCGCCTGCGCCAGGCCATGCTTGATGCCGCCAAGCCGCATCTCCTGCGCATCGTTGGGCCAAATTGCGTCGGCGTCATGGTGCCGAAGATCGGGCTCAACGCCAGCTTCGCGCATATCGCGCCCAAGGCCGGTCCGATCGCCTTCGTCGCGCAATCGGGCGCGGTGCTGACCGCCGTGCTCGACTGGGCCGCAGGGCGCGGCGTCGGCTTCTCGCACATGGTCTCGGTCGGTGACATGAGCGACGTCGATTTCGGTGACGTGCTCGACTATCTGGCGCTCGACGGCGAGACCAGCGCCATCCTGCTCTACATCGAGGCGATCACCCACGCGCGCAAGTTCATGTCGGCGGCGCGCGCGGCGGCGCGGGCCAAGCCGGTAATCGTCATCAAGGCCGGCCGCCACGCCGAGGGCGCCAAGGCGGCCCATTCCCACACCGGCGCGCTGGCCGGCGCCGACGCGGTCTACGACGCGGCAATCCGGCGCGCCGGTATGCTGCGCGTCTATGACCTCGACGAGCTGTTCGACGCAGCCGAGACGCTTGCCTACGCCAAGGCGGTGCGCGGCAACCGCCTCGCCATCATCACCAATGGCGGCGGCATCGGCGTGCTGGCTACCGATTCGCTGATCGATCGCGGCGGGCGCCTGGCCGAGCTGGCGCCCGAGACCGTCACCAAGCTCAACGCCGTGCTGCCGCGCACCTGGTCGGGCGGCAACCCGATCGACATCGTCGGCGACGCGCCGGGCACGCGCTATGCGGCGACGATCGAGGCGGTAGCGGCCGATCCCGGCGTCGATGGCATCCTGGCGCTCAACTGTCCGACCGCGATCAGCTCGGGCATCGACGCGGCCGAGGCCGTAATCGCGACCGGTGTGCACAAGCGGCGCATGGTCCTGACCAGCTGGGTCGGCCATCTCGAGGCGGAGCCGGTGCGTCGGCGCTTCGCCGAAGCGTCGATCCCAACTTTCGACACGCCGAACCAGGCGGTGCGCGCGTTCATGCACCTGGCCGACTATCGGCGCAACCAAGAGGCGCTGATGGAAGCACCGCCGTCGCTGCCCGAGCTGTTCACGCCCGACCCGCAGGCGGTGCGCAAAATCATCGCGGCGGCGCTCGCCGACGGCCGCCTCGTGCTGACCGAGCCCGAGGCCAAGGCTGTGCTCGCCGCCTACGGCATACCTGTCGCGCGCACGCTCACCGCGGCGACGCCCGAGGCCGCCGCCGAGGCGGCGCGCGAGATTGCGGGCCCGGTGGCGCTCAAGATCCTGTCGCCCGACATCACCCACAAATCTGACGTCGGCGGCGTCATTCTCGATCTGGAGACGCCGGCGGCGGTCGCCGAGGAGGCGCGCGCCATGAACCAGCGCGTCGCCAAGGTCGCCCCCAAGGCGCGGCTTGCCGGCTTTACGGTCGGCGAGATGATCCGCCGGCCCGGCGCCCACGAGCTGATCGTCGGTCTCGGCGAGGACGCGCAGTTCGGCCCGGTCGTGCTGTTCGGCCAGGGCGGCACCGCGGTCGAGGTCATCGCCGATCGCGCGCTCACCCTGCCGCCGCTCAATCTCAAGCTGGCCCACGACGTCATCCACGAGACGCGCATCTTCCGCCAGCTCAAGGGCTATCGCGAGCAGCCGGCGGCGGCGCTCGACGAGATTGCGCTGACCCTGGTCAAGGTCGCGCAGCTCGCCGCCGACATCGCCGAGATCGCCGAGCTCGACATCAATCCGCTGCTCGCCGACGCCAAGGGCGTGGTCGCCCTCGACGCGCGCGTGGCGCTGCGGCGGGACGCGCCCGGCGATGGCGAGCGCCGTTTCGCCATCCGGCCCTATCCGCGCGAGCTTGAGGAGATCCTGACGCTGCGCGACGGCACGAAGCTGAAGCTGCGCCCGGTCCGGCCCGAAGATGCGCCGGCGTTCCAGCAGATGTTCGCCAAGCTGAGTCCCGAGGCGGTCCGCATGCGCTTCTTCGCGCCGATCAAGCGGCTCGATCGCATGCTGGCCGGACGGCTCACGCAGATCGACTACGATCGCGAGATGGCCCTGGCGCTGATCCGGCCCGGACCGAACGGCGCCGACGAGCTCCTCGGCGTCGTTCGCATCATCGCCGACCCGGACAACGAGCGCGCCGAATACGCCGTGACCGTGCGCAGCGACTGGATCGGTCACGGGCTCGGCTGGCTGCTCATGCAGCACATCATCGCCTATGCCAGGAAGCGCGGCATCGGCGCGGTGTTCGGCGACATCCTGGCCGAGAACACGAGCATGCTGAGGATGTGCCGCGAGCTCGGCTTCACCATCGAGCCGCTGGCCGACGACCCGGCGGTGACGCGGGCGACGCTCAAGCTGTAGTCGGGTCGAGCGCCGGGCCGAGGCTCAGGCCGCCTCGGAGTCGAGCGCGTAGCCGGCGGCGCGCACGGTGCGGATCAAGTCCTGCTCGTTGCGGCCGTTGAGCGCCTGGCGCAGGCGCCGGATGTGGACGTCGACGGTGCGCGGCTCGACATAGACGTCGTGGCCCCAGACGGCGTCGAGCAGCTGCTCGCGCGAGAACACCCGGCCCGGATGCTCGAGCAGATAGCGCAGGAGGCGGAACTCGGTCGGGCCGAGATGGATCTGCCGGCCGCCGCGCACGACCCGGTGCGAGGCGATGTCCATGGTCAGGTCGTCATAGCGCAGGATCTCGGTCGACAGCGCCGGCCGCGTCCGCCGCAGGATGGCGCGCACGCGGGCGAGCAGCTCGGACGGCGAGAACGGCTTGGTGATGTAATCGTCGGCGCCGTTGTCGAGGCCGCGGATGCGGTCCTCCTCCTCGCCGCGCGCGGTCAGCATGATGATCGGGATGTCGCGCGTCTCGGGCTTGCGGCGGATCTGCCGGCACACCTCGAGGCCCGAGACCAGCGGCAGCATCCAGTCGAGCAGGATCAGGTCGGGCTTGCGCTCGGCGATGCTGATCAGCGCCTCCTCGCCGTCGGCCGCGTCCGCCACCTCGAAGCCGGCGCCCTCAAGATTGTAGCGCAGAAGGGTGACCAGCGGCGCCTCGTCCTCGACCACCAGGATCAGCGGCTTCATCGGTGCGTGGTCTCCTTAGGCACCGGCGTCGCCCTGGCCGCGGCCGACGCGCGCCTTGGGCGCCGGCTCGACCACCGCCAGCGAGCTGGTGTCGCCCTTCGGCCGGGTGCCGGGCAGCGGCTTGCCGTGCACGAGGAAATAGACGTTCTCCGCGATGTTGGTGGCGTGGTCGCCGATGCGCTCGATGTTCTTGGCGATGAACAGCATGTGCGTGCTCGGCGTGATGTTGCGCGGATCTTCCATCATGTAGGTGAGCAGCTCGCGGAACAGGCTCGTGTACATCTCGTCGAGCTCTTCGTCCTTCGACCAGACGCGCACCGCCTTTTCCGCGTCGCGCTCGACATAGGCGTCGATCACGTCCTTGATCAGCATGAGCGCCATGCGGCTCATGCGCGGAATGGCGCCGATCGGCCTGACGACCGGCGCCTGGCTGAGCGCGATGGCGCGCTTGGCGACGTTGGTGGCGTAGTCGGCGATGCGCTCGATGTCCGACGAGGTGCGCAGCGCGACGACGATCTCGCGCAGGTCGCGCGCCATCGGCTGGCGCAGCGCGAGCAGCCGCACGACGAAGTCGTCGACCTCGCGCTCGAGTGCGTCGACCCGGCTGTCGGCTTCGACGGTGCGGCTGGCGAGATCCACGTCGCGCTTCATCACCGCGTCGACCGCGTCGATGAGCTGCTTCTCGGCCAGCCCGCCCATGCGCGCGACCACGTCGTTGAGGTGGTGCAGCTCGTCGTCGTAGGACTTTACGATGTGCTGTTCGGGAGCCATGGTCCTGTTCCTCGCCTAGGCGCGCTCAACCGAAGCGGCCGGTGATGTAGCCCTGGGTGCGCTCGTCGGTCGGGTTGGTGAAGAGCGCGGCCGTCTCGCCATATTCGACCAGGTTGCCGAGGTGGAAGAACGCCGTGCGCTGCGAGACGCGCGCGGCCTGCTGCATGTTGTGGGTGACGATGACGATCGTGTAGTTGACCGCCAGCTCGTCGATCAGCTCCTCGATCTTGGCGGTGGCGATCGGGTCGAGCGCCGAGCACGGCTCGTCCATCAGGATGACCTCGGGGTTGATCGCGATGGCGCGCGCGATGCACAGGCGCTGCTGCTGGCCGCCCGACAGGCCGAGGCCGCTCTTGCGCAGCTTGTCCTTGACCTCCTCCCACAGGGCCGCCTTGCGCAGCGCCCATTCCACGCGGTCGTTCATCGCGCTGGTCGAGAGCCGCTCGTAAAGCCTGACCCCGAAGGCGATGTTGTCGTAGATGGTCATGGGGAACGGCGTCGGCTTCTGGAACACCATGCCGACACGCGCACGCAACGCGTTGAGATCCTGGCCCGGGTCGAGGATGTTCCCGCCGTCGAGCAGCACCTCGCCGACCGCGCGCTGCTCCGGATAGAGGTCGTACATGCGATTGAGCACGCGCAGGAGCGTCGACTTGCCGCAGCCCGAGGGACCGATGATCGCCGTCACCTTGAGCTCGGGGATATCGATGTTGACCGAGTGCAGCGCGTGATACTGGCCGTAATAGAATTCGAGATTTCGCACCGAGAACTTGGCCTTGGGCTCGGCCTCCGTCTGCTCGACCGGGCCGGCGCCGGGCCGCGGCATGGCGCCGCCGCCATGGGCCGCCTCGTGCACGGCCTGCCGCGGCGGCGCTGGAACGCGCGTGCGGATCGCGATCTGCTCGTTGGGTGTTGCGCTCATGGCTCTATTGCCTCTTGGCATGAAGGGCGATGCGGGCGACGATGTTGAGCGACAGGACGCTCAAGGTGATAATCAGCGCGCCGCCCCAGGCCAGTTTCTGCCAGTCCTCATAGGGGCTCATGGCGAACTGGAAGATGACGACCGGCATGTTCGACATCGGCGCGTTGAGATCCGTGCTCCAGAACTGGTTGTTAAGCGCGGTGAACAGGAGCGGCGCGGTTTCGCCGCTGACCCGCGCCACCGCCAGCAAGATGCCGGTCATGATGCCCTGGCGCGCGGCACGGTAGCAGACCGACTGGATGACCTTCCAGCGCGGCGTGCCGAGCGCGGTTGCCGCCTCGCGCAGGCTGTCGGGCACCAGGCCCAGCATGTTCTCGGTCGTGCGCACGACCACGGGGACGACGATGATCGCGAGCGCCATTGCGCCGGCCCAGGCCGAGAAATTCCCCATCGGCACGACCATGACCTCGTAGACGAACAGGCCGATGACGATCGAGGGCGCGCTGAGGAGGATGTCGGTGAAGAAACGGGTCGGTTTGGCGAGCGTGCTGTAGCGGCCGTATTCGGCGAGATAGGTGCCGGCGAGGACCGCGATGGGCGTTGCCGCGGCGACGCCGACGGCGGTCATGATCAAGCTGCCGGCGATGGCGTTGAGCAGGCCGCCGGCGCTGCCCGGCGGCGGCGTCATCTCCGTGAAGATCGCGAGATCGATGCTGCGCACGCCATTGTAGAACAGCGTCCATACGATCAGCACGAGCGCGCCGAGACCGATGCCGGCAGCCAGGATCGAGCAGGTCTGGGTCACGACGTTGGTGATCTTGCGCCGGCGGTAGAGGGTGGAATGAGCGATGTCCTTCATGGCCGCGCCCTCACCGCTCGACGCGCAGCTCGAGCCGCGCCAGCATCCACTTGGCGATGGCGAGCACGATGAACGTCATGACGAACAGGATCAGGCCGAGCGCGATCAGCGACGACAGATAGAGGTCGCCGACCGCCTCGGTGAATTCGTTGGCGAGCGCCGAGGAGATGGTGTTGCCGGGCGCCATCAGCGAGGCCGCGAGCTGGTGCGCGTTGCCGATGACGAACGTCACCGCCATCGTCTCGCCGAGCGCGCGGCCGAGGCCGAGCATGACGCCGCCGACGATGCCGACGCGGGTGTAGGGGATGACCACGTGCCATACCACCTCCCAGGTGGTGCAGCCGAGGCCGTAGGCCGATTCCTTGAGCATCGGCGGCACCGTCTCGAACACGTCGCGGATGACCGCGGCGATGAACGGCAGCACCATGATGCCGAGAATGAGCCCGGCGGTGAGAATGCCGACGCCATAGGGCGCGCCCGAGAACAGCGCGCCGATACCCGGTATCGGCCCGAGCACGTCGATCAGCCAGGGCTGGACGTTGGCCGCGAAGAATGGGGCGAACACGAACAGGCCCCACATGCCGTAGATGATGCTGGGAATGCCCGCCAGCAACTCAATGGCGATGCCGAGCGGCCGGCGTAGCCATTCCGGACACATCTCAGTCAGGAAGAGGGCAATGCCGAGGCTGACCGGCACGCCGATCAGCATGGCGATCGCCGAGGTCACGAGCGTGCCGTAGATCGGCACGAGGGCGCCGAACTGCTCCTTGACCGGGTTCCAGACCTCAGTCACCAGGAACGCCGGTCCGAAATGCGTGAGCGCATTCCAGCCGCCGAGCACGAGCGACACCGCAATGCCGCTCAGCAGCACCAGCACGAAGGCGGCCGAGCCCATGGTGGCGTTGCGGAACAGGGCCTCGGCGGGCAGGACGCGCGGTGCGCTAGCCGGCGCGGCCTGTACGGTGACGGTGGCGGCTGTGCTCATGCGAAATCAACTTCGTCAGAAAAAGAGACGCGGGGCCGGGAATAGGTACGCTGGGAGGAACGCGTCCCTATTCCCGCCCGCCGTGGACGCAACGACGCGGTGCGGAACCCGCGCGCTGCTAGTGCATCATCTTCCACACCGGCTTGCCGTCGGCGCCCTTGATCTCGCTCGCCCAGGCCGCCTCGATCTGCTTGACGACGCTGTCGGGCATCGGCACGTAGTCGAGCTGCATGGCGAGTTTGTCGCCGTTCTTGTAGCCCCAGGAGAAGAAGTCGAGCACCTGCTGGGCGCGATCCGGATGCTCCTGCTTCTTGTACATCAGGATGAAGGTGGCGCCGGTCACCGGCCAGCTCTGGTCGCCCGGCTGATCGGTCAGGAGGATGCCGAAGCCCGGCGCGCTCTTCCAGTCGGCATTCGCCGCGGCCGCCTGGAACGAAGCGCTGTCCGGCTTTACGAACTTGCCAGCCTTGTTCTGCATCTGGCCGAAGGTCAGCTTGTTCTGCAGCGCATAGGCGTATTCGACATAGCCGATCGCGCCCGCCGACTTCTGGACGAAGGCGGCGACGCCTTCATTGCCCTTGCCGCCGATGCCGGTCGGCCACTGCACCGAGGTCGACTCGCCGACCTTTTCCTTCCACTCCGGGCTGACCTTGCCGAGATAATTCGTCCAGATGAAGGTCGTGCCCGAGCCGTCGGAGCGATGCACGACGGTGATCGCCTGGTCGGGCAGCTTGACGCCCGGGTTCAGCTTGGCGATCGCCGGATCGGTCCACTTCTTGACCTTGCCGAGAAAGATGTCGGCAAGCAGCGGGCCCGAGAACTTGATCGCGCCGGCGGCGATGCCGGGCAGGTTGTAGACCGGCACCACGCCGCCCATGACCGCCGGGAACTGGGTCAGCCCGGCCTCGTCGAGCTCCTTGCCCGGCAGCGGCATGTCCGACGCGCCGAAGTCGACGGTCTTGGCCTTGATCTGCTTGATGCCGCCGCCCGAGCCGATCGACTGATAGTTCAGGCCGATCTGCGTCTTGGCCTTATAGGCCTCGGCCCATTTGGCGTAAATCGGGTAGGGGAACGTCGCCCCCGCGCCCGTGATATCCGCCGCTTGCGCCATGCCGGTCAGGCCCGCCGCGGCGATGCATGCCAGCGCGGCCCCTGCCAGGCCGCCCTTGAAACGCCTCACCATGCTTGTCTCCCCTATTGAAAAAGCCTCAACGCAGGTGGTGCGTGGCACCCCGACCCTGCGCGGGCCACGATAGGCAGCTGACGCAACGGAAATACTACATTTACGTGACAGTTTTATGACAGCGACGGCCCGGTGTCCCGGATTAAATTGCTGATAATAAAAGTAATTTGCGCCAAGGCGCGGATCGGCCCCACCGCGCAACTGTTAATTTTTGCGTAGACGACCGATGGCCTTCATCCACGGGCGCGGCGCCCGCGGCGCCGGCCGAACCGCCGCCCTCAGCGGTCGCTGCGGTGGCGCTTGATGACGACGGGCTCGCCCGGCTTGCCCGACACGACCTCGTCGTCGTCGCCGGCCGGCCCGGCGCCGGTATCCGGCTTGTCGCCGCCGACCAGCGTCACCACGCCCGATTCGCCGGTGAACAGGCCCGCCCCCGGCCTGACGTCGGTCACCGGGTGGTACTCCGCCGGCTGGTAGAGGCGCTCATAGGCGCTGCAGCCGGCGAGGCCGGCCGCCACCGCGATCGCCACCAATATCTTCACGCTCATCGTCATGGATGCCTCTCGTCGGGGTTCGGGGGGCGGCGCCCGGGGCGCCGCCCCGCCGAGCGCGCCCTAGAACCGGACCCTGAGGCCGGTCATGACCGCCAGGATGTCGTTGAAGTCGTTGTTCGGATTGCTCTTGTCGTTGGACAGGCTGTGGTTCCTGACCGCGAGATAGACCTCGGTGCCCTGGCGGTCGAAGTTCTGCACGATATAGCCGCCGACCATTTTCGCGTAGTCGCCGTTGACGCCCATGTCGGTCTGCTCGCTGAAGTCGACCGCGAAGGCCGTCTTGCCGATCTGGAACCAATCGGCGAGGTAGCCGAGCTTGACGTAGTAGTACTGGCGCGGCTCGCGGCCGGCGCCGTTGTTGGACGTGCTGCCGGCGGCGAAGGTGAGGTTCGGGCCCCAATCCGTCAAGGCCGAGATCGAGCCGTCGTAGATGTTGAAGCTGTTGTGCTGGAACGCCGCCGCGGTCGCCGCCGCGAGCTGCACCGGGCCGAGCTTGCCCGAATAGAACAGCGCGGCATCGCGCGCGTTGGTCGCGCCGGTTCCGGTCGAGCCGGTGACCGAGCCGGCCGCGCTGAAGCCGTAGAAGCTCGGCGTGTCGTAGCGCAGCCGGTCCTGGCGGCTCAGGCCGTCGAGATTGTTGAAGGCGTCCTTGATGCGCGGCGACAGCGCGTTGTTGGTCGAGTAGGGGAAGGTGCCGTTGGCCAGCCGCTTGTTGGCGAAGCGGAAGCCGCCGGCCGTCGTGGTGATGTCGCTGTAGCCGCTCGAGACGGCGGTGCCCGAGAGATCCTGCTCGGCGGTGTTGTTGGAGGCGGTGTCGCCCTGGCCGAAGCTCAGCCTGCCGAAGGTCTTGCTCTCGACGAAGGCCTCCAGGATGCGCTCGTCGACCGTGACCGTCGAGCCGTTGTTGCCGCCGACCTTGTTGTCGAACTGGTTGATGACGTTGGACGGGTTCGACTGGATCTCGAGCTCGATGTTGGCGCCAAAGGTGATGTCGTTGTTGAGGATCGGCGCCCGGCCGCGCATGCCGAAGCGGGTCGAGCTCGAATCGTTGTCGACGTTGTTGAAGGTGGTGCGGTGGCCGTCGTCGACCGTGAGGAAGCCGCGGTTGGCCTGGCCGTAGAGCTCGACGGTGACGTCGCGGCGGCCGCCGCGCACCATGCGCTCCGGCCCGAGCGCCTTGATACCCTTGATCTCGTTCTCGAGCTCGACGACGCGTTGCTCGAGCGCGGCCTCGCGCTGGGTCGGTGTCTGCCCCGCCTTGAGCGCGTTCAGTTCCTGCTCGAGCGCCTGGAGTCGCCGCTCGAGCGCCGCTTCGCGCGCGGTCTCGGCCTGCGCCGGGCCGGCGGCCAACAGGCCGAGCGCCGCCGTTCCGGCGAGCAGCGAAATCTTGACGGCGCGCATCCGCCCGCGCGCCGGATCGATCGGATGACTGGTCATTCTCTTTTCCCCTTGTGACGGCAATAGCTCTCCTTCGTGCGATCGGCTTTCCGATCGCGCGTTGTTTCCCCACGATTTTTTTGCGCAGACGCGCCGCCGGCGCGCCGCCCGCCGATTGCTGGCGGGCGCCGTTACTCTAAGGGGCGGGACAAGTCGGCGCGGTTACAGAGTCTTGAAACTTCTGTTGGTGCGGTGCAGCGCGCGCCGCTAGGGCTCAGGCGGCGCGGGCAGGCGCACGGTGAAGGTGCTGCCTTCGCCGAGCTGGCTGTCGATGTGGAACGCGCCGCGGTGGTGGTTGACGATGTGCTTGACGATGGCGAGGCCGAGGCCGGTGCCGCCCAGCTCGCGCGAGCGCGCCTTGTCGACGCGGTAGAAACGCTCGGTGAGCCGCGGGATGTGCTCTGGCGGAATGCCCTCGCCGTGATCGGTGACGGCGATGGCGACGACGCCGTCGGTCTCGGGCGCGGCGGCGTCGCGCGCGCCGGACGCGCCCGGCATGGGCCCCGCTTCGCGCCGGATGCGGATCTCGATCGGCGTCTTGGCGCGGCCGTATTTGATGGCGTTGTCCATCAGGTTCTGGAACACGCGCGTCAGCTCGTCGGGCTCGCCGACCACATAGGGCGTCTCCTTGGGCAGGTCGAGCTTGAAGGTCATGCCCTTCTTGCCGGCCTTGATCTGCAGCGTCTCGGCGACGTACTGCACGATCTGCGCCACGTCGACGCGCGCGGTCGGCACGGTGTGCTCGTGCATCTCGATGCGCGACAGCGACATCAGGTCGTCGACCAGGCGCGCCATGCGCGCCGACTGGTCGTGCATGATCTCGAGGAAGCGCTCGCGCGCCGCAGCGTCCTCGTTGGCCGGGCCGCGTAGCGTTTCTATAAAGCCGATCAGCGCGGCGAGCGGCGTCCGCAGCTCGTGGCTGACATTGGCGACGAAATCGGCGCGCATCTGGTCGGTGCGCTTGACCATGGTCAGGTCCTGCAGCGCGATGATCGCGGCCGTGCCGTCGGGCAGCGCCTCGGGCAGCGTCTTGATGCGCGCGCACAGGACGCGCTCGACCGGCGTCGGCAGGGTGAACTCGACGTCGCGCGCGCCGCCGTCCTTGAGCGCGAGCTCGGCCGCGTCGAGCACCGCCGGGTCGCGCAGCAGCGAGGCGAGGCTGCGGCCGACCGCCGAGCGGCCGAACAGATTGCGCGCCGCGAGATTGGCGCCGATCACCTGGTGGCTGCGGTCGATCAGCACGACCGGCTCGGGCACGTAGTCGAGCACGGTCGCCGTCGCTTCCGAGCGCGCCTCGAGCCGGCGCGTGCGGTCGGCGATGGCGCGGCCGAGCCGTCCCGCCGCGCTGGCGAGACCGGCGGCGAGGCCGCCGACCGCCGGCGGCGGCGCGTCGCTGCCGCGGCCGAGATCGTCGACATAGCCCTCGACCGCCGCGAGGTCGGCCAGGCCCCGGCGCACGAGCCAGAATATGCCGACCGCGGTCACCGCGAAGCCGAGGATCAGCGCGCCGAGCGTGATCTTGCCGAAGGCGAGCAGGACGAGAAAGCCGGCGAGCGCCGGCGCGACGAGCGCCACGGTCGCGCCGAGCAGCCACCCGAGCGAGAGCGGCCCGCGCGTCACGGCCGGCGACCCCGCTCAGGTCTCGATGGCGTTGTGCGCGGCGAAAGCGGCAAGGTTGACGACATCGGACACCGTCGCGCCCATCTGGACGATCTGTACCGGCCGGGCCAGGCCGAGGAGGATCGGGCCGATCACCGTGCCGCCGCCCAGCTTCTGCAGCAGCTTGGAGGCGACATTGGCGCTGTGCAGCTCGGGCATGACCAGCACGTTGGCCGGGCCGGACAGGCGGCAGAACGGATAGAGCTCCATGAGATTGGGGTCGAGCGCGACGTCGGCCGACATCTCGCCGTCATATTCGAAATCGAGCGTACGCGAATCGAGCAACGACACTGCGTCGCGCAGGCGCTCGCTCTTCTCGTGCATCGGGTTGCCGAAATTGGAGAACGACAGAAGCGCCACGCGCGGCTCGTGGCCGAGGCGTCGCGCCATGCCCGCCGCCTGGACCGCGATGTCCGACAGCTCGACCGCGCTCGGCTCGACATGCACGGTCGTGTCGGCGATGAAGACCGTGCGGCCCCGTGCCACGATCATGGTGACGCCGAGCACGCGCTCGCCCGGCTTGGCGTCGATGACGCGGCGGATCTCTTCGTAGTTCTGGGTGAAGCGGCGCGTCAGGCCGGTCACCATGGCGTCGCCGTCGCCGAGCGCGATCATGCACGAGGCGAACACGTTGCGGTCGTTGTTCACCATGCGCTGGCAGTCACGATAGAGCACGCCGCGGCGCTGCAGCCGCTCGTAGATGAAGTCGGTGTAGCGCTTGTTGTGCTGGCTGAGCCGCGCGTTGTGGATCTCGATGTCCTCGATGCCGGCGAGCCCAGCCGCTTTCGCCGTCTCGGCGATGCGCTCCTCGCGGCCGATCAGCACGGGAATGCCGTAGCCGCTGTGCTTGAAGGCGAGCGCGGCGCGGATCGTGCGCTCCTCCTCGCCCTCGGCGAAGACGACGCGGCGCGGGTCGTTGCGCACCTGGTCGACGATGAGCTGGAGGCTGGCCGCGGTCGGGTCGAGCCGCGCGCTGAGCTGCTTGATGTAGCTCGCCTCGTCGATGATCGGCCGGCGCGCGACGCCGCTGTCCATGGCGGCGCGAGCGACGGCGGTTGGCACGGCGACGATCAGGCGCGGATCGAACGGCACCGGGATGATGTATTCCGGGCCGTAGCGCAGGCGCCTTCCGTGATAGGCGGCGTCGACCTCGTCTGGCACGTCTTCGCGCGCCAGCTTGGCGAGCGCCTCGGCGGCGGCGATCTTCATGGTGTCGTTGATGGTCGAGGCGCGCACGTCGAGCGCGCCGCGGAAGATGTAGGGGAAGCCGAGCACGTTGTTGACCTGGTTCGGATAGTCCGACCGGCCGGTCGCGATGATGGCGTCGCCGCGCACCGCCTTGACGTCCTCGGGCGCGATCTCGGGATCGGGGTTGGCAAGCGCGAAGATGATGGGCTTGGCCGCCATCGCCGCGACCATCTCCTGGTTGACCGCGCCCTTGGCGGACAGGCCCAGTAAGGCGTCGGCGCCCTTCATCGCCTCGCCGAGCGTGCGCGCCTTGGTCTTGACCGCGTGCGCCGACTTCCACTGGTTCATGCCCTCCTGGCGGCCCTGATAGATCACGCCCTTGGTGTCGCACAGGGTGACGTTGTCGTGCGGCATGCCCATGGTCTTAAGCAGCTCGACGCAGGCGATCGCGGAGGCGCCGGCGCCGTTGACCACGAGGCGCGTCGACTTGATGTCGCGGCCGGTGAGCTGCATGGCGTTGATGAAGCCGGCGGCGGCGATGATGGCCGTGCCGTGCTGGTCGTCGTGGAACACCGGGATGTCGAGCAGCTCGCGCAGGCGCTGCTCGATGATGAAGCAGTCCGGCGCCTTGATGTCCTCGAGGTTGATGCCGCCGAAGCTGACGCCGAGATAGCGCACGCAGTTGACGAATTCGTCGACGTCGCTGGTCGAGACCTCGAGGTCGATGCCGTCGACGTCGGCGAAGCGCTTGAAAAGCACCGCCTTGCCTTCCATCACCGGCTTGGACGCGAGCGCGCCGAGGTCGCCCAGGCCGAGGATGGCCGTGCCGTTCGAGATGATGGCGACGAGGTTGCCCTTGACCGTGTAGTCATAGGCGAGGTTGGGGTCCTCGGCGATGCGCAGCACGGGCGCGGCGACGCCGGGCGAATAGGCGAGCGCCAGGTCGCGCTGGGTGGTCAAGGGCTTGGTCGCGACGATCTCGATCTTGCCCGGGCGTCCGCTCGAGTGAAGCAGGAGCGCTTCCTGGTCGGTGACGCGGGCCGACGTTTCCGACATGGTGGGTTCCTGTACCGCGGGCCGGCGCCGCCCTCCCAGGCGCGTCCGGGCCCTCCTCTCTCTTGCCATTCCTACTAGGAAGTCGGGCACCCGCCAAGCGACGACTGGTCGCGGCATGGCACCGTAACGCAGATGTCATAGCCGCCCCGGGCTTCGCGGCGGCGGGCGCCCATGCTAGGAAAACCCATGCCGCCCAACGACACCGAGATCGGCGCCCCGCCCGCCCCGGGCCGCATCGAGGCCGCCCCGGCCACGCCGATGATGGCCCAGTATCTCGAGGTCAAGCGCGCCTATCCGGGCTGCCTCTTGTTCTACCGGATGGGCGATTTCTACGAGATGTTCTTCGACGACGCGGCGGCGGCGGCCAAGGCGCTCGACATTACCCTGACGAAACGGGGCCGCCATGCCGGCGAGGACATCCCGATGTGCGGCGTGCCGGTCCATGCCGCCGACGCCTATCTCTCCCGGCTGATCCGCCAAGGCTTCCGCGTCGCGGTGTGCGAGCAGATCGAGGACCCGGCCGAGGCCAAGAAACGCGGCGCCAAGGCGCCGGTCAGGCGCGACGTGGTGCGCGTGGTGACGCCGGGCACGCTGACCGAGGACAGCCTGCTCGACGCGCGGCGGCACAATTATCTCGCGGCGCTCGCCGAGGCGCAGGGCGCCCTTGCGCTCGCCTGGCTCGACATGTCGACTGGCGATTTCCTGGTCCAGCCGGTCGAGCCGGCCCAGCTCGGCGCGGCCTTGGCGCGGCTCCAGCCGGGCGAGCTGCTGCTGTCCGACCGGCTCCTGCAGAAGACGCCGCTCGCCGAGACGCTCGGCGCCTGGCAGGCGGCGCTCACGCCGCTGCCGTCGAGCCGCTTCGACAGCGACAACGGCCGGCGCCGCCTCGAAGCTCTTTATAAGGTGAAGGCGCTCGACGGCTTCGGCGCGCTCGAGCGGCCCGAGCTGGCGGCGGCCGGCGCGCTGGTCGACTATGTCGAGCTCACCCAGAAGGGCCGCCTGCCGCACATCGCGCCGCCGCGCCGCCTCGCGCTCGGCACGACGCTCGAGATCGATCCGGCGACGCGGCGCAATCTCGAACTCACGGAAACACTGAGCGGAGAAAGACGCGGCAGCCTGCTCGCGACCATCGACCGCACCGTGACCGGCGCCGGCGCGCGCCTGCTCGCCGACCATCTGGCGGCGCCGCTCAGCGAGCCCGATGCGATCGACCGGCGGCTCGACATGGTGACGTTCTTCCTCGAGGCGGGCGAGGCGCGCGCGGCGCTGCGCACCACCCTGCGCCGCGCGCCCGATCTCGAGCGTGCGCTGTCGCGCCTCACGCTCGGCCGCGGCGGGCCGCGCGATCTCGCCGCCATGCGCGACGGCCTCGGGCTGATCGGCGAGCTGCGCGCTGCCATCGATCTGGCGCACGCGCCGGCGCGGCCCGAGGGCATCGCCGCTGCGCTCGCCGATTTCGGCGATCACAGCGCGCTGGTCGACCTGCTCGGCCGCGCGCTCGCCGCCGATCTGCCGCTGCTCGCGCGCGACGGCGGCTTCATCGCGCCGCGTTATTCGGCCGAGCTCGACGAGCAGCGCGCGCTGCGCGACGAGAGCCGCAAGCTGATTGCCGCGCTCGAAGCGCGCCACAAGAGCGAGACCGGCATCGCCTCGCTCAAGATCCGCCACAACAACGTGCTCGGCTATTACATCGAGGTGACGGCGACCCACGCCGAGAAGCTGATCGGCCCGAACGGCCAGCCCGGCCCGTTCATCCACCGCCAGACCATGGCGAACGCCGCGCGCTTCACCACGGTCGAGCTGTCGGCGCTCGAGGAGAAGATCGGCCGCGCCGCCGACCGCGCGCTCGCGCTGGAGCTCGACTTGTTCGAGGCGCTGGTCGCCGAGGTCGCCGAGCGCGCCGCGGCGATCGCGACGACGGCGCGCGCCATCGCCGCGCTCGATCTTGCCGCCGCGCTCGCCGATCTCGCCGAGGCGCGGCGGTGGTGCCGGCCCAAGGTCGACCGGAGCCGCGCCTTCGCCGTCGGCCAGGGCCGCCATCCCGTGGTCGAGGCGGCGCTGGAGGCGGCCGGGCAGGGCGCGTTCGTCGCCAACGATTGCGACCTCAAGCCCGACTCGCGCCTCTGGCTGCTGACCGGCCCCAACATGGCGGGCAAGAGCACCTTCCTGCGCCAGAACGCGCTGATCGCCGTCCTGGCGCAGATCGGCAGCTATGTGCCGGCCGCCGCGGCGCATATCGGCGTGGTCGACCGCCTGTTCAGCCGCGTCGGCGCCGCCGACGACCTGGCGCGCGGCCGCTCGACCTTCATGGTCGAGATGGTCGAGACCGCGGCGATCCTCAACCAGGCGACCGAACGCTCGCTCGTCATTCTCGACGAGATCGGCCGCGGCACCGCGACCTTCGACGGCCTGTCGATCGCCTGGGCGACGGTCGAGCATCTGCACGAGGCCAATCGCTGCCGCGCGCTGTTCGCCACGCACTATCACGAGCTGACCGCGCTCGCCGCGCGCCTGCCGGCGCTAGCCTGCCACACCATGCGGGTCAAGGAATGGCAGGGCGACGTGGTCTTTTTGCATGAGATCGCACCGGGCGCGGCCGACCGCTCCTACGGCATCCACGTCGCGCGCCTGGCCGGACTGCCGCCCGCCGTGGTCGCGCGCGCCGAGGAAGTCTTGGCGAGCCTGGAAGCCGGCGAGCGGCGCGGCGACCTGACGCGCCTCGCCGACGACCTGCCGCTCTTCAGCGCCGCCGCCGCGCGGCCACGCTCGGGGCCTGTCGAAGCCGGCAAGTCGGCGGCCGAAACGGAACTGGCGGCGGTTAATCCAGACGAGCTGACGCCCAAGGAGGCTCTCGAGCTCCTCTATCGCCTGCGCGGGCTGCTCAAGGGCTGAGGCGGTAGGCGCCGGGCGTTGTGCCGACGGCGCGCTTGAAGGCGCTGGTGAAATGCGCCTGGGAGGCGAAGCCGCACTGGTCGGCGACCTGGGACAACGGCGCGTCGCCGGCCTTGAGCAGCGACTGGGCGCGCGCCACGCGCCGGTCCATGAGATAGCGGTGCGGCGTGCGGCCAACCGCCGAGCGGAACGACCGCACGAAGTGATAGGGGCTGAGGCAGGCGACGCGCGCCAGCTCGTCGAGCGACAGTTCGCGGCCGAGATTGTCCTCAATGAAATCGACGACGCGCGCCAGGCGCCGGCGGTCGAGCCCGCCGCGCGCCGCCGGCAGCAACGCCGCCGATGGCGCGACCGTCGAATAGTTCTGCAGGAGATAGACGCTGAGCGCCGCCGACAGGCTCTCGATCAGGAGGCCGCCGAACGGCCCCGGCTGCAGCATCTCGGCGCGCACCGCGCGACCGAGCTGTTCGATGAACGGATCGCGGAAGCCGCCCTCATAGCGCAGGCGCACCTTGTCGGGATCGAAACCGAGCTCCTCATAGGCCGCCGACGACAGCGGCGAGGCCGGCACGTACATGTGCAGGCTCTCCTCGATGTCGTCATAGAGGTGGATCATGTCCTCGCCGATGCCGGCGGGGCAGAGCCAGACCGTGCCGGCGGTCGCCTCGTGATATTGCAGGCGGCCGTCGCCGCGCCGGCGCACGCGCAGATGCCCGTCGAACATGACGATCACCTCGGTGTCGCGCGGCTTGACCTCGCCGAGATCGCCCGCGACATGACACCAGCGCTCGGCCAGCATGGCGTTCCAGCCGCGCTCCCGGCTCGACGCCAGCAGCCTTCCGGTCCGGTATTTCGCCTGACCGTGTCCCTCGATGCGCGACGCGACGCCCTCCTAGCGGCGAACCGCGAACCCACGCCTCGCCGGGTTCGGCGTCGCCTGTCCGAGGATGCCTAGGCCTCTCGATAGTGTCATAGCGCGGCGGCCGCCGGCAACAAGGCCGGGGCGCCGGGTCGGCAACGGCGCGCAACAAGTGAGCAATTCCAGGAAAGACGGGTGCGGCCGCGACGCCGAGGATCGGGCGTTGGGCAAAAGCGACAGGGAGACGTGACATGGCGACGGCACCCGAAACCAGGATCGTGCGCGCGGCCTGCCCGCACGACTGCCCGGACACCTGCGCCATGCTGGTCACGGTCGAGAACGGCCGCGCCACGGCGGTGCGCGGCGACCCCGACCACCCGTTCACGCGCGGCGGGCTGTGCGTCAAGGTCAACAACTACCAGGACCGCACCTACAGCCCCGACCGCGTGCTGCATCCCCTGAAGCGCACGGGCGCCAAGGGCGCGGGCAAGTTCAAGCGCATCTCCTGGGACGAGGCGCTCGCCGAGATCAAGGCGCGCTGGATGGCCATCATCGACCAATACGGCCCGACCGCCATCCTGCCCTACAGCTATCTCGGCACCGAAGGCATCCTGAACGGCATGAACGTCGGCGACCCGTTCTTCAATAGGCTGGGCGCGACCGTCACCGAGCGGACGTTCTGCGATTCCGGCTCGTGCACGGCCTATTTCATGACCATCGGGCCGTCGCCGGGCATGGACCCGGAGAGCTTCCGCCACTCGAAGTACATCGTCCTCTGGGCGTGCAACACGATCAGCACCAACCTGCACCACTGGCCGTTCATCGCCGAGGCCAAGAAGGCCGGCGCCAAGGTGGTCGTCATCGACCCGATGAAGACGCGGACGGCGCGCGAGGCCGACTGGCACATCCCGATCAGGCCCGGCACCGACGCCGCCCTCGCCCTCGGCCTGATGAACGTCATCATCGCCGAGGACCTGGTCGACCATGACTATGTCGAGAAATACACGACCGGCTTCGCGGCGCTGAAGCAGCGCGTCGCCGAATTCCCGCCGGAGAAGGTCGCCAAGATCACCGGCGTCCGGGCCGACGATATCCGCAAGCTGGCGCGCGAATACGCGACCAGCCAGCCGAGCGTGATCCGCATCGGCGTCGCGATCGAGCGCCATGCCGGCGGCGGCCAGACCGTGCGCGCCGCCGCCTGCCTGCCCGCCCTGGTCGGCGCCTGGCGCAAGGTCGGCGGCGGCATGCTGCAGCTGCCGATCTGGGCCTTCCCGCTCAAATGGGAGAACCTCATGCGCCCGGACTGGCTTAAGCCGGGCACCCGCGTCGTCAATCAGTGGCGGCTCGGCCCGGCCCTGACCGGCGAGGAGAAGCTCGACCCGCCGATCAAGTCGCTGTTCGTCTTCAACTCGAACCCGATGATCGTGGCGCCGGAGCAGGCCAAGATCGCCAGGGGCCTCCAGCGCGACGACCTCTTCACCGTGGTCAGCGAGCAGTTCCTGACCGACACCGCACGCTATGCCGACGTCGTGCTGCCGGCCACCACCCAGCTCGAGCAGTTCGACATCATGTTCTCCTGGGGCCACTTCTATCTCTCGCTCAACCTGCCGGCGGTCGCGCCGCTGGGCGAGGCGGTGCCCAACACCGAGCTGTTCCGGCGCCTCGCCCGCGCCATGGGCTTCGACGATCGCTATTGGGCGCAGACCGACGAAGAGATTGCCGAGGCGGCG
>Ga0335070_10001845_pt1 | contig 24569 bp, 23 predicted proteins | sample Lox_Sample_13_FD_206722 | JGI IMG/M metagenome (GOLD analysis project Ga0335070, IMG submission 206722) | Soil microbial communities from Loxahatchee National Wildlife Refuge, Florida, United States - Lox_Sample_1.3 | ecosystem: Environmental > Terrestrial > Soil > Wetlands | place: USA...
CCATCCTTGACAGCGCTCGTGCACATGCGATTCTCACCGCGTTTGCTGTGCAGATCGTTGCCGGCGCAATCGTAGGTGCATATGTCCTAGGGATGTACTTGAGCCTGGAAAGGTCGAAACGCGACTTGGTCTTCGTGTTGACCGAGAGTGGACTCGTGCGCCGCAGGAGCGGATGGCCTGACGTACAGATCGGCTTCTCCGAAATCAAAGCTCTCCATGACAGAAGAAGTTCATTGGTGGTCGAAAGCGTTGACCCAGACAGACGGATCGCAATTCCCAAAGATGTAGACAGATTCGACTCGCTCCGAGCGGAACTGGCGAAACACGGTCCTATTATCGTTGCTTCGCGGCCTTCTCGATTCGCGTTGCCATTGCGCTTATTGCCCACGGTCGCGTCGCTCGTATGTTGGGGAGTGCTGTTGTGGTCCCGGGACTCGACGCTCGAAATTGTCGCCGGGGCAGCCGTTCTGACATTGCTCCTTTGGTCTTCCTTTCACTTAGGCAAGAGTACTCGGCGTGATCCGGAGAGGAATTATGTGTGGGCTATGATTAGCCTGGGGTGGCTCGGGGCGATTCTGCTGATCTACTTTCGATTTGCACGAACGCGGTGATGCCGGATTACAGCGAAACTCCACAACCACTCAGTCCGCAGTCAATTCACTGAGAACTGAGAACCGGGAACTGCTCCTACAACCCCAGCGGCCGCTTGTTCTCGACGTCTTCGTCGTTGAGCGGGCGCAGCCGATGCCAAAGTGTGAGGCCACCAGCGATAACGACGCCGATCAGAACGCTGATCAAGAAGAACCAGCGATAAGCGGGCAGTGTGATCAAAAGGATGACAACAAGCAGGATCGTCACCACCAGACCGGTCGGCCCTTTGAAAAAACCCAGCCCAAACCGCCTTGGAGACTCCGTCGCCATGGCCTAATTCTAGTCCCGGACCCACGGCAAAAGAAAAGCCCGCAATCGCGGGCCATTGAGAACTGAAAACCGGGAACCGAGAACTGCCCTACTGTCTCGTCGTCGGGATATCCCCCGTCGTCGGAGTTGGAGGCGCAATCGAAGCCATCGTTTCCGTTTCGGTTGCTGTCTGTGGCAGTGGAGCCTCCAACGCTAGCGCCAGCACCTGGTCCATATTGTCAACGAAATGCAGTTTCATCGCGCTGCGCAGGTTCTCCGGGACTTCCGCTAGGTCTTTCTCGTTTTCCTGCGGCAGAATCGCCTCGAACAACCCTGCCCGATGGGCGGCCAGCAACTTCTCCTTCAATCCGCCGATGGGAAGCACCTTGCCGCGCAGCGTGATTTCCCCGGTCATGGCCAAATCGCGGCGGACGGGGATCCGGCTCAGGGCGCTGGCAATTGCCGTCGCAATCGTAATGCCCGCCGAAGGCCCGTCTTTCGGAATGGCGCCTTCCGGCACGTGAATGTGAACGTCAATATTGCGGTAGAAATCACGCGGGAGGCCAAGCCGAGCCGCCCGCGAACGCACGTACGACATCGCTGCCTGCGCGGATTCCTGCATGACGTCGCCGAGTTTGCCGGTCATCGTCAGCTTGCCCTTGCCATCCACCACCGTGGCTTCGGTGCTGAGGATGGAGCCACCCACCTCGGTCCAGGCCAAACCGGTAACCAGACCGACTTCGCTCTTCTCGTGGGCCAGCATGTCGCGGAACTTCAACACACCCAGGAATTCGCCGGCGTTCTCGGCGGTAATGGTGACGGAGTAGTTCGGGCCTTCCTTAACAACCTTGCGCGCGACCTTGCGGCAAATGTTGCCGATCTCACGCTCTAAGTTGCGCACGCCCGCTTCCCGCGTGTAGGAACGAATGATGTATTGGATGGCTTCGTCGGAGAACTGGAGGTTCTTGGTGGTCACGCCGGCTTGCGCCATCTGTTTCTTGATCAGGAATTGCTTGGCGATCTCGATCTTCTCCTGCTCGGTGTAGCCGTGCAGGCGCAACACCTCCATGCGGTCCTGCAGCGCTGGCGGAACGGTATGGAGCACGTTGGCAGTGGTGATGAAAAAGATCTGCGAGAGGTCGTATTCCACATCCAGATAGTGATCCACGAACATGTAGTTCTGTTCCGGGTCGAGCACTTCCAGCAGGGCGGCCGATGGATCACCGCGGAAATCCATGGACATCTTGTCCACTTCATCGAGCATGAAGACCGGGTTCTTGGTCCCGGCCTTCTTCATCATCTGAATAATCTGGCCGGGCAGGGCGCCGATGTACGTGCGGCGATGGCCACGGATTTCCGCCTCATCCCGCACGCCGCCCAGCGACATGCGCACAAACCTGCGGCCCGTAGCCTTCGCAATCGACATACCGAGCGATGTCTTGCCGACGCCTGGCGGACCCACGAAGCACAGGATGGACCCTTTCGGATTCTTCACCAGCTGGCGGACGGCCAGAAATTCCAGAATTCGTTCCTTGATCTTCTCCAGCCCGTAATGATCTTCGTTCAGAACCTTTTCGGCACGCGAGATGTTGCGGATTTCTTTCGATCGCTTCTTCCACGGCACCGCCAGCAGCCAATCGAGATAGTTGCGCGAAACGGTCGACTCGGCTGACATCGGCGGCATCGCTTCCAGCTTTTTCAGTTCCTGCAACGCCTTTTCCTTGACCTCTTTCGACATGCCTGCGGCTTCGATCTTCTTCTTCAATTCGTCGAACTCGCTCTTCTCGCCCCGGCCCAGCTCTTTCTGGATCGCCTTGATCTTCTCGTTGAGGTAATACTCTTTCTGCGCCTTCTCCATCTGCCGCTTCACCCGCGACTGGATGGTGCGATCCATGTTGAGCTTTTCGATCTCCACGTCGAGCACGTCGCCGATGCGGATCAGCCGTTCCCCTGGATCGAAAATCTCGAGCAGCGACTGCTTCTCTTCGATAGAAAGCTGGAGATTGGCCGCGATCGTATCGGTCAGCTTGGCCGGATCTTCCATGCGCACGGCCGCGATCATGGTCTCGTAGTTCAGCGACTGGCACAGCTTCACATATTGTTCGAACAGGGTCGTGACGCGCTGCATCCCCGCTTCCATCTGCGCCGTGGTCTCGGTGGCATAGCGGGCCACCCGCACGGTAGCCTGCATGAACCCTTCTGTGTCAGCGACCTGCAGGATCTTGCCCCGCTCGATGCCTTCGACCAACACCTTGATGTTGCCGTCCGGCAGCTTCAGGCTCTGCACGATATTGACGATGGTACCAACTTGATAGATATCGGACGGCTTGGGCTCGTCAGTCGAGGCGTCATGTTGAGTCGCGAGGAAGATCTTCTTGTCACCGGCGAGGGCCTCTTCCAGCGCCCGCACGCTCGATTCCCGGCCCACCACGAACGGCGTCATCATGTAGGGAAAGATGACCACGTCCCGGATGGGCATCATGGGCAGTTTCCTACTCTCGAACTTCTCCTTGGGATTCGACAAACTCAATCTCCCGTTCTCGATTCCATTGTAGCGTGTTTTAGCTTGCTGCTTTTTCGATCATCGCCAGCGAGACGTCCCGTTTTTCCACCATTTCCCGCGTCACTTCAAATTCCTTGACCTTCTTCTGGCTGGGCAGACTGTACATCAGTTCCAGCATCAATTCTTCGAGAATCATTCGCAGCCCGCGCGCCCCCACTTTACGGGCCATGGCCTGGCGCGCGATGGCTCGCAACGCATCGTCGGAGAACTTCAGGCGCACATTTTCAAACTCAAACAGCCGCTGGTATTGCTTCACGATGGCGTTCCTGGGACGAGTCAGGATTTCAACCAGCGCGTTCTCGTCGAGGTCCTGCAATACGCCGACCACCGGCAGCCGCCCGACAAATTCCGGGATCAGTCCGAACTTGATCAGATCCTCCGGTTGCACATCCGAGATGATTTCGAAACTGTGCCGGGACTGCGGGGACGCCTGTTCTTTTTCCGCCTCCTCGCTGGTACGGAAGCCAAGAGCCTTCCTGCCCACCCGTCGCCCGATGATCTTCTCCAGGCCCACGAAGGCGCCGCCGCAAATGAACAGAATATTGGTTGTGTCAACCGGGGTGAACTCCTGGTGCGGGTGCTTGCGACCGCCCTGCGGCGGAACATTTGCGATCGTGCCTTCGAGAATTTTCAGCAGGGCTTGCTGCACGCCTTCGCCGGAAACATCCCGGGTAATGGAGGGGTTCTCATCCTTGCGGCCGATCTTGTCAATCTCGTCAATGTAGATAATGCCGGTTTGGGTGCGGCTTACGTCGCCTTCAGCCGACTGCAGCAACTTCAGGATGATGTTCTCGACGTCCTCACCCACGTAGCCGGCTTCGGTCAGCGTGGTCGCATCCACGATGGCGAAAGGCACGTCGAGCATGCGCGCCAGCGTCTGCGCCAGCAGCGTCTTGCCCGTTCCGGTCGGTCCAATGAGCAGGATGTTCGACTTCGTCAACTCGACGCCATCCCCCGCCCGTTGCCGGTTCATGTAAATCCGCTTGTAGTGGTTGTAAACGGCGACGGCCAGCTTCTTCTTGGTTTGGTCCTGCCCGATCACGTACTCGTCGAGGAACGTCTTCACTTCCTGGGGCTTGGGCAATTGGCTGGGCGGCGCGGAAGGGGGAGCGGCGGTGCGGTCATCCTCAAGGATCGAATTGCAGACCGCCACGCACTCATCGCAGATGTAGGCGCGCGGATAATCGCTTGGAGAGGAAATCAGCTTGGCGACCGCGTCCTGCGACTTGTGGCAGAACGAACAGCGCAAAACCTCGTCGGTGCCGCTTCTGTTTTTCACTGCGCCTTACTCCTTCTTCCCCGGGTGTCAGAGCTGGATTGCCTGCTCCAGCCGGCACGCGGCGCCGACCCTGCCGACACCTCAGCGAACGAACCGGCCCGCAAAGCCGATCATACCCTCATCTCGTCTTATAGATGATATCGTCAATGATTCCGTATTCCTTTGCTTGCTGCGCATTCATGATGAAGTCGCGCTCAACGTCTTTCTCCACCTTATCCAGTTTCTGGCCGCTGTGCTTGGCCAATAACTGGTTTGTAATCTCCCGCATACGCAGGATTTCGCGGGCGTGAATGTCAATGTCGGTGGCCTGCCCGGAAAGCCCGCCCATCGAGGGCTGGTGAATCAGAATGCGGGAGTTGGGTAGCGCCAGCCGCTTCTTCGGTTCGCCCGCCGAGAGTAGTAGAGCCGCCATCGACGCTGCCTGCCCGATGCAGATGGTGGTCACGTCGTTTTTCACGTACTGCATCGTGTCGTAGATGGCCATGCCCGATGTGATCGACCCGCCCGGCGAGTTGATGTAGAGCTGGATATCTTTCTCCGGATCCTCCTGCGCCAGAAATAGCATCTGGGCGATCACCAGGTTGGCAACGTTGTCGTCGATCGGCGTGCCGATGAAGATAATGTTGTCCCGCAGCAGCCGGGAATAGATGTCATAGGCCCGTTCGCCCCGCCCGGTCTGCTCGATCACCATGGGCACCAGCATCATTCGTGGATCGTTTGGGTTCACACTCACCTTCCACACTCCTGCCCTGAGTTCTCTCTTGACGGCTCAGGGGAGGATCGAAAATCGTCCGTCTCAGGCGGACTGGTGATACAGAAAGTCGAGGGTCTTCTCGCTGCGGATTCTGGCCCGGATTCTATCCAGGCCTCCATCCCGTGTCAAACGAGCACGTACTGCCTCCACCGTCTGTTTCGCCTGTCTCGCCAGGGCTTCCAGTTCCTGGTCCAACTCTTCCTCGCTGACCTGTATGTTCTCTTGGTCGGCAATCTTCTCGAGCAGCAAGGAAGTCTTTACGTCATGCACTGCCTGCTCGCGTTGTCCTCCACGCAGGCGCTGAAAATCCATCTTCTTCATCTGTTCCGCGGTCAACCCCTGCGCGGCCAGAGCGCGCAGCCCACGTTCTAGCCGAAGGTCAATCTGGCGCTCCACCATTGCTTCGGGCACCTCGAAATCGTTCCGTCGGAGCAACTCCTCCACCAATTTGTCCTTGGCTTCACGCTCCGCTTGGCTCTTCCGCTCCAACAGTATCTGTTCGCGAATGCGTTCCCGGACCGCTTCCACGCTGGCGAAACCGCCCAACTGTTTGGCGAATGCATCGTTCAATTCGGGCAGATTCTTCTCCTTGATCGCGTGCACCTTGACTGTGTAGCCGAGCGTTTTCCCCGCTAGCCGCTTGTCCTGCGCATCTCCGGGGTAATGGACGTCGAACGTGCGCTCATCTCCGACCTGCGCGCCGCGCAAGTTGTCCGTAAACTCCGGCATCGTGTTCTTGCCGGCGATCTCCACCAGAACTTCATCCATATGGACCGGCTGGCCTTCCCCGGACTTCGGAGTGCCGTCGAGGGAAACCTGCGCGAAATCGCTGTCCGCCAGCGCTCGGCCTTCTACCGGAGTGAACTCGGCGTGCTGCTCCCGCAAATCGGCGATCGCCTGCTCCACATCGGCATCTGTGACTGTGATCTCGGGTCTGTCGGCGCGCAGCTCTTTGTAGCCTTCGACCGTGATCTCCGGCAGAATCTCAAACGCCGCCTTGAAGCGCAGCGGCGCGCCTTCGCTCAAGTGTAGGTCGGTGACTCGGGGCTGAGACACCGGATGGAGACCCAGTCGCTCCGTTTCCTGGCGAAAGAACCGGGGAATCAGAGCCTCGACCACATCAGTCTTGATCTCTTCTGAGAATCGCTGCCGGATGATCGAGGGCGGCGCGTGGCCGCGGCGAAAGCCAGGCAATCGCGCCATCTTCTGGTACTTCTGAATGAGGGAATCGGTCTGACGAGCCACTTCCTCGGCGGGAATCTCGACCTGAATCTCGCGTTTAGTGGAACTCTCGTTCGTCTCGGTGGGGCTCACAAATACCTTTCCAACTTGCGTGGCGCGGCTCCGCAGTCGGCGAAGAACCCGAACATTGCCCCTGCGGCCTATCCTGGCTTGAGTGTAAAGACTCGCCAAGAGCAACGTCAAACCCGGGAAGGGTATGCTCGACCCACCAAAGTAATCGGAACAAGGTCGGTAAACAGCGCAGGATCGTCCCTGTCAAGACCACTACAATGAAACGAATGCCTGCTCCCCACTGGCTCAACGTCCTAAACGCCGAAGTCGTCGCGTGTACCCGCTGCCCGCGGCTGGTCGCGTATCGCAAACAGATCGCGCGCGAAAAGCGACGCGCCTATCGCGACTGGGACTACTGGGGCAAACCTGTGCCCGGCTTCGGCGACCCAAACGCCCGTGTTCTGATTCTGGGCCTTGCTCCCGGCGCCCACGGCTCCAACCGCACCGGACGGATGTTTACAGGCGATGCCTCAGGCAACTTCCTGTACCCGGTGTTGTACGAGGCGGGCTTCGCCAATCAGCCGACTGCCATGGATCGCAACGACGGTCTTGTTCTGAACGATCTGTACATCTCGGCGGCTTGCCGCTGTGCTCCCCCGAACAACAAACCGCTACCCGAAGAGTTGGCTAACTGCGCGCCCTTCCTGGATCGTGAATTGGGCGGATTGAAGAAACTCAAAGTCGTGGTTGCTCTGGGCAAGATTGGCTTCGATGCGTATCTGAACTACCTGAAGCGCCGAAAAGTCATCGTCAGCAAAGCGTCTTACGTGTTCCAGCACGGTGCGCATTACACAATGCCGAACGGCAAGATCCTGCTCGCCTCCTATCACCCGTCGAACCAGAACACGAACACCGGCAAGCTAACGCGCGCGATGTTCGTCAAGATTTTTGAGGAAGCCCGGCAATTGGCTAGGCCGTAGTCATGTAGGGCGGGCATTCCTGCCCACGGAGTGGCGCGAACCATTGGAGGTGGGCAAGAATGCCCGCCCCACTTGTTCGTGAGCTACTTCAGCTTGGTTACCGTCACCTCGAGCTGGAACTGCCGCTTCGAGTTGGGGTCGTCCACCATACCCAGCACTGTCGGCTTTCCCGGAGCTGCCACGGTGCTCGCATTGATTTTCAACTGGCGCACAACCGGCACGGCCGTTCGACCTTCTTGCTCGGTGGTGGCGATGTTGCTCAGATCGGCACGCACCTCCAGTTGGATTGCGTCGCCTCGCTCCGTCATCCTTGACCAGATGTTGGTACCCACGTCGATGTACTGCATCTCGCCCGGCTTGGCCTCAACAGGAACACGGCTTCCAATCTTGATCTCGTTGGCAGGGGTGTAGCCGGGGACAAGATCCATCGAGTAATGGCGCGAGTTGATCTTCTTGCCGTCCTCCGATTCAGACAGAACGAAGTCGAGGCGGAAAGCAGTGAGGGGTTTCTCCGCGTCGTCGGACTTTGCCTTCGTCGAGCCGGCTTGCTGCGCCAGAGAGAGGCCTGTGCCCCAACCGAGCACCGTGCCCAACACCGCCAACCAAACTACTTGTTTTCTATGCATTTGCGTTCTCCTTTTCATTCCTCTTGCTCCAAACCGGTTGCGTTTCCTTTCTGTGGCCAAGGTGCAGCCATTTCTAGCTCGTCTTGTTTTCGAAGTTCTGTCAGGTTCCTCGCGGTCAAGGCCGCGCGCTGCGGGAACTCCTGCACGTAGCGAGCGAGCAACTTTTCCTGATCGCTAAGGGGCGCCGGAGAAGGGAACTGCTCCAGCTTGGGCGGGGAGCTGGGCGGCACAACCTTGGTAGCCTCGCCTCGGCTGATAGCTATGTGCCGACTATGTGTCGGCCCTGCCCGCACAGTCGCAGGCCCGACAACGCTCACTCCTGCCGGCGGTGGCGCGACCTTAGCGACCGGACTCTCCGGAACATGAATTAGCCCCAGACCTCCAAGCCACAACAACGCCAGTGCCAATGCCACGGCGCTGAACGCGAGCCCGCCCCACCACCGAAAGCTTCGGCTGGAACGTTCCGGCTCCGCGGCCAACCGCGCCAACAGTCGCGTCTCCAGGCCGTCCCGTGGCTCGACTTTCCCGTATTGTGCGAGCGCTACATCCAGCCAGCGCTCGGCCTCGCGTTCTTGTTCTCGCATCTCCGTGTTCATTTCCCGACTCCCATCCACGCCACCAGCCGGTTGCGCAGAATCTGCCGTGCCCGGAACGCCCGTGATCGGACTGCCGCCTCAGTGATTCCCAGCACCGACGCAACCTCTCGCGGCGAGATCTCTTCCAGCGTCGAGAGGACCAACGGACCTCGAAGACGTTCCGGCAGCGTAGCAATCAACCGCTCCAGCAGCGCGTTCCGTTCCTGCTCCAGAAGAAGCCTTTCCGCCCCGGCGCTTGATGAAGGCAACGCCTCCCCTATGGTCTCGGCGCCGGCAGCCACCGGTATGGCGCACTTTCGCCGCTCCGTCGCCAGTCGCCAGGCAATCTTTGCCAGCCACGCTTTCGGGTCCGCGATGCGGGCGAACTTCTTCAGATAGCGGAGCGCGCGCAAAAAAGTCTCCTGCGTCACATCCTCTGCGTCCGCGTTGTTGCGCAGAACCGAATAGGCAATGCGATACACCAGCCGGGAGTGCTCCCGGACCGCCGCTTCCAGCAGGTCTTCCTCCCCTAGCGTCAACGCGATGTCCTCACCTGCCAACGCGGCGTCTGCTGCCACCTGCCTGCTCCTGTAGATAAAGAACGCCGGCCTGCTCATTTCGTTCGCAAAAAAACACTCAAAGTAGGATAGTCCCGTGCCGATAAGCATATAGGGCGGATCCTGCGGTGGCGGGTACCTCTGGGCCGGCATGGGGGAACTCGTTGCTCCGGATGATGCCGCCCTTCTTATCTCTCTTCTAGGACTGGTCTCATAGATACTCCGACGGTCGAGGGAAACCGCCCTCAGGGCTAAAACCCGCATTCTTGGCGGGCCCGAACGGCACGGCTAAAGCCGTGCCCTCCCCAGATCCATTCATGAGACCAGTTGTAGATCGCCGAGCCTTCCCACCAGTCGCATTCCATCCATCGCTCAAGCAACCCTCACTATGTCGCTGACTGGAACCTGCCTTTGGTGGTATAAGGATCGCCAACCACGCGATGGAGGCCTCATGAACCTCGGCGACTCGAACCAACGGTTTGGTATCTACTGGCTTTTCTTCGGTTATACTCTTGCCCTGCACGTTCTGGACGAAGCGGGTAACGACTTCCTGGCTGTCTATAATCCCAACGCGCTCGCCATCCGGCACGCGCTGCCCTGGTTGCCCATTCCGGTCTTCACCTTCCAGCAATGGGTCGGCCGGCTGGCGATAGCCCTAGCCCTATGGCTGGCGCTTGCCCCGCTGGCGTTTCAGGGGGTGAAAGCGTTGAAGTGGCTGGCGATCCTAGTGGCTGTTCTGGTCGGAATCGGGAATGGCCTCGTTCACATCGCGTCTTCGATTTACTACGGACGGTTCATGCCGGGTGTTTTCAGCGCGCTGCTGATCCTGTTGTCGGGGATAGTTCTGTTACGAAGTGCTATCCAGAAGGAACCGAGCACTTCGACAGCGTAATTGGTCCGATGGAGGGAAGGGCGCCCTCGCCCCTCCAGCCAGCCTCGGAATCAGTCCGACGGAGGGACGGGCCGCCGTCGCCGTCCAGCTGGCTTCAGAACCCCACGAACTCCGGTTCGGGTTCGAGCAGGACTCCCCACGCCTCCTGAACGCCCTGCTGAATTCTCTCCTTGAGCCGTATGATGTCGGCGGCGCGAGCCGTTCCAGTGTTGATCAGCGCCAGCGCGTGTTTGTGTGAAATCCCCGCCGCGCCCAGTGTAAATCCCTTGCTGAATCCCGAGTGCTCTACCAGCCATGCCGCCGAGACCTTGCGTTGTGCATCCGGGGCCGGGTAGGCCGGAATCTGCAATCCTCGCCCCTCTGCACAGCCGACCAGATCCGCAAACTGCGATTCGCTCAGCACAGGGTTCTTAAAAAACGAACCGACGCTGCGGCAGTCAGGGTCTCCCGGCACAATCCGCATGCCCTTGCTTTGCCGGATTTGCAGCACCGCCTCGCGCACCTCGGCGAGGGAGGGCTGGTGGGTCCGGGCGGCGAAATACGTTCTGAGATCGGCGTATTTCAGCTTCGGTGGGCCGCCCGGCGTTAAGCGATAGCTCACACGCAAGATGATGTAGCGCCCTCGTTCGGTGCTGTTGAAGATGCTGCCGCGGTAGCGGAATCCGCAAGCGTCGTTAGGCAGGATCACAGCCCGGTCTTCCTTCCGGTCCAGCGCCCTTACCGATTCGATGGTCTCCGCCACTTCCTGTCCATAAGCGCCCACATTCTGCACCGGCGTTCCCCCAACGCTGCCGGGGATACCACTCAGACACTCCACGCCCGCGCAGTTCTGGACCACCGCCTGGGCAACAAACTCATCCCAGTTCGCGCCCGCACCAACATCGAAGAGCAGGGCATCGTGTTCTCGTCGGCTCGTAACTCCACCGATCGCGATCTTGAGCGCCAAATCTTTCCAGCCGGCATCCGCGACGACCAGGTTGCTTCCGCCTCCCATCACAAACAGCGGAAGGGCGCGTCTGTTGGCGAACTCCACTGCTTCACGCACATCCTCTTCCGTTGCCGCTTCGGCGAAATAGCGTGCCGGTCCGCCTACCTGCAGCGTGGTCAAAGGCGCCAGCGGGACGTTCTCCTGAATCATCATGACGGCTTCACTTTACACAATTAGGGAATCTCATGTCTGCGCTGGGTTCCCGAAGTCAACTTTTGCCAGAGGCATACCAGGTTCCTGTGTACGACGGGGGACCCTGCCCCCAATCACAGCCATCGGTAAGCGACATCACATCTATCCCAGTGCCTCCGGTCGATCATAAGGGCACATCAATGATCGTAGCCGGATGCCGCGTGCCGCAAAGGACGACGCCCGCTCGAGTCCGAGCCAGGCGTGCGCAAGCCAAAGGTGGAGTATCCACGATGAGTGAAGCACACCCAGTCTTAGGTAGTGAATCGGAGTTGGCTGAACCGCTCACTTTTGCGCAAAGAGAATTGCTGGAACGGGCGGTGGCCAAGATCGTTCTGCTCGGCGACCAGGTCGGCGTCAGTATCGGCCAGATGATTCTCCTACTGGAGTCCGGCTTGACTGTGGGTGAATTGCTGGAGTATCTGGCCGCTCGGGGCGCGGAGACTGCTTGCCCCTTGCGCAAACCCGTAGCCTAGCGCCGTCCCCGGATTACGGGGGAAGGGAGATGGCAGTGCCTCGGGTACGGAAAAGCATGTTCGTGATTCTGCTTTTCAGTGCAGTCGTGTTGGCCCAGCAATCCGGCGCCGAGAAGCAGAGCACAGACGAAAAAATCGAACCGGTTTCGGGAAAGCAACTCTATTCCTTCCACTGCGCCCCCTGCCATGGCCCCGATGGGAAAGGTGGCGGCCCCCTGGCCACCCAGCTCAAGGTTTGGCCGCCCGATCTGACACAACTGGCGAAGAAGAACAAGGGCGTTTTCCCCAGCATGCGCATCGCGGCGGTGATCGACGGCGAATTCGACAAGGCCGCGCACGGCTCCCGCGAAATGCCGATCTGGGGACCCGTGTTCCGTTCCATGGCGCATGGACACAGCGACAGCGCACAACTCCGTATCAACCGTGTCGTGAAGTACCTGGAGTCGCTGCAGCAGAAGTGAGACAGCCGGCCCGGTTCTCTTGAAGCCGGGAGTCACGCCTCTAATGGATCCGCTCGCCATTGCTCACGTAACCACTTCCCCCGCCTTGATTACACAACTATTACGGAGACCCTCACGCCTCTCCTGTTATCGTCCTAACAACTAGTATTCAGACCTTTGTGGGGAGCAGCAAGACCATGGATGATCTCAGCCTGCGCAAAGAGCAGGTCAGCAAGGATGGCATAAACTGGGGCACCGCAACCGCGATGTTCCTTTTTCACGTCGGCGCCGTGGCGGCGCCGTTCTTCTTCACCTGGAAGGCCTTTCTGGTCTCCGTCTTCCTTTGGTGGGTTTCTGGCAGCCTTGGCATCGGCATGAGCTACCACCGCCTGCTGACCCATCGCGGCTACAAGGCCCCACGGTGGGTCGAGTATTTCCTCACCTGGTGCGCCACGCTGGCGCTGGAAGGCGGACCGATCTTTTGGGTTGCTACCCACCGCATTCATCATCAGTTTTCCGACCAGCTCGGTGATCCCCATTCCCCGCGCGACGGCAAATGGTGGTCGCACATGGGTTGGATATTGGTGGGCAAGTCCATGCACCACGACACCACAACCCTTGCTCGCTACGTGCCCGATCTCACCAAGGACAAAGTGCACGTCTGGCTGACCAAGTACCACTACACGTCGAACATTTTGGTGGGCGCCGCCCTGTTCGCCATCGGCGGGCTGCCCTGGTTGCTTTGGGGAGTCTTCTTCCGCGTGGTGATCGGACTGCATGCCACTTGGGCTGTCAACTCAATCACCCACATCTGGGGATCACGCCGCTTCGCGACCAAAGACCTCTCCACCAACAACTGGTTCATTGCTCTGTTCACTTTCGGTGAAGGCTGGCACAACAACCACCATGCGCATCCGGTTTCCGCCCGCCACGGCCTGGCCTGGTACGAAGTGGACCTGAACTGGTATGGCATCTGGGGTCTGAAGAAGCTGGGGCTGGCGCGACACGTCTACAAAGTCACGCTCGACGACCTTCCGCCCAAACCTGCTCTCGTACACGACCTGAAAGCCGCCGCATTGGCGACCGCCGTCGGGAACGACTGAGAAGAGCAGGTGCCAGGTCACAGGTGACAGGTCTCAGGGAGTACCCTGCACGACTCCAGTCCTCAGCCGCAGCTGCACACGGAAGCCCTCAGTCGCAGGAACCTTGGCGATTACTCGCCAAGACTGGGTTCGGGGCTTTGCCTTTTCTGAAGCCTGAAGCCTGAAGCCTGAAGCCTGAAGCCTGAAGCCTGAAGCCTGAAGCCTGAAGCCTGAAGCCTAAAGCCTAAAGCCTAAAGCCTGAAGCCCGATACCTGACACCTGACACCTGACACCTGCTCTTCTACAATCTCTCTGTGCGCATCATCAGCCGGCGTAAGGCGATCTACTTTTTCATCACGCTGGGCGTGTGCCTGGTGGCGGCGGCCGTCGTACTCAACGTCGGCTGGATCATCCTGAACTGGCGCGAAGGCCTGATGCTGTTCTTCGGCGCCGTGCTCTTCCTGGTCATCATTGCCGGACTCGTCCTCAACACGATCTTCTTGGTGCGCGAAATCCGCCGCAACGAGCAGCACGACAGCTTCATCAACGCTGTCACCCATGAACTGAAGACCCCGATCGCTTCCATCCGGCTTTATCTTCAGACTCTGCAAAGACGCGAAGTGGAGGAAGCGCAACGGCGCGACTTCTACGGTTCCATGCTGCAGGATACGGATCGCCTGCTGCACACCGTGGAGCAGGTGCTCAAAGCAGGGGCGGCCGGACAGAAGAAGAAACCGGCTCATCAGCTTCCGCTCGAATTCAACGCGCTGGTGTCGGAGTGCATCGAACTGGCGCGCTCCCGACATCACCTGTCGCCGGAAGCTCTGGAATACCAGGAGTTCTTCCAAAATGGCGCTTCGGCCGGCGTGGTCGGAGACGCGGAGGAACTTCGCACCGCCGTTTCCAATCTCCTCGACAACGCCGTCAAATATTCCCCAAACGACATCCGCATCTCAGTAGAACTGGGTGCGCCCGATGAAGAACGTGTTGTGTTGCGGGTGCGTGACCACGGGGTGGGCATCCCGCCCCATGAACTGAAGCACGTCTTCAAACGGTTTTACCGGGTTACGCACCGCTCGCTTTCGCACGTCAAGGGCACCGGTCTCGGACTTTTCATCGTGCGCGCCATCGCCCGCAAGCACGGCGGCCGCGTGTTCGCTTACAGCGAGGGTGTGGGCAAGGGAACTACGGTTACCCTCGAACTCCCGCGGAGAGCAGCATGAGCCGCTTGCTGGTGGTCGAGGACGAGGCCCACCTGGCGCAAGGCCTGCGCTTCAACCTCAGAGCGGAAGGCCACGATGTGGAACTTGCCGGAGATGGCGAGTCCGCCCTCGAACGCCTCCTCGACAAACGGGAGGATTTCGACGCACTTATCCTCGACGTGATGTTGCCGGGCATCAGTGGCTTTGACGTAGCCGCCTCCCTGCGCCAGAAGAAAAACTATGTCCCCATCCTCATGCTCACGGCCCGCGGACGGCCGGAGGATGTGTTGCAAGGCTTTGCCTCTGGCGCCGACGACTATCTAGCTAAGCCTTTTGAACTGGCCATCCTGATCGCCCGCATCGATGGCCTTCTGCGGCGCAGCGCCTGGATGCGCGGGACCGCCCAAAGCGCAGTGCGCGGCGAAGCCCGCCCGGTACCGGCCGGTGCGGAAGAATCGGACTACGGGACCTTCACTTTTTCCGGAAAAACCATCGATTTTGGCGAATTGGAGCTACGTAGCCTGGGCAATACCATCCATCTGACGCTCATGGAGGCCCAGCTCTTGCGGCATCTCATCCGGAATAACGGGCGTGTGGTTTCTCGCGGGTCTCTGCTACAAGACGTTTGGGGCTTGCGGGAAGACACTGACACTCGGGCCATCGACAATTTCATCGTGCGCCTGCGCCGCTACATCGAGGACGACCCATCCCAGCCCAAACATCTGCAGACCGTGCGGGGAGTCGGCTACCGGTTCGTGGCGGATCCGGGCTAATCGCCAGTTGACGGTCGTTGACCGTCGGTCGTCAGGCTGCGACCGGGTCGCGCGTCGTTTCCAGACGCCGCGAACGACCAACGACGAACGACTGACGACTTGTTAATGCTGTTTTGCTGATGAACTGGCCGCCAGTTCGCGGAACAACCCGAACAGGGCCACCGCTGCATTCTCATCGGGCAAGCTGGCCAGCCCGACGGTTGCCGTGAAGTGAGGCGAAAACGGATCGAAGCGCACGCTAAGGAAATCCTTGTCACGCCACGAGGTCAAGGCACTCACGACTGGAGTCACTTCGACCGGCCAATCTCCTGTGGTAGTCAAAACGACCGGGCTGGGGCGTGCGATGGCCCAACTTCTCGTCCGGCCTGACTTCTTCGCCGTGGTTTGGCCCGCCCACCTGTAACGGACGACATCCATATGGAACCCCGGCGGGAATCCCATGTTGGCCTCGAAGGTGAGCGTCTCTTCCTGCTTCCGCCACCGGCTCAGCAGCCACCGCAATGGCAACGGACGCGGAAGCAAGCAGATGGTGAGACGAGCGTCCTCGAACCAGCGCCAAGAAAGGCGCAACGTCGCTTGCAGAACGGAACTGCTGGCCTGCCAGCGCGCTTGCACGATCCGGCCCCGGCCCTGGCAAGCCGCCTCCACCCACTCGAGTACCGCGGCTCCGCGCCTTCGGTTCGAACGACTGAACCACAGGTACCACGACAGGAGAAGGACCGCTGCCGTCCCCACGACGTCGATGAGAATCCAGCGCCCCACGGGTGGTGTCCTGCCTGGAAGCTTCTTATGCGAATCGTACGTCTATTTGACGCGGATGCGCAAGGGGGAAGAACCAGTTCTCAGTTCCCAGTTGTCAGTTGCCGGGATCAGTAGTCGGGAGTCAGGAGTCAGACCGAACCATACCCCTGTCACCCGGAGCGAAGCTTGCCGTTTCCTGCGGGAGCAGCAAGCGTAGTCGAAGGGCCCGTACTTTTCCCTCTACTCCAACCGCTCGCGGGAACGTGCCGGTTAGGGGGATTCCAGCCACGGCAGGGGTGCTTCGACTTCGCAGAACGATTCGCAACGCGAATCGTTCCGCTGCGCTCAGCATGACAGGAACTCAGATGCCACGCATAGGATGATTCTCATGCGATCGCGACACTGCTCGCACAGACCGGCTCCGGGTACTGACCACTGACCTAGCCACTGACCACTGATTTACTGAAGCACTACAATGGCCCCGTGCCTTTCCGCATCCGGCCGTATGAGAAGACGGATTTTGAGGTCCTCTGGCGACTGGACCAGATCTGTTTCGACCCGTTGCTGGCCTACTCGCGCCTGGAGCTGGCCGCCTATATGCGGAGGCCGGGGTCATTCACGCTAGTGGCGGCAGGCGTGGCTGAAGAGTCTGATAATGCCCGTCACCCGGTTCTCGGCTTCGTGATTGCGGAATCTCGCCGCACGACCGGACACATCATTACCATTGATGTCGTGCCTGAAGCGAGATGCACGGGCGTCGGCTCCGCCTTGCTGCAGCAAGCCGAAGAGCTCCTGCGCCAGGCAGGCGCGGCAACGGTCGCGCTGGAAACGGCCGTGAACAACGTCGCAGCAGTCAGTTTCTACAAGCGACACGGATATTCCGTGGAAAAGACCGTCCCGGGATACTATTCTGGTCAGCTGGACGCGCTGGTGATGAGGAAGGAGTTGGTGACGGGCCAGGAATCCGCTATTAGCCCGTAGCTCTTAGCTGGCAAACGAGCCATAGGCCACTGGCACTCTACTGCATGGCAGTTCGTACGATGGAAGGAGGGGCGTCTCGCCCGTCCCCGCCGGGGCAGCGCCCGCCCTGAGCGAAGTCGAAAGGCGCCCGCTTCTCCGCCAACAGGGGGCGAAGTGGCGAGAGGCGGATATCCTCAAAAGGCGGCTCGGGATAGTTGGTGTAAACACCTGTGGGTGTTGAAAAACTCACACTCTCGAGGTTCGCAGAAATTTCGTCGCGCCAGGATGCCCTATAAACGACGTTCTCGATTTTGGTGGACATTTTCTATCCCTCGGTTGGGACAGTTTTTTGAAAAGAGGGGGTTTTTCAACAGCCACACCTGTTAACAACAGTTATCCTTTAGCAATCATGAAAACGCAGCTTTACTTCGACCTTGCAGAAAAGACCAACCACCCGAGAATCCATTTTCGCGAATCGAAAGAGGTTGAAGAAATCATGGAAGACTTGAGGAAGGAGAATATCGCTGTTTTCGAGATTGATGGTTCGGCCTTATCTTCGCACGAAGGCTTGTTCAAAGCGTTCGCACTAGCTCTGAGGAAACCAAAGGATTGGTACGGAGGTGAAGAATACCCAAGCAACGTAGACTCTTTCCTAGAATATCTCGACGATGTGCTTAACTGGGTTCCCGCCAAAGGGCACGTTGTGCTCGTTCGCGGTTCTGAGCAGTTATGGCGCACTCGCGCCCGACTGGCTGGCGAGTTGACCGAATGGTGGCAGTTTGCAACTGTTACTAATCAAGCCACTGTTCATCTCGTGTTCGTTTGGTGAAGCAGATGAGTGTTGTAATATCGCCATTACACCAACGATGCCCGCCAACAGACGAACATGAAACGCGCATCGCGCTTTAGGAACGAGCAACCAGCAAACTAGCAACCAGCGACCAGCGACTATGAAAATCGCCATCCAAGGAGAACTCGGTTCCTTCAGCCACGAAGCGGCCGAAGCGATGGTGTCGGCCGCCAAGGTCATTCCCTGTGCCCGCTCGCTTGAGGTCTTCGATCGGGTCCGGCAAGGCAGGGTCCACGGCGCGGTCATCCCCATCGAAAACTCGCTGGCCGGATCGGTCGCCGAGCATTTCGACCTTTTGCTGAGCCGCGAGGTCCACATCGTGCGCGAGTTCCGGCTGCGCATCGTTCACAACCTGATCGCTTTGCCCGGCACGAAGCTGCGCAACCTGCGGCGCGTCTTCTCCCATCCCGTCGCGCTCGATCAGTGCCGCGACCTTTTTGCCAAGAACCGCCACCTCGAGCCGGCGCCTTTCTACGACACTGCCGGGAGCGTGAAGCACGTCATTGCTGAAGGCCTGCGCGATGCCGCCGGGATCGCCAGCCGCCGCGCCGCCGAAGTCTACGGCGGAGAAGTCCTCAAAGATGGTATCGAGGACGACAAGCAGAATTTCACCCGCTTCTTTCTGATCCGTGCTGGTAAGGCCCGGGCCACGCGTGGCGCCAGCAAGACGTCGCTGGCCTTCAGCGTGAAGAACGTGCCGGGCGCGCTTTTCAAGGCACTGAGCGTGTTTGCTTTGCGCGACATCAACCTGAGCAAGATCGAATCGCGACCCCTGCGCGGACATCCTTGGGAGTACGTCTTCTTCGTGGATCTGTTGCGCGGCGACGACGAGGCCGCCCGCAATGCCCTCCGCCATCTGGCCGAAATCTCCGAGCTGGTCAAAGTGCTCGGGATCTACCCGGCGGCATGAGCAGGCAGCCTGAGGTGACCGGTCGTGCCGGTTCGCGGGCCGTGGGCCGAATCCCTTCTGTGTCTTGCAAAAAGCCAAAAAAGTTCTAAAATCCAACCGCTTAGCCGCTTGCATCTTTTTGGTGTTGGAATTCATCCAAAGTTGAGTGAAAGTCACTCAAGGAAGATTATGACCAGTTCGCACCACTCCGAAGACAGTTCCTACGAGAAGACGGAACGCTCCCTGCCCATCTTGCCCGTCCGCGATACAGTCCTGTTCCCTCACGCGGTGCTGCCGCTAACGGTTGGCCGGGAGAGCTCCGTGCAGCTCATCAACTCCCTTGGGGAAGACAAGACTATCGTCGTGGTGGCTCAGCGCGAGGCGCGGGTGGACGCGCCCCAGCCCACTGACCTCTACACGGTCGGCACACTCGCGGTGGTGCACAAGGTCGTGAAGATGCCCAACCAAAGCCTCTTCGTTTTCGCTGAGGGCCTGGAGCGGGTCCGGTTGGCTGAATTCTCCCAGCTTTCTCCTTTCATGCGCGCGCAGGTGATTGCGATCCCGGAGACGATCCCGCCGAAGAATTCCGAAGTCGAGGCCTTGCAGCGGAACGTGTTGACGCTGTTCCAACAGATCGTTGGTGGTTCGCCCACTCTCTCGGATGAACTCTCGACCGTAGCTGCGAACATCGAGGAACCAGGGCGGCTGGTAGATTTCATCGCCTCGTCGCTGCCTTCGCTCTCTACTGCCGACAAGCAGGACACGCTGGAAACGACTGACGTCCGCATTCGTCTGGAAAAAATCAATCAGCACCTGGCCAAGGAGCTTGAGGTCCAGCAACTGCGCAACAAGATCCAATCCGAAGTCCAGGATCGCGTGCAGCAGACGCAGCGCGAGTACTACCTGCGCGAGCAGATGAAGGCCATTCAAAAAGAACTGGGCGAGCAGGATGAAGGCCAGCGCGATATCGACGAGCTGAAGCAAAAGATCGAAGGTGCCGGGATGCCCGACGACGTGAAAAAGGAAGCCCTGAAAGAACTCGGGCGGCTTTCACGCATGTCGCCGATGGCCGCCGACTACTCGGTGACGCGCAACTATATTGAATGGCTGGCTATTCTGCCCTGGGCCAAGACCTCCGGCGTCGAGATCGAAATCCCCAAGGCCAAAGAGATTCTGGATACCGACCACTACGACCTGCAGAAGGTAAAAGATCGCATCCTCGATTACCTCTCTGTCCGGCGCCTGAAGCCAACCATGAAAGGGCCGATCCTGTGCTTCGTTGGCCCTCCGGGCGTGGGAAAGACCTCGCTGGGCAAGTCGATTGCCCGCGCTCTCGGCCGCAAGTTTGTCCGTTTGTCGCTGGGCGGCGTGCACGATGAGGCAGAAATTCGTGGACACCGGCGCACCTACATCGGCGCGCTGCCGGGACAAATCATCCAGGGCATTCGCCGCGCGGAAACGAAAGACCCTGTCTTCATGCTCGATGAGATCGACAAGGTCGGGCGCGATTTCCGCGGCGATCCCGCCTCGGCGCTGCTCGAAGCACTTGATCCCGAGCAGAACTCGACCTTCCGCGACAACTATCTCGACGTGACCTTCGATCTCTCCAAAGTATTGTTCATCACTACTGCCAACATGCTCGACCCCGTCGCCGAGCCGCTGCGCGACCGCATGGAGATCATCGAGCTGCAGGGGTACACGGAAGAAGAAAAGGTTCACATTGCTTTCCAGTACCTCATCCCGCGCCAGATTGACGAGAACGGCATCGTCAAAGAACAGATCGAGTTCCCCGAAGACGCGGTGCGTCACGTCATCCGCCATTACACGCGCGAAGCCGGTGTGCGCAACTTGGAGCGCAACATCGGCACCATCTGCCGCAAGCAGGCGCGCCGGTTGGCGGAGGGGAAGACCGAAAAGCTGGTAGTCACCGAGGACGTGATCCAGAGCTTCCTCGGCGGAATCAAAATCCGCACCGAAGGCGAGATTGCCGAGCGCACCAAACGCACCGGTGTCGCCGTGGGCCTCGCTTGGACCCCGACCGGCGGCGATGTCCTGTTCGTCGAAGCCAACCAAATGAAAGGCAAGGGCGGCTTCACCATGACCGGACAGATTGGCCAGGTCATGCAGGAATCTATGCAGGCGGCCTTGACCTGGGTGCGGTCGAACGCGACCCGGCTAGCGATTGACGAGGAATTCTTCGCCAATCACGACATTCACATCCATGTTCCGGCGGGAGCCATCCCCAAAGACGGCCCTTCGGCGGGCGTAACCATGGCCACCGCTCTGGTGTCGCTGCTCACCGATCGCCACGTGCGCGTGCTGACCGCCATGACCGGCGAGATCACGCTCAGCGGCAACGTGTTGCCGGTGGGCGGCATTAAAGAGAAAGTGCTGGCCGCAAAGCGTGCCGGCGTCCATGACGTGATCTTGCCGGCGGAGAATAAGACCAACGTCGACGAGGACCTCTCCCCCGAGCAAGTGCAGGGACTCACGGTTCACTACATCAAGACCATCGACGAAGCTCTGGAGATCGTCCTGCCCACCACGCCTCACGAGGAGCGCCAGGACGCCGAGGAGCGCGAGAAAGTCCTCAGCGCATAAAGCGTAGAGACGCAGCCTGCCGCGTCTCGGCCAAATCGTCGGCATTTACCATGCCGGGACCCGTGCATGGGCCTTCTCCACTGGATTTTCCAAGCCGTCGCGCAGACAATGAATGGGCACTCGGGGGTCCCCTCTGGTCGAGACAATCGCAGCCGCGCCGCCAAAAAGATCCAAACCCAAACTCGGACTGCGCGCGTGGATGGAGCGTGTCCTCGTCGAGTGCGATCGTGCCGCAGCCGGTTTCGAACCCGACCCTGTTCACGACCTGCGTGTCGCTCTTCGGCGGTGCCGCTCGCTGGCCGATGGCCTGATGGTCATGGATCCCGATTCTTCCTGGAAAGACATGAAGAAATCAGGGAAGCGACTCTTCCAGGCACTGGGCGACCTTCGCGACATGCAGGTGATGGCCGAGTGGATTCAGAAGCTGGGCGATGCTGAGGATCCCGTCACCATCAAGTTGCTCGAACACGTGCGCGCTCGCGAAGCCGCGTGCAAGCAGGAAGCCTTCAAGGACCTGCAGCAGTTCGATCGTAAGCGCTGGCGCCAATGGAGCCGGAGTCTGCCGCGTCGCGCTGCCCGTGCGCGGTCAGGGAGCGTGGTCTTCAGACATCTGGCGCTCGAAAAGTGGACCGCTGCTTACGACTTGCACAAGCGCGCCCTGCGTACCCGTTCGCAGACGGCCCTGCACAGGTTGCGTATCGGCATCAAACGATTCCGCTATACCGTCGAGAACTTCCTGCCGCGCCAGCACGCCGCCTGGGGCAGCGATCTCAAGGGACTTCAGGATTTGCTCGGAGAAGTCCACGACCTCGATGTGCTCTGGGCCACCGCCCTCCGGACCGCAGCTTTTCCTGATCCCGAAAGCCGCCAGCGCTGGCGGGAGAAACTGGACCAGGAGCAGCAGCACCGGATCACGCGCTATCGAGAAAAGATGGTAGGCAAACGATCACTTTGGCGCGTCTGGCGGATGGAATTGCCCTCCGGCCCTCGCCTGCGTGCTGCTGCGATGGGGCGCCTACGGGTTTGGGCGAGTTACCTGGATCCCGACGTTCGCCACTCTCAGCGTGTGGCTCAGTTCGCCCTGCTGCTGTATGACGGACTGAAAACCGCCGGCCTGCTCGCCCAGAACACGGGGCACGACTCGCACGCCGTGCTGCACGCCGCGGCTCTGCTGCACGACGTCGGCAAGAGCAAAGGTGACGCAAACCACCAAAAAGACTCATTCCGCTTGATCCGCGGGCTTCCCCCTCCGCTTGGCTGGACAGCGCGGGAGCTGGAACTCGTGGCTGTGGTCGCGCGCTATCACCGCGGAGCGCTGCCGCACCAACGGGACAAGAGCCTGCAGCGCTTGGACTTTTCCGACCGTCACGTAGCCCTGCAGCTTGCGGGCGTGCTGCGGCTGGCCAACGCTCTCGACACGGGCCGTGCTGTCGAACCACGGATTGCGGTTAATCTTCAGGATCATGCCGTTGTGTTGCAGGCGGCGGGGTACTCCGCGCTCGATCGCTCAGCCGAACGGATTGCTGCCGCTCGCCATCTGCTCGAAACCGTTTTGCGTCGGCCGGTGTTGATGCGACCCTTGAGACTACCGAGTGGCGAGCAAAGGATCGTCAGAAAGTAGCGTGAGCAAAAGCGCGTTCTTCAAGAACAGCCGACAGAACTTCGAGGCGGAGCTGCGAAAGCCGTGTCGAGAGGGCTCGTCGAGGAGCAGCGGCGCTCTGAAAGTAGCTGCTACATGGCGAGAGTCATGAGAGCGACCGCAAGAAGGTCTTTGGTGGAGGCGGCGGGAGTCGAACCCGCGTCCGAAAATGTCACTGGACCGAAGACTACATGCTTAGTCGCGTTCCCGCTGCCGGAGTTACCCGGCAACTTTCGCGTCCGCGGCTCAGAACGGACAAGAAACCGAAGACGCTAGCCTGAGATCTTAGCCTCCCGGCCCAGACGTAGCCGGGAAGAGCAGCCCGCTGTGCGACGTCCTTCGGAGGCCCACGGGCGAAGCCTCCTGGGACGGCTGCCTAAACTAGTTAGGCTGCGTATGCCATTTGTTGATTGGCAATTATCATTTTGCACGCGATTGCGGATGTGTGCACTCCGGCATGCCTTCGGGCCGCAAGCATCCCCGTCGAAGCCGTGACGCCCCCATCGTGGTGGGATAGCCCTAAAGAACTGTCTACATTTTCTCACCCTACGCCGCGATCTTCAAACGGAGCGAAGGGCGCCCCCGCCCGTCTTCCTCTGGAACTTGTCATCCCGAGCCATCCGGAGGCGCAGCCGAGGCCGAGCGACGGATCTGCATTTTGTAGCTCGGCGGGCGGCCCCTCAACGTGAAAGCTTGGCCTGGTCTTGACGTTGATCCCGAAGGAAGTGGCGCACCACCAGTAATTTCCCGTTAAAGTTTCAACCGGACTCGCGCTATACTCGCCCGGTCATGTGGCCCACCCGCCGATAAAAGCCGAGTTTCCTAGAACATGGCGAACGTTCACCGCCTTGCCCCCGGTTTTTCCCATCTTTCCTGAGCCAGTCTGAGCTTTTTTCTCACATGTAGAGATAGAACGCGTCCTGAAACCCAGGGCTGACGGGGAACCGTCGAGCTGACGTGGGGCTTGAGGTGGTGCGTTCCGTAGGAGCTTGAGACGGGTGGCGGCGAAAAGGCGTCACCGGCGATGGTCTGCAGCGGTGGGGAGAGACTCGCGAAAGTGGCGATCTCAGTCTGGAACTCGAAAAGGACAAAAAAGTTATGAAAAAAGCGAGCGCCACAATTTCCTGTTTCGCGAGCACGGTGTCCATTGTGCTGCTGTTGCTGGCGGTGACGGCGATGGTATCGCCAGCGCAAACGTTCACCACGCTAGTAAATTTCGACGCAAACAACGTTTCTAATCCAACGGCACCTCTCATCCAGGGCACCGACGGGAATTTCTACGGGATAACAACCGGGATAGAGGGTCCTGCCGGCACTGGCACGGTCTTCAAAATGACCCCGACGGGAACTCTGACTACGCTTTATACCTTTTGTTCTCAG
>Ga0335070_10001846_pt1 | contig 24565 bp, 20 predicted proteins | sample Lox_Sample_13_FD_206722 | JGI IMG/M metagenome (GOLD analysis project Ga0335070, IMG submission 206722) | Soil microbial communities from Loxahatchee National Wildlife Refuge, Florida, United States - Lox_Sample_1.3 | ecosystem: Environmental > Terrestrial > Soil > Wetlands | place: USA...
CCGTTTATCAACGAAGAATTGCTGGCCAAGGTGAAGGTGATGCTCCGAATTAAAGATCTTCATGACGAGCTGAGGAGGGAGAAGGATAAGAATATCCTCCTCACCCAGGCATTGGAGAAACGATACAGCTTCGGAAACATCCTCGGGAAAAACACCCGGATGCAAGAGGTCTTCGAGCTGATCTCGGACATTGCGAACACGGATTCGACCGTTCTCATCCAGGGGGAGAGCGGCACGGGAAAGGAGTTGATCGCCAGGGCGATTCATTTCAACAGTTACCGGAAAAACAAACCTTTTGTCGTGGCGAATTGCTCGGCCTATTCTCAGAATCTTCTGGAGAGTGAGCTCTTCGGCCACGAGAAAGGGTCTTTCACCGGAGCCATCCGGCGAAAGATCGGACGGTTTGAACTGGCCAATGGCGGGACGATCTTCCTCGACGAGATCGGAGAGGTCTCTCCCCCTACCCAGATCCTGCTGCTCCGGGTCTTGCAAGATCACCGCTTTGAGAGGGTCGGCGGAGAGGAAACCCTGGAGGTGGACGTCCGGGTGATTGCTGCGACGAATAAGAATCTGACGGAAGAGATGAAAAAAGGCACCTTCAGAGAGGACCTCTATTATCGACTCAACGTCATTCCTATTTTCGTTCCGCCCCTTCGTGAGAGAAAAGATGATATCCCTCTCCTGGCCTCTTATTTTCTGCAAAAATTCAGTCGCGAGAGGGGAAAAGAAGTCACAAGCTTTTCTCCCGAGGTCATGGAGGTTCTTCTCGCCCATTCTTGGCCTGGAAACGTCCGTGAATTAGAGAATGTGATTGATCATGCAATCATCATTTCGAAACAGGATAAGGTGGTGCCGAGAGACCTTCCTCAATTCCTTTTTCAAAGACCCTTGCCCGCGCAGGAATTCACAACCCTTGAGGATTATGAAAAGAATTTAATTCTGAGAACTCTACAAGAAACCAATTGGAATAAGCATAAGGCCTCAAAAAAGCTGAACATTAATCGATCTACTCTCTACGGTAAGATCAAACGGTATGGGTTGGAGAAATGACAGAATCAATACAAAACTGTATAAAAAACGGACATATGTATAACATATTGAAATATAAACATTTTTAAATAGATACAATTGGAAATAGACAATCCTCTGTTTAGATTTATACAAAATTCCCATCAAAAATCCACCTTCGCCCAATCTTCCATTCTTTAAACATAGTCAATCTATTGATTTCATAAGACAATTTTAATTTTGGTACAAAAATTGCTGACACACTTAGTTACTTAGAAGAAGGAGGTTGGCTATGAAGTGCTATCGATGTGGCGGAACAATGGTCTTCGAAAAATTCTACGGTATTTGCGAAGAGTTTTTCGGATGGAGGTGCATCTTCTGCGGTGAGATCGTTGATAAGGTGATCATGGAGAATCGATTGGAACAGAAACGGTAACATACCCTTCCAAAAGGCTGACTGAATGAACTCAACTTGGAAGGGGATCTTTATGGCAAGCAAGATTTGTATTGTCGATCATGACCTAGCCAGTCGAGGTTATTTAAGGGAATGTTTGGAGCGAGAAGGTTATCAGGTCATCACATTAGACAGTGGTTATCTGATCACACCTTACCTTTCGAGAGAACCTCTCAACGTTATCATTCTCAATATTGATAGCCCCGGGGTCAAGGAAAAGGGGCTGTTGCTCGAGATTCAGAAGTCCTGCCGGCCGAGAATCCTTCTGATTGTTTCAGAAAGGGAGGACCCCTTCCTCAAAGAGGCCATCGATGCGGGCGTGTACGGTTTTATTCATAGACCTTTTAACCTTAAAGAGGTCTGCACGATGGTCCACCATCTGACCCGATCATTGAACTAAGAAAATTGTAGGTCTGAAGCAGGAAACCTTCGGACCTTCGATTTTTTGTGGCCGCCCCCCCCTGGTTCTGATAGAATGGAATGAAGGTGGAATGAGCAAGGAGTAAGGAGCTATTTATTCATGGATGACTTATGGGGTGGCGTGCCGGAATTTCCCCAATTTAGGGAATTAACGCTCGAAGACAAACCTCTCTTTGATCAACTCTTCACCCGGTTCCCTCCTGTGATTTCAGAGTTCACCTTCACCAACCTTTTCATCTGGCGACGGGCCTACCGGCCCCAGATCAGTCGTTTTCGAAATTTCCTCTGTCTTCTGTCCGAGCAGGGAAAGAATTCGTTTTTCTTTCCTCCGATCGGAGCGGGAGGTGTGATAGAATGTTTTCAGAGTCTCATGCAATATCTGGCCGGTCAAGGTGTCCTTCCTAAAATCGCCCGTGTCCCTGAAGCCGTTGTGACTCAGGTGGATTGGAAGGCATCGGGGATGAAAGTTGAGCTGGATCGGAGTCAATGCGACTATCTCTATCTCGTTCAAGATATGGTTGAACTGAAGGGCAGAAAATACCATCGGAAGAGGAATCATATCAAGCAATTTAAGGAAAAATATTCCTACGAATATATCCCTCTCACCCCCGAGTGGGTTCCACAATGCCTCCAACTGCAGGGAGCGTGGTGTGATCTCAAGAATTGTGACGCGGATCCAGGACTGCACAATGAATCCCTCGCCACGAAAGAGGCCTTCTCCCACTTTGAGGAGATCGGGGTGAAGGGGGGAGCGATCCTGATCGACGGAAAAGTGGAGGCTTTTACGTTGGGAGACCCGCTGAATCCGGAAACGATTGTCATTCACGTCGAAAAAGCAAATCCCGCTTATGAGGGACTCTATCCTACAATCAATCAGGCTTTCTTGGAGCACGAAGGGGCGGGGTATACATATGTCAATCGGGAGCAGGACCTGGGGGAGGAAGGTTTGAGAAAGGCAAAGGAGTCTTACTTCCCTCACCACATGGGTAATAAGTATACGATTTCGTTTGAATAAGAGAAAGGAGGGGAACATGCCAGAAAAAGAGTTCTTACCGTTTTCTTACAAACGTTTCACGAAAGAATTCCCAGGATTAGCGAGGGAATACGATCGTCTTGCCAAGAAATGCCATGGTTCCGGACCCCTGAATGAAAAGACGCGGAGGCTGATCAAACTGGGAATTGCCATTGGTTCGGAATCTGAAGGAGCCATCAAGTCTCATGCTCGAAGAGCCCTGGCCATCGGTATCAACCCAAAAGAGATTCGACACGCTGTCCTACTTGGATTGACCACCATTGGCTTTCCAAAAATGATTGCAGCATTGAACTGGATTCATGAGGCCTTTGAGGAGGGTCCCCTGAAGCACAAGAAAGGCGATTAGAGAAAACATGCTGAGATAGGTTATCATTTATTCCAGGGGGAGAAAGGGTTCCGAGAATGGGAGAGAAAAAAGGCTGGAGAGTTAAAACCTTTGCGACCGAGATAAAGATTTTTCAGACGATGAAGGAGTTGGAGATCTTAGATGACATGGTCAATCGCTTCATCGTCGACAACAAGGTGAAGAAGGTTGTCTCGGTCAACGACACGACCACCACAGACAATACCGGCGCGACCATTGGGTTGATCCGGGTGTTGACTTACGAAACATAGACGAGAGAAGACACGGTCAAAGCTCACGCGTTGAAGTTTTAATGTGGAGAGGGCCAATGATCCAATGGGAATACAAGATCACCGTTCATGAACTGCCCGAACGGCAAGCTCCGAGGCAGAAACCGACGATTGAATGCGATCAGGATGGCCTCTGTTTCGTCCACGATGTCTTTCCGGGAGGCGTTGACTGGCTGGAGGATCTCTTTCGTGAGAGAGGGAAGGAAGGCTGGGAATTGGTTCAATCGGGATACCATCACAGGGAACTCCTTTGCATATGGAAGAAGAAAAAAGAGGCAGGGGAGAAAGGCTGAGAAGATGGATCCTCTCTCAAATTGAAGAGAGAGGTCCTATCCCTTTTTCTCAATTCATGGAATGGTGTCTCTACCACCCGGAGGACGGCTATTACCAGTCGGAACCGATCCGTATCGGAAGGGACGGCGATTTTTATACGGGCCCGTGTGTTCATCCCCTGTTTGGAGGCTTGATTGCTAAGCAGCTCGCTCAACTATCAGAACGATTGGGCGGCGCTTTCTTTGATGTTGCGGAGCAAGGAGGGGGCAAAGGAGTTCTGTGTGAGGATATTCTCCGATGGGCGAAGTATAAATTCCCCGCCTTCTACGAGCGAATCCGCTATCACCTGATCGAAACGTCCTCCCCTTTATTGAAGGAGCAGAAAGGAAGACTCGTGGAATACGAAAAGGAAGGAAAAGTCTTCTGGATCGACCCGGAGGCTTTCGAACAAGGAAAAGCCGTCTTCGAAGGCTGCTTTCTTTCCAACGAGTTGGTGGATGCCTTTCCCGTGCATCAAGTCATTTTCGAGAGAAGGCTTCTCAGAGAGGTCTACGTCACACAAGATCACGGCCGACTGAAAGAAGAAACGGGAGAACTCTCGGATCCGAGGATTGCTTACTATTTCCGGTCCATGGACGTTGCTCTCCAGGAAGGCCAGCGGGCGGAGGTCAATCTGAAGGCCCTGGACTGGATCGAAAAGGTGGCGCGGTGCCTGAAAAAGGGGGTGGTCCTGACGATTGATTACGGAGATCTCGCCAAAGATCTCTACAGCCCCCATCGAAGAGGAGGAACGCTGCTCTGTTATTATCAGCACCGGACTTCGGAAAATCCGTATGAGAGACTGGGAGAACAAGACATGACCTCCCATGTCAACTTCTCCAGCCTGATTCAAAAAGGAGAGGAGGTCGGCCTCCGTTTCACCGGCCTCGTCCCTCAATATCGATTCCTCCTCGGATTGGGTCTTCTCCAGGAGATGGAGTCCCTCGGAAAAGGGATGCCTGAGGTGGATGCGCTTCAAATGAGACTCTCCTTGAAACATTTGATTGAGCCGGAGATGGGAATGGGTGAAGTCTTTAAGGTATTGATTCAACAGAAGGGAACGGACCGACTTCAACTGGATGGGTTAAGAGATCTTGGCTCCATTCCGATGCCTTTTACCCCTGGCGCTAACCCTCTCCCCGAAGGGCAGAGAGGAAGTCAGCGGGATTGGGAGGCTTGATGAAGGTCTTAGGAATTTTCGGTAGCCCGCGAAGAGGAGGCAACACGGAGCTTCTTTTGGAGGAGGCCCTCAAGGGAGCCGAGAAAGAAGGAGCGAGGGCGGAGCGTCTTTACCTCAGCGACTTCGCCATCACACCCTGCAAAGAATGCCACGGATGTGACGCCACCGGAAATTGTGTCATTCTGGACGATATGCAGAAAATCTATCCCAAACTGCTGGAGGCAGACGTTGTGATTCTTGCCTCACCGATCTTTTTCTACGGCGTCACCGCCTGGGCCAAATCCCTGATTGATCGAACCCAACCCCTTTGGGTAAGAAAATACCTTCTGAAAGATTCCTCCTTGGAAAAAGACGAAAAGAGGCGGAAAGGGTTTTTTATCTCCGTCGGAGCGACCAAAGGACCGAAAGTTTTCGACGGCGCCACTCTCACGGTCAAGTATTTCTTCGATGTACTTAACGCAGAATATGTGGGCGAGCTGGTCTTCCGAGGCGTGGAGGCAAAGGGCGATATTTTAAAACGCCCGGGGGCGCTCCTGCAGGCCTTTGAGGCTGGGAGGAGCCTGGTTTCGGGCCTGAAGGAGGAGAAGGAGAGAAAGGGGGGAGACGCATGACACAATGGAAATGTTCAAACTGCGGTTACACATTTGAGGCCGATAGCATCCCCGGCCGATGTCCTTCGTGCAATCAGGCTTGCACCTTCAGCGATGTGACCTGCTACATTCCGGATTGCGGGGGACCGGGCAAGATGGACCCGAGACTCGTGGGCAAGAAGGACAAGCCTCTCAATGAATAACGAGGGCTTGGTGGTTCCTCCGTATTCATCCTCACAGGATCGAAAGGCGAAAAGCCGCCACCCTGTGCTTTATCACCGGGGTGAGAAGAATAAGGGGTGAACGAAATGCGACTCAAAGGAAAAAAAGTAGTCCTCCTCGCGGAAAATAACTATGAGGATTTGGAACTGTGGGTTCCTTACTATCGATTGAAAGAGGAAGGAGCCCTCGTCACGATCGTGGGGACGGGAAGCAGCCAGACCTATACGAGTAAACACGGCTATCCTGTGCAAGTCAATCAGGAGGCGAAAGAGATCGACATCGCTCAATATGACGGCGTCGTGATCCCGGGGGGGTACGCTCCGGATCTGATGAGGCGTTATCCAGAGATGGTCAGGATTGTCAGGGAGGCAAACCAAAAGGGAAAGTTAGTTGCTGCCATCTGTCATGCGGGCTGGATGCTCGCTTCCGCCGGAATTTTGAAGGGAAGAAAAGCAACAGGCTTTTTCGCGATCAAAGACGACCTGGTCAATGCCGGAGCCAGCTATATGGACCAGGAGGTTGTCAGAGACGGGAATTTGGTCACTTCCAGAAAGCCCGATGATCTGCCCGCCTTCTGCAGGGAGATCATCGAGGCTTTGGCCAAATAACAACGGGTAGGGAAGGAGACAGGGATGGGAAGCGGCAAAAAAGAGACGTTGACCTGCCAGCATTGCGGGGCGGAGGCAGATATCACGGTGGAGGGATTCGAGGGGGTCGAGGATGTCGTCCAAAGGAAGAAAAAGGTCCTTTGCAAGACCTGTGGCCGGGAAATCACGTTCGAGAAGAAATCAGAAAAGGCCTTTGCCTGTCAGCAATGCGGGGCGGAGGCAGACATGACGATCGAGGGCCTCGAGGGTGTGGCGGAGGTCATTCAAAGGGAGAAAAAACTTCTCTGCAAAAAATGTGGACAGGAAGTTCCGTGGACAAAGAGGGAGGATATGGAAATCGTCAAAGCGGCGATGGAAGCCGAAAAGGATGCCTCCCAAGCCTACTCGAAAGCTGCCAAGAAAACGACCAATCCCAAAGGAAGGGACATGTTCCAACAGCTTTCTGAATTTGAGATGAACCATTACCAGAAATTGAAGGATCTCCTCAAATCGCTCCGGGAGAAAGGAGAATGGATCGCTTACGGGGGGACATCGCTCAAGAAGAAGACAATTCCCTTGAAAGCGCCCAAACCCAAGGGCCAGGAGCAGTTGACGGACATGGACGCTTTGAAAATGGCCATTCGAGAAGAGAAGAAATCTCATGCTTACTATCGATCGATGGCTGAGCTGACCCATGACCCACTGGGAAAGGATATGTATAAACGGTTGGCGGATGAGGAAGCGCTCCATGAGAGGCTGCTCAACGACCAGTATTATAGTCTTCACAACACCGGTCTATGGAGTTGGGGAGATTAGTCCAATGCGGATTGCGGAATACGGAATGTGGATTGCCGGTTGAACCGTTACTCTTCTTCCTTCCTCTCGTCATGGGAGGAGAGGGAAAAGGTGATGGATAGCAGACGGTGGCATTGAAGGTCTAACGTTCAAATTGGAAATCTGAAACGAGGCGAGATGGAAGAGAAAAAGTTCGAAGGTAAATCGAAGATCATCGTCAACATCGATAACATCCACTGCGGCGATTGTGCACTGAATATCGAAAAGTCGGTGGAACACGTCCCGGGAGTCCTTTCCGCAGAGGTCAGTTACGTTCTTTCCTCAGCGACGATCTATTATGACCCTCACCGGGTAGAGGAAGACCGGATCAAAAAGGCGATTACCAAGCCCGGTTATGCGGTCAGGGAAACCTTCGCAGAAAGAACCCGGACTTTCTGGAGAACAAAACGATCTTTGATCTTCCTGGCTCTCTCCGGAATAACCCTGGGTCTCTCCTGGATTTTCAAATGGATCGGCCTCGGCCCTTCTTCCCTTCCAGCTGCCTTTGCCGTCGCTTCCCTGATCCTGGGTGGTTATCCTATCCTGAAGAGTGCCGTCCAGACACTCCTGATTCCGGATTTAAACGTGGACACCCTTGTTTCCATCGCCGCCATTTCGGCGACGGCCGTGGGTGCCTATCATGAAGCCGCAACCGTCATCTTCATTATGCTTTTGGGTGAATTCTTAGAAGGGTTCACCGTGGGAAAAACGCGGAAGGCCATTGCTTCCCTCATCCAGCTTTCTCCAAAAATGGCCTGGGTCAGGCGAGAAGAGGGAGAAATCCAGGTCCCCATTGAAGACGTGAAGCCAAACGAGGTGGTGATTGTTAAGCCCGGGGAACGAATCCCGGTGGACGGTAAGATTATCTCGGGTTGTGCCTCGATCAATCAGTCCACGCTGACCGGAGAGTCGATTCCCGTCGAGAAAGATGCCGGGGATAAGGTTTACTGCGGTACCTTCAACGAAACCGGTTCTTGCGAAATAGAAGCCACACAGGTCGCCGACGATACCAAGCTGGCCCAGATCAAGCGTTTGATCTTGGAAGCCCAGGCAGAAAAGTCCCCCACCCAGAGGATCATGGATCGATTCTCACGATACTTCATCCCGGCGATCATCCTGATTGCCCTGGCTACCTTCCTGATCACCGGAGAGATCATCCGGGCGATCACCATCCTCATTGTGGCCTGTCCGTGCGCGCTCGTCCTGGGAACTCCCACGGCGGTGGTCGCTGCCATTGGAAATGCAGCCCGGCAAGGGATCTTGATCAAAGGGGGAGTCTATCTCGAACAGATGGGGAAATTGAAGACCCTTTTAATGGATAAAACCGGAACCTTGACCCACGGAAAACCGAAAGTGGTAGAGATAAGCGGATTCGGTGGAATAGACGAAAAAGAGGTCCTCTATTGGGCGTCGATTGCGGAAAAGCGCTCGGAGCACCCTTTAGCGAGGGCCGTCACGGAAAAGGCGGAGGAGCTGGGCCGGACGATCCCCCATCCCCAGACCTTCGAGAATTTCAGAGGAAAAGGGGTGAAGGTTCAGTGGGACTCCAAGACGATACTCGTGGGGAGTTCTGAATTGATGAAAACCGAAGGGGTTGAAATCCCGGAATCTGGAAAAGGGCTGCTGGAGCAAAAGCAATCAGAAGGGATGACCCCCCTCCTCATCGCATTGGATCATCACCTTCTGGGGATCATTTCGATTGCCGATACGCTGCGGGAGGGAGCCAAGGACGCCATCGATAAAATCAGGGAACAAGGGGTATCCGAAATTTGGATGCTCACGGGCGACAGCGTCCTGGTCGCGGACCGCATTGGAAGAGAGCTGGGGATAAGGTATGAGGCCAAACTTCTTCCCGAGGATAAAGTGACGAGCGTAAAGGAATGGAAAAGGAAAGGCCGGGTAGTGGCGATGATCGGTGACGGGGTCAACGACGCGCCGGCCCTGGCAGCCGCGGATATCGGCATCGCCATGGGAGCCGTGGGAACGGATGTGGCGATTGAAACCGCTGACATCGCCCTGATGACCGACGAACTCTCGAAAATCCCTACCGTCGTTCGACTCTCACGGAAAGCCCTTCGGGTGATCAAGGAAAATCTTGTTTTTGCGCTCGTTTTTAATACCATCATGGTCATTCTCTCCGCCGAGGGATGGGTGACCATGATCCTGGGAGCGGTCATGCACCAGGCCAGTTCCCTCCTTGTCATCCTCAGCTCGATGCGCCTGCTGAGAAGAAGCCTTTGATCTCCGCAAGCTTCAGAGTCATAAGGTTAAAATCAGGATAGCCGATCATACGGGATTTTCTTCAAAAAACTCATCCCTGAAGGAGGAAAAAACAATGGTCAAAGATTTAACCGCTGACAAACTGGCCATTCGAGAGACGGTGGAAAATTGGGTCGTGTGGCGTGACGCCGGCGATTGGGAGCGCTTTGCAACCGTCTGGCATTCGGACGGCTGGATGACGGCCACCTGGTTCCAGGGGCCGGCACAGAAATTTATCGACGTAAGCCGCGAAGGGTTCAACAAGGGCGTCAGCATCCTGCACTTTCTCGGGGGATGGACCTGCGAGATTGCAGGGAACCGTGCGATCTCGCAGGTCAAGATGACGATCAACCAACGTGCACCCGTGGAGGGGGTCCTGGTCGACGTCGTCTGCACCGGACGCTTTTACGACTTCTTCGAGAAGCGTAAAGGGCGTTGGGGCATCGTCCGGCGGCAGCCGATCTATGAGAAAGACCGGCTTGATCCGGTCGACCCTTCGGCCGTCCTCAAACTCGACGCGGATCTGCTCGCGCGCTTTCCCGAGGGGTATTGCCACCTGGCCTATCTTCAGTCAAAGAACGGATTCAACGTCAAAGCCGGTCTGCCCGGCTTACGTGGTCCCGCAGTGGAAAAACTCTACGCCGAGGGCAAGGTCTGGCTTGAGGGCTCGGCTCGGCCTGGCGAGCCGGTTTAAGTATTTTAACCGACTCACCTGCCTACCTGTGCCTGGGTCTTTAGAGGGTGCCGAAAAATGCCATCTGGAGAAACCCCCCGGAAAGACGCTGCACGAGAATTGCCTTGACCGGACGGATACGATTTCGTAAAATTGCACGACGTGAGGGAAAAATAGCAAGGGGGAGGAGTGCTTATGGACGAGAAGAAGTTTCAAGAGATCATCACGTATGCTATTCGCAGAGAGATCGATTCGATGGATTTTTATAAAAAAGCGAGCGCACTGGTAAAACACTCCGGGACCCGGGATCTCTTCTTGGATTTTGTGAAGCAGGAAGAGGGGCACAAGACAAAGCTCGAGGCGGTGCTCGCAGGCAAGATCGTGCTCGGAAAGATCGAGAAGATTCCCAATTTGAAGATCAGTGATTACATGGTTGAAGCGGAATTAAAACCCGACATCTCTTACGGCGATATCCTGCGAATCGCGATGAAGCGGGAGGAACGTTCCGTGAAACTCTACACCGATTTAGATGAAAAGAACCAAGACGAGGTTTTGAGAAGTCTCTTCAGCTTTCTGATTCAAGAGGAGAGTAAGCACAAGTATTATGTCGAAAAGCTTTACGACGAAGAAATATTGAAATAGCGGACACAGATCTCTGAGCCCGTACCTTTCGCCTTCTTTGATTTCAAGTCCAGATAGGAGAGAGAGATGGAAAAATGGAAATGTAAGGTTTGCGGCTATATTTACGACCCCGAAAATGGCGACCCTGACGGCGATATCCCTCCGGGCACACCCTTTAATAAACTTCCTGACAGTTGGGTCTGCCCCATGTGCGGCGCTCCCAAAGATATGTTTGAAAGGGAATAATGCAAGATTCCATTTCAGCCGATTTCTTATAGGGCTTCTGATCTCGTCTCGACTCGCAGAGCTTTCCTCCGTTCATTCCGGGCGGAGACGTCCTCATCATTGAGGTCATTTCAATGAGACATCTTTCACGGGGAGAAAACCGCATCAAGACGGACGGCTGTTCTGACTCCGTTCCGGCCTTTCTGAAGCGCCCTGGGACAGGTTCCGCGCCCTCACCTCCTTGATTTCGATAGAATTTCATCTCATAATTTGTTTATGTCTATTAAGAGAATCCTTTTTCTCCTTCTCACGCCTTTCTCTTTTTTTGTCACCCTTTCTTTACACGCCGAAACAACGGTCCAAATTCCGGCTCAATACGGCGAAATCATCTACCGATTCAACGAAAAAAGCCCAAATCAGATTTTTATCATCGGAATCAGTCATCGGGACGCTTTAACCTGCCTCAATGGCGCCAATACGTCAAAAGTTCAAGCAGAAATCTACAAGATTGGCGATTGGTTAATCCATAACCAAGGGCTGGAACTCTTGTTGCCTGAAGGCTTTTTTAAAAACCCCTCAACCGGGGTTGAAAAAAAGAACGTCCGGGCTTCTGAAAAAGTTAACAGTTGTACCTCTTTAGATACGGACACATTGGAGAAAAGACTTTCCGACAACGACGTTTATATCAATGCGGAGATGCTCCTCAAGGAGACCCATCCCCTGAGGTTGGCGCAGATAGAGGATAAAGAACTCTATGACGCAGTAAGAACCAATATTGTAAAACTGGTAGACCATCAAGGAAGCGCATCCGATTATTCCCTACTGAGTGCAAAGCTCGGTTATCTTCAGGAGAAGAGGAGCGCGGCCATGCTTCAGAAAATACCCGGGGTGGTGGACGCTGAGTTTCAGCAGGGGAATATCCGAAGCAAAAGGGCGATTTTTACGGTGGGGCTGTTTCACCTCCACGAAATCATCCGATACTTGAATCAAAACAGAATTATTATTCATGCCCCTGAGTCTGTTTCTAAGCCGGTCAAAGACGACAACAGCGAATTAAACCTGTCGAAGGAGAATTTTGGTGTTTCGGTGATCATTCCAAAGACGCTGGCCGGCGATCAGAAAACTTTGGAGATCAACCAACTGGATGAAATCGTGAAAAGCTGCCAAAGCAACTCCCTCGTTCCCCACTAAGGTTTCATCCCGGACCCATCGGAGATACAGTATTTCCCCGAGTAAAATACAGAATTTACCCCATTTTGTTGCGCGCGATATTATAAGAAAATCCTAAGAGGTAGTTCTTCTATTCTCCTGCCCGATGAACTCCTCGGGAGAGGCGCACCCCGTGAGCGCCGCCGAAGGGAGGGGTCATGAAAAATAGCCGTTGCCGCTGCATAAAGTCTTTAGCCTCCCTCTGTTTCGGCCTGATCGGAGGCGCCATCCTGGGATGTCACCTGCTGATTGCCTTCACTCCAGATACTGTTCCTCCTGACGCCGAGCCCAACTTTCGGTTGATGGCAGAGGCCTGGAACACGATTCAGCGAGTCTATGTGGACCGTTCCTCAGTCAAACCTAAAGAGATGACCTACGGCGCGATCAGTGGGATGGTCGACTCTCTTGGTGACACAGGCCACAGCCGCTTCCTCACTCCTGAGATGCTCAAACAGGAGCGTAATCTCACCAAAGGCGAACTGGAAGGCATTGGTGCCGAAGTTCAGATGAAGAACGGTCAGGTGGTCATCGTGGCGCCCATAGACGGGTCTCCGGCACAGAAGGCAAGGCTTAAATCTGGAGACATCATCCTAAAGGTGGATGGCAAGGAGGTGAGCGGACTCCCCCTGGATCAAGCCGTAGACCTCATCTTGGGGCCTGCAGGAAGTGCGGTAAAGCTGACCATCTTTGATCCGCTCACCAAGCAGACGAGAGACATCACCATCATTCGAGCACGCGTTACCCTTCATAATGTGGCATGGAGGCAGTTGCCGGGTACGGCGGTGGCCCACCTGCGCCTCGCGACGTTCAGCAAGGGGGTTTCCAAGGAACTTCGGGAGACACTCTCTGAAATTCAAAGAGAGAAGCTGACCGGCCTTATTCTGGACTTAAGAAATAATCCGGGGGGGCTGTATGATGAGGCCGTTTCTGCGGCCAGCGAGTTTCTCCCGAGTGGCAACGTGCTCCTTGAGAAGAATGCCTTCAACAAAATCCACCCGGTACCCGTTCAGCCGGGAGGAGTAGCCACGTCGTTCCCGATGGTGGTACTCATCAATGGCGGAACGAGCAGCGGAGCCGAAATCGTTGCAGGAGCACTGCAGGATCTGCACCGCGCAAAGCTTTTGGGTGAAAAGACTTTTGGCACGGGCACTGTCCTTCAAACATTTTCCCTTTCCGACGGATCAGCCCTGATGTTGGCCATCGAGGAATGGCTAACTCCCGACGGGCACGTGATCTGGCACCACGGCATCCCACCCGATGTCGTCGTCGCGCTGCCTTCCGAAGCAACCCCCCTCTCCCCGGTGACCGAGAGGGACTTGACCGTGGAGAAGCTGAGGGAAAGTGGAGATGTCCAACTCTTACGGGCCCTGGATCTGCTCCTTCAAGAGAGAGGACATGGCTCGTAGCGGATCGAAACGGTTCTCCCCTCAGCCTTCTAGCCAGGTCTGGTTCACGATCAGTCATGGAATTCTTCATGTCGTCACGGTGACCGATCCTTCAACTATTTGACGGCACGAGGGATGATTTGAAGATCGATCTTCTTTTCAAAAAGAAGGGGGAGAAGGCAAAGGTAAGAATTTTGAGAAAAGGTTTTTTCGGTTTGCAAGAAACTCTTTTTGAAGTGATTCTTCAGCAAGAGGCCGAAAACAAGTTCGGGTTGGATGCATTTCAGGAGAAATCGGGAAGACTTTCTTACCAGCCTATCCAATCTTGATCGACCCACCGCTCCTTCCTAAGTGTCGGCATATTTCAGGGAGATCTGACGGAAACTCTCTTTTACCTGCAGGAAAGCATCCACGACCTCCGGATCAAAATGGGAGCCTTTCTCCCCAACGATGATTTCGACGGCTTTTTCATGGGGGATTTCAGATTTATAGACACGTTTACTCGTCAACGCATCATAAGAATCAGCCAAAGCCATGAGTCGACCTGGTACTGGAATTTGCTCCCCTTTGAGACCTTCCGGATATCCGGACCCATCCCATCGCTCATGATGAGTGTAAGCAATTTCTCGAGCAACGCGTAGAAAGGAGGTGTTGCCAAGTTTTCTTTCGGCAGCCAGGATGGTATCGCGGCCATAGATGGTATGTTGTTTCATTTCTTCAAATTCTTGGTCGGTCAGTCTCCCCGGCTTCAGTAAAATTCTGTCTGAGACCCCCACTTTGCCGATATCGTGGAGCGGAGCGGATTTGCATAAGAGGTTGATGGTTTCATCATCAAGGAACGGACGGAATCTGGGCTGCTTCTTTAAATAATCTGCGAGGAGTCGAATATAGTTCTGAGTGCGTCGGATATGCTCACCTGTATGCGGATCTCGCGTTTCGGTCAGCGAGGACATGCTCTCAATCGTCGCCTCTTGGACCATGGCAAGCTCGCGAGTGCGCTCTTTAACCCTTCGCTCCTCCTGCCAGAATCGGATGAATGTCAGGATGGAGAAGTTGCACACCAAGACGATCAACGGTAGAACGGGTGAAATAAAAATGCCCTCGTTTCGAAACATCCATACCGAAGCCTGCCAAACGCCCACCCCCGCGACTCCAAGAAGGAGTGAACCCCAACCCGCTCCTGTCCATGCCAGGATCAATGCGGAAATCAATCCTATGACCAACACTCCCAAGGATTCCAGGCCAGCGGCCCATCGGGGTCGAAAAATAAAATCCTTTTTGAGGATATTATCAACAACGGTTGCATGAACCTCTACCCCTGGAAAGACAGGGTCGAAAGGAGTGGACTTGAGCTCTTTTAATCCCGATGCAGAGGTTCCAACAAAAACTATTTTCCCGTGAATTTTCCCGTCCGGGATGCGATCGGACAGGATGTCTGCGGCTGAAACGTAGTCAAAGGTTTTACCTTTTCCACGAAAACGAATGAGAAGGCTCCCTGTTGAGGTAAGTGGGATAGTTGTTTGATTCAGATATAATGAGTCCACACCATTCCTGTCTGTCTTCAGGAGGACATCGTTTACACCCAAAGCCTTCATCAGTGTTCCCAACGCGAGGCTCGGATACAATTTGCCTCTGTGTTCCATGATCAGGGGCACTCGTCGCACGATCCCGTCTGTTTCCGGGGAAATATTGAAGAATCCGGATCCAGCCGCAGCCTGGGAGAATATCTTCAGGTTACAGGATACGCCCTGGGCTTGAAGGAAAGGCCGCGAGTTTATTTCAGCCCCCTCGTTTCCCAGTTCATTGACACGGATGGGATGCAGCAGACAGGTCTCCGAATCAGAGCCTTCGTCAAAGAGGAATTGATAGCCTAATATCACTGAACCTTCCAAAAGAGCCTTTGCCAGTCTCTCGTCATTGTCTCTGAGACCCTGGGGAACTTCCCTGAAATCGAGTTTGACTCCAAAGTCACGGGAAAGCTCCTTTCTAATGGAGTGGATTGAAGCTCTGTCCTCTTCTGCGAATAGCATATCGAGGCCGATGCTCAACGCTCCAAGATTTCTCAGTTTATCTATCAAGGTAGCGATTCGATAACGTGGCCAGGGCCATTGCCCGTATTGCTTGAGGCTCTTTTCATCGATATCAACGATAACAGGAATAGTAGAGGATTCCCCCCTGTTTGCAGACAATAATAGGTCGTAATATCGATAATGAAGAAAGTCGGTCAGGGTGGGTTTGATAAGGGTTAGAAAAAAAAGAAGAAGTGAGAAAAGGATACCGTAGAGGAGGACGCCTGCCTTGCTTCTGCGGTCTCCCCTAATGATCAGTTTTCTGTTTTCCGAGTCCACCATGCATTTGGATTACTTAAAACGTCAAAGCAACGTCCTCCAGGACGTCGACCCAAAAGGATCACCCTCAACAACGAGAAAGTAGTCAAGGGGCCACTCTTTAAATTTCTTCAGTCAACGGTATTGTGATTTTCCAAAAAAACTCTTGACTCCGCACTATCGGACAATGACTTCAACTCTCCTGTTACGGGGCTCAGGGACTTCGTCCCGGGTAGGCACCAAGGGTCTTGCCTTGCCGTAATATGAAACAAAGAGCGTATCCGGTTTGATGCCTCTTGAAACGAGCAGATCCCGGACGTAGTTTGCCCGTTTTTGGGAGAGATCGTTGTTGTAAGCCTCTTTTCCCACAAGATCGGTATGGCCCACGACGTAGACTTCGTGTGATTGACGCCTTTTGACGGTCCTCAGGATTTCCGCCAGCAAGTCTTTGGATTCATGGGTAAGTTTGATTGTATCGCGTTCAAAGTACAGAATGATTAAGATGAACCGACTGGCCGGATCCGGCAGCGTTGAGAGGGCCGGTCCAAAGACATCCGTGATTTCTTTTTGGTCCATGGGCTGGGAAGTGCTCGGCGCCTGATTGGGATCTTCAACCACGATGGCGTATCCAGGCTTGTCAAGGCTCTGAGAGCCTCCCCCGGTTGTCACGGTGATGGCACCCGCCTTCCCATCCGGATCGGGCAAGAGGACGATCAAATCTCGCTTTGCTCGGTGGGCACCGCATCCACTGAGAAGGCAAAGAAAGATCCAAAGAAAAAGGATATTTCTCCACGGACTCATTCGTTTCCCCAATTCCCTTGAAACCAGGACCCCTTTTCCTACTCTCCTTCGACCTTCGCGACGAATTTCGTTCCGCGAATGCCTATCGAAGAAGTCGGGGTTTGAAAGTGTGTGGACTCGGGCGCGAGCTTGGTGATAAGTCCCGAAAGGTAGGCGACTGTTCCTTTAACCATCCTGATCGCGATAGAGAACTTTCCTTGTCTTGGAGCAAACACAAACTCATCAATGACTAACAAGCTCTCCGGTCCCAGGGATAATAGCGTCTCATCGTTAAATACCACGCCCATGGATCCGTCACGACCCGTAAGGAGCGTGTCATTCTCGTATAGTTCCAGGCCGATTTTGGCGGGGATGGTCTGTCCCTCTCTGACAACGGTCGCCGTTCCGCTGGCCTTTTGAACGGTGGCAATGCTGGAGGATTTATTGGCAGAGATGGCTTCCCCACTTATAGACAACAGAAAAAAAACGGTGGCCAAAGCGAGAAACAGTCTGATTAGGTTTTTATGTTTCACGTTCGTGCCCTCCTGGATTCTTTTGTATTCAAGGTCTTTTTGTGCAAGAATCAAGCCACAACATCCAGCTTAAGGTTATAATAATATCAGCCGGTTAAGATAAATGTCTGAATTTCTCTTCTAACAAATTTTGCCAGGAGAAGACAATTTGTCAGAATAATCGACGCCAGAGAATTTCCGATCTTCGGAAACCCTTGATTGTCTTTGGAAAGGCAAAGAGGGATACCAGTTGAATGTCTGTTTATTTATTCGGCAGACCGCCGTTGATTTCCGTTGTGTCATCGGGCTTGCTGGCCGAACCTGGCCAACCGCCTCCCAGTGCTTTGACAAGGAGTACGGAGTCGACCATACGGCGGCCGAGGATGTTGATTGCGGTTATTTCGCTGTTCTTCTCCGCAACCTGGGCCACGATGACACTGAGATAGTTGACCGTCCCCGATTTATACTGGTTGGTGGTCACGGTTACGGTTCGCTGCGCGGCCTTCACTGCCTCTTCTTGCACTTGAGCCTCCTCCTGAAGAATGCGAAGTGCAGCCAGATTGTCTTCCACCTCCTGGAATCCGGTGAGCACGGTTTCGCGATAAGAGGCTACCGTCGCATCATAGGCTGCTCGTGCCGCCGCGGTCTGAGCATGCCGTAAGCCTCCTTCGAAGAGAATCTCCGATACCGACACTCCCGCCGACCAGAACCGGTTTGGCCATTTTAGCCAGTCAGACAGACTCGAGCCTGCAAACCCCCCTGAGGCGCTCAGCGTGATGGCGGGGTAATAGGCTGCAACGGCTACCCCGATCTGGGCATTGGCTGCGGCCATGCGTCGTTCGGCACTGGCAATGTCCGGCCTCCTTTCCAGGAGCTCCGACGGTACACCGGCGGGTATTTCAGGCGGAGTGAGCGCCATCGAACTGACCGGAATAGAAAAGACAGAGGCGGGTCTGCCGATGAGCGATGCAACCGCATGCTCCAATTGCGCACGCAGCACGCTGACGTCGATCGCCTGAGCCTGGGTGCTTTTAAGGAGCGTTTCCGCCAGGAGCACGTCTGCCTTGGATGCAACGCCATGAGTGTACCGGTTTTTTGTCAGGTCGAGAGACTTCTGAAGATCCGTGACGGTCGTGTCCAAGAGTTGCTTTTGGGTATCCAGCGTACGGAGCAGAAAGTAATCCTGCGCCAATTCGGCCTGAACCAGCAGGCGAGTCGCCTCAAGGTCTGCCGCACTCGCCTGAGCACTTGCCCGGCTGGATTCCACGGTACGGCGAATACGACCCCAGAGATCCGGTTCCCAGGAGACGGCGCCCAGCAGCACGTAGTCGGAGACGGCGCCACTCGACCCGCTGGCGCCCGAAGAACCGACGGTTGACGTAGAGCCCCGGGCCGATCCGCCAGCGCTCGTATTGAAGGAGCGTATATAAGAGGCACCGATTGTAACGGTAGGAAAATAGCCTGCCTGGGCAATACGGACCAGGGCGCGGGCTTGGCTCAACTGCGCTTCTGCAACGGCGATGTTCTGGTTTGAGAGATTGACCTGTTCTTCGAGACCACTTAGATAAGGGTCCCCGAAGATTTCCCACCAGGCCCCGCGGATCAGATGATCCTTGGGTTCTGCCACCTTCCAACCTTCCGTCTCCTTGTAAGAAGCAGGCACCTCGGTCGCCGGCCTAACGTAATCCGGGCCGACTCCACAACCGCTCAGAACAGCAAGCACTCCCGCGATGAAACACAAATTCCGCCATTTCGTCATGAATCACCTCAGCCTGGAGTCCGGCCATGAGCTGCCAGCAGTACGTTCCCTGTCCGCAGGCCTTTGAGCCAAAGCCTGACACGGTCAAGGTAGAGATAAATCACCGGCGTCGTATACAGGGTAAGCATCTGGCTGAAAATGAGACCCCCAACAATGGAGATCCCAAGGGGCCGGCGTAATTCAGAACCCACCCCCCAGCCCACCGCCAAAGGAAGCGCCCCCAGCAGTGCCGCCATCGTCGTCATCATGATCGGCCGGAATCGCAAAAGACTCGCCTGGTAGATCGCCTCCACCGGGCTTTTCCCTTCCCTGCGCTCGGCCTCCAGTGCAAAGTCGACCATCATGATACCGTTCTTCTTCACAATGCCAATCAGGAGAATAATGCCGATCAGGGCGATCACAGAGAGCTCCGCGCGACCGACCAAGAGGGCGAGCACCGCCCCCACGCCCGCCGAAGGGAGCGTGGATAGGATGGTGATCGGGTGGATGTAACTCTCATAGAGGACCCCCAGCACAATGTAGACCGTGACGAGGGCGGCCAGGATTAAAAGCGGTTCGCTGGCCAGCGAAGCCTGGAAGGCCTGCGCCGTGCCCGAGAAGTTTGACCGGATACTGGAGGGCAACCCCATCTGCTGCGTGGCTGTCCTGATTGTGTTGACCGCATCCCCGAGGGCAACTCCTGGCAGTAAGTTGAATGAGATCGTCACCGACGGAAACTGACTCTGGTGGTTCACTGCGAGGGATGTCGATGTTCGTTCGAAATGGGCGAATGCGCTCAGGGGGACCATGGCCCCGGTAGAAGAGCTCACATAAATGTCCTGCAACGTTTCGGGACGCTGCCAGAATCTCGGCTCGACCTCCATTACCACGTGGTACTGGTTTAGGAGCGTGTAAGTGATCGACACCTGCCGCTGACCAAAGGCGTCGTACAGAGTATCATCAATCAGCTGTGGGGTGATCCCCAGCCGAGAGGCAGTACTGCGGTCGATCACCACTGAGACCTGCAGACCCTTGTCCTGTTGATCGCTGCTCACATCGACCAACATGGGCAAGGTGCGCATCCGCTGAAGCACACGCGGGGCCCATGCGTTAAGCTCTGCCAAGTTGTCTCCTTGGAGTGTGTACTGATATAATGCAGGGCCCAGCCTTCCTCCGATACGCAAATCCTGCACGGGCTGAAAATAGGTCGGTGCACCTGGCACTCGAGCAAGCTTTCTGCGCAGCCGGGTGATCACCTGGCCCGCCGTGGCTTTCCGTTGCTCAAACGGCTTTAGCGTAATGAACATTCGTCCGGTATTCGTCGTGGTGCCACCGCCTCCTCCGCCAGTGAACGCCGCCACGTAATCGACTTCAGGATCGGTCTGGATGATGTTCACCACTTCCGTAAACTTATCTTTCATGGCCTGAAACGATATGTCCTGCTCCGCCTGGATCGTGCCACTGATACGTCCGGTATCTTGCTCCGGGAAGAAACCTTTGGGGATGACGATGAAAAGCCCGACATTGACTGCGACCGTGACGATGGTCAGGGCTAGCATAAGCCGAGCGTGGCGCAGTGCCCAGCGGAGAGTCACGTCGTAGCGATGACGCATTCCGTTCAAAACCTGCTCGCTCGCTCGGTACAGAAATCCGTGAGAATCGGATTTCTCGGCTTTGAGAAGCGTGGCGCACATCATCGGGGTTGTCGTAAGCGATAAAATGAGCGAGATAGCGACGGCTGCAGAGAGGGTCACGGCGAATTCGTGAAAGAGACGACCTACCATCCCGCCCATCAACAGGATGGGAAGGAAAACCGCCACCAAGGAGGCGCTCATCGAGAGGACGGTGAAAGCGATCTCCCGTGACCCCATCAAAGCCGCCTCCTTTGGGAGGACTCCCTTTTCCCGGTATCGCGTGATATTCTCCAGAACGACAATGGCGTCGTCTACGACAAACCCCGTCGCAATCGTGAGGGCCATGAGGGATAAGTTGTCCAGGCTGTAGTCAAAGAGGTACAATACGCCGAAAGTACCGACCAGAGAGACTGCGACCGCAACGCCCGGGATGACCGTGGCACGGACATTTCTCAGAAAGCTGAAGACCACCAAGATCACGAGACAGGCCGAGATGATGAGGGTCAGCTCAACATCATGCAGGGAACCACGGATCGGGGGCGTCCGGTCCTGAACGATTGAAAGCTTGACTCCCCCAGGCATGGCCGCCTCTAACTGCGGCAGCAAGCTACGGACATGGTCGACCGTATCGATGATGTTTGCAGTGGGCTGACGGAAGACGACTACCATCACCGCGGGTTTTTCGTTCACCAGCCCTGCGGCGCGCAGATCCTCTACGGAATCCTCCACGTTGGCGACATCTGGCAGCCGTACCGGAGCCCCGGCCCTGTAAGTCACGATGAGGGGTCGGTACTGCTCGGCGGTGTGAAGCTGGTCGTTGGTCTCGATCTCCAAGGTTCTCGTCTCGTCCGCCAACTGCCCCTTCGGACGGTTGATGTTGGTGCTGCTCAGAAGACCCCGCACGCCCTCGAGGCTGATCCCGTACTTGCTCAGCGCTGTAGGGTTCAGGTCCACCCGGACCGCGGGGAGCGAACTGCCACCCACGAAGACCTGGCCGACGCCCTCCACCTGCGATAGTTTTTGCTGAAGAATGGTCGATGCCGCATCATACATCTGTGCTGTACCCACCGAGTCAGAGGTGAGGGCGATGATAAGAATAGGCGCCTCCGCAGGGTTGACCTTGCGATAGATTGGGTTGTTCGGAAGAGTTGGCGGCAAGTAGCCTCTCGCTGCATTGATGGCCGCCTGGACATCCCGGGCAGCTCCGTCGATGTTGCGATCTAAATCAAACTGCAAGACGATACTTGTTGAGCCGCGGGAGCTGGTTGATGTCATTTCCGTTACGCCCGCGATCAGACCAAACTGACGTTCAAGTGGCGCTGCGACCGATGTAGCCATCGTTTCCGGGTCTGCGCCAGGCAAACTCGCCGATACTGAAATCGTTGGAAAGTCTACGCGGGGCAAAGGCGACACAGGGAGCAAACGAAAGGAAATTAAGCCGGCCAGCGCCAACGCAATCGTCAGCAGAGTCGTCGCAACAGGCCGATGGATGAAGGTCGCGGAAATGTTCATGACGGGCTCGTGAAACCCCCGGGGATGTTCGTATTTCCAGGATGACCACCACGGATACGTCGTGCCAGCCGATCAAAGGCAAGATAGATGACCGGCGTGGTATAGAGGGTGAGCATCTGGCTGATAACGAGCCCACCCACGATCGAGATGCCCAGAGGATGGCGAAGCTCAGAACCTACCCCACTGCCCAACGCCAGAGGAAGCGCTCCGAGCAATGCCGCCATCGTCGTCATCATGATCGGCCGGAATCGCAAGAGACTGGCCTGATAGATTGCCTCCACCGGGCTCTTGCCCTCCCTGCGTTCAGCCTCCAATGCAAAATCGACCATCATGATGCCATTCTTTTTCACGATGCCGATCAAAAGAATGATTCCGATCACGGCGATGACGGAGAGTTCCGTCCGGAAGAAAATAAGGGCGAGCACCGCTCCCGCACCGGCTGAGGGCAGGGTTGACAGGATGGTAATCGGATGGATGTAGCTTTCGTAAAGGACCCCGAGCACGATGTAGACCGTGACGAGGGCTGCCAGGATCAAAAGCGGTTGGTTCGTCAGCGAGGCTTGAAAGGCCTGCGCCGTACCCTGGAAGCCGGCCTGGATACTGGTGGGCAGCCCCATCTGCTGCGTAACCGACTCGACGGCCTTTAATGCCTCTCCGAGTGACACACCGGAGGCCAGGTTGAAGGAGACCGTCGTCGAGGGAAATTGACCTTGGCGGCTGATGAGAAGAGGACCCGTCGTTTCTTCCACTTTAACGATCGTGTGGAGTGGTACCGGTCCGCCGCTTGAGCTGCGGAGGTAGATCGTCCTTAATGAATCAGGGCTCCGCTGAAAATCGGGTTTGACAGCCAGGACGACACGATATTGGTTTAACTGTGTAAAGATGGTCGATATTTGTCGCTGGCCAAAGGCGTCGTAGAGAATATCGTCGGTCAGTTGGGGGGTGATGCCGAGTCGGGAGGCTGTGCTCCGGTCGATGGCCATCGACACTCTGAGCCCTTTATTCTGCTGGTCGCTGCTCACGTCGCGAAGCTCCGGCTGTTTACGGAGTTCCTCGACCAGCTTGGGAACAAAGCGGCTCAGCTCGTCGATGTCGGGATCCTCCAGCGCATAGTGATATTGCGTCCGGCTGACGCGAGTGTCAACAGTGAGGTCCTGCACCGGTTGCATGTAAAGCGTTATCCCTTCGACCTTTGCCAGTTCCCGCTGAAGCCGCAGGATAATCTTGCTCGCGCCAATCCTCCGTTCCTCTAAGGGTCTCAGGGTGATGAGGATACGTCCGCTGTTGACGGTAGTATTGGTTCCATCGACTCCGATGAAAGAGGAAAGACTTTCGACGGCCGGATCCTTCAGGATCACCCTTGCAAGTTCTTGCTGTTCCTTCGCCATCCCCAGAAACGAGATCGATTGAGGCGCTTCTGAAATACCCAAGATGACTCCAGTATCCTGGACGGGAAAAAATCCTTTGGGCACGACGATGTATAACAATACCGTGAGCACGAGAGTCGCCATGGCCACTAAAAGCGTAAGGCTCTGATGCCTCAGCACCCATTGCAGCGTTTTCCCGTAGGATTGGATAACCCCGTCGAAGAGCCGCTGGGAGGCGCGAAAGAACCTTCCCTGTCGCTCCTCGGGTGTGTGCTTAAGAATCCTCGCGCACATCATTGGCGTCAGAGTGAGCGATACGACCGCCGAAATGAGAATGGTGACACCGAGAGTGACGGCGAACTCCCGGAATAGCCGCCCCACGACTTCACGCATAAAGAGGAGAGGAATGAGCACGGCGATAAGCGAAACGGTCAAAGAGAGGATGGTAAAACCGATCTGTTTGGAGCCTTTCAGGGCCGCTTCGAGCGGGGTGTCCCCCTGTTCAACGTATCTGGCAATATTCTCGATCATGACGATAGCGTCATCCACCACAAACCCTGTCGAAATGGTAAGGGCCATCAACGACAGGTTATTGAGGCTGAACCCCAACAGGTACATTACTCCAAAGGTGCCGACAAGGGATAACGGAACGGCCACGCTGGGAATGACCGTCGCGGCCATGCTGCGAAGAAACAGAAACATGACAAGCACAACCAAGACAACGGCAAGCATGAGTTCGAACTGCACGTCTCTGACCGAGGCGCGGATGGTGGTGGTACGGTCGGTCAGCACAGAAACCTTGATGGTGGGCGGTAGAGAGCCTTGCAACTGGGGCAAAAGCCTTTTAATCCGGTCCACGACGGCGATCACGTTCGCACCCGGTTGCCGCTGAATGTTCAGAATTACCGCGGGGGTTTCGTTCGTCCAGGCCGCCTGATTCACGTTCTCGACATCATCGATCGCCTCGGCGACATCGGATAGCTGTATCGGCGCCCCATTCCGATAGGCGATCACCAACGGCCGAAACTCACTGCTCGAAAAGAGTTGATC
>Ga0335070_10001847_pt1 | contig 24556 bp, 15 predicted proteins | sample Lox_Sample_13_FD_206722 | JGI IMG/M metagenome (GOLD analysis project Ga0335070, IMG submission 206722) | Soil microbial communities from Loxahatchee National Wildlife Refuge, Florida, United States - Lox_Sample_1.3 | ecosystem: Environmental > Terrestrial > Soil > Wetlands | place: USA...
GGCCCTTTCGCCGTCTGGCTCTTAGAGTCGCACCCTTCTCCCCTTGTGGGAGAAGGATACTGAGGCTTGGCGAGCCGAAGGCGAGCTTAGCCGAAGTTGGATGAGGGGTGCGCACCGCGAGGTGCGCGCGCTCGCCAGAGCGCAACAGGAGAGCGTGCCAATGCAGCGCTCGCGCGCTGCGCGCCTGCGGCGCGGCCCCTCACCCAGCTGCGGCTAAGCTCGCTGGCGCTCGCTAAGCCTCCGCAACCCTCTCCCACGAGGGGAGAGGGGGAAGCATTCGCTCGGCACTCTTACCCCGGGAATCCTTCCGCGCGATGCACCGCCCTGCCGCCAAGCAACGTCAGCAGCACCTCGGTGCCGCCAATCTCATAGGGGCTGACCTCGAAGACGTCACGGTCGAGCACGATCAAATCGGCATACTTCCCCGGCGAGAGCGAGCCGGTGTCCTCGCTGCGCCAGGCGGCGGCCGCGGCGCGCGTCGTATAGCCCTCGACCACATCCTCTACGGTCAGGCGCTCCTGCTCCTGGAAGATCGGGAAGTCCGGGCCTTTGTTCTCCGGCTGGCGGGTGACCGCGACCTGCATGATGGGAAAGGGGTTGAGCGTGGAGACGCCCCAGTCGGAGCTGACCGCATAGGGCGCGCCGGCGCGCACGATCGAGCGCCAGGGATACATGTAGCGGGCGCGTTCCTCGCCGACCAGCGGCACCGCCATCTCGGTCACGGAAGGCTCGTTACGCGCCCAGAGGGGCTGCATGTTGCACACGACGCCGAGCTCCCGGAGCCGCGGGATGTCGGCGGGATCGATCAGCTGCACATGGGCGAGCTGGTGCAGGCTCGGCCAGGCACCGTTGGCGCGCCGCGCGATCTCGATCTTGTCGAGGGCGACCCGCGTCGCCCGGTCGCCGATCACATGGACATGGAGCTGGAACCGCGCCGCGTCGAAGGCGACGAACAATTGTTCCAGCAGGTCCTCGTCGAACATGATCGGCGCGTTGCCGCCGATCCCGTCGGAATAATCCTCGATCATCGCCGCGGTGCGGTTCTCGATGACGCCGTCCAGGAAGAACTTGGCGGAATGGACCGCGATCATCTCCGAGCGATAGTCGCGGCGCAGCGCCTCGACCCGCGCCAGCGCATCCGGCACGGTCTCGTGCGGGAAGACCTTCGCCGTGGCGCGCATGCGCAAGGTGAGCTCGCCGGCCTCGTCGAGGCCGCGATAGACCTTCATGTGCCGCTCGCCCACCAGGGCGTCGAGCGCGCCGGTGATGCCGTGGCGGTTGCAGAGCTTCTGCGCATAGCGGACGCCGTCGGCATAGGCGTCGAGGCCGAGCTTCGGCATCCGCTGTCGCACCCAGTCGATCGCGTCCTCGTAGATGAGGCCGGTCGGCACGCCCTTCGCGTCGCGCACGAAACTGCCGCCGTGCGGATCGGCGACGCTGGCGTCAAGGCCGATCGCCTGGGCGGCCGCGGTGTTGATGAGGGCATTGTGGCCGTCGGCGGCGAACAGCCAGACCGGTCGGTCCGGCACCGCGGCGTCGATGACATGCCGGTCCATGTTGTGGGCGCCGAACACGCCGGTATACCAGCCGGTGCCGCGCAGCCATTGGTCGTTGGCGCCGGCCTTGGGTGGATGCTTGGCGGCGTAGTCGCGCAAAGTCTGCTGGAACTTCTCGACGCTTGCGATGCCCTCGAGATTGACGCTGTTCGACTTCCCGGTGCCGCTGTCCTGGATGTGGATATGCGTGTCCTGGAAGCCGGGGAGGACCAGCCGCCCGCCGGCATCGACCACCTCGGTCCGCCCATGGCCGTTCTTCAAGTCGCGGATCTCCGAGTCGTCGCCCAGCGCGACGATGCGACCGTCTTTCGCGGCGAGCGCCCGGGCGCGCGGCCGGCGCTGGTCCATGGTGCGGATATCGGCATTCACCACGATCAGGTCGGGTGCCGGCGTCGTCGTCATCTTGGTTCGTCCCCATTCGGCACTGCGGAAGCCGACGCATTAGCCGGCAAACGGCCTTTGACTCGGCTCTATCTCATCCCATGAGAAAAGCCCGCCATCCTAGCCCAAGGCGGTCACTGGAGCGTAAACCAATCTTATACTAAAGTATGAGAGTATGACTCGCTGCGGGCTCCCGTTCGGAGCCGAGGGTGCGTGGCGATCGGAGGGGAAGTCCTGAGATGCTCTACACTGCCGTCCTCGTGGCCTGCCTGACCACGGCGCCTGCGGATTGCCGCAGCCACGAGATGCTCATCGAAGCGAGCGCGATCCCGACCACCGCTTTCATCGAAGCCCAGGCCAAGGCCGCGGAATGGCTGTCCCAGCACCCGGGCCTCACTCAACAATCGCTGACCATCCGTCCGGGGCGGAACGCTTAGCCACATTGTGATTCTGCTTGAGGGGTCTCAGGCAGCGTCAAGCCCCTCATCCTCACCTTCTCCCTGCTACGGGAGAAAGAACGCTGTAGCCTAAGCCATTCTGATCGGGAACAAGCAAGTGCTCGGTGAACCCCTCTCCCGCAGGGAGAGGTTGGGTGAGGGGCTTCACGCTGCCTGAGGCCTGTCCAAACTCAGTTACGCCGCCCGCACTCCCGAGATATAGCGTTCGACCTCCTCGCGCATCACCGTGGCTTGCTTGGCGAGCTCGGTGGAGGCCTGCAGCACCTGCGCTGCCGCGGCACCCGTATGCTCGGCGGCGGCCGTGACCGAGACGATGTTGGTCGCGACCTCCTGCGTGCCCTGAGCCGCCTGCTGGACGCTGCGGGCGATCTCCTGAGTTGCGGCACCCTGTTCTTCGACGGCGGCGGCGATGGCGCCGGAGATCTCGTTCACCTTGTTGATCGTGACGCCGATGCTCTGGATCGCCTCGGCGGAGGTAGTGGTCGCGTCCTGGATCGCGCGCACCTGGCCGGTGATCTCGTCCGTCGCCTTTGCCGTCTGGGTCGCCAGGGTCTTCACCTCGGAAGCGACCACGGCGAAGCCCTTGCCGGCCTCGCCGGCGCGCGCGGCCTCGATCGTCGCGTTGAGGGCGAGCAGGTTGGTCTGGCCGGCGATTTCGCTGATGATCCGCACCACGTCGCCGATCTTCTGCGCGGCGTCGGCGAGACCCTGGACCTTGCCGTTGGTCTCGTTCGCCTGCGCGACCGCTTCGCCGACGATGGATGTCTGGTTGCTCACCTGCCCGCCGATCTCGTGGATCGAAGCGGTCAACTCCTCGGTCGAGGCGGCGACGGTCTGCACGCTGGCCGTGGTCTCCTCGCTGGCGGAGGCGACGACGGTTGCCTGCCGCGCCGTCTCCTCGGCGGTGGCCGTCATCGAGGTGGCTGTGGTCTGCAGCTCGGTCGCTGCGTCGGATACGGTGCGCAGCACCTGGGTCGCGGCGCGATCGAAATTCTCGGTCAGCGTCTCGATGGCCTGGGCGCGGCGGGCGCGGGCGACCTGCTCCGCCATCTCGCGGGCCTGCATTTCGCGATTGCGGACCAGGTTCTCCTTGAAGACCTGCATGGTGGCGGCGATGTCGCCGATCTCGTCCTTGCGCCCGAGGCCGGCGATAGCGGTGTCGGTGTCGCCCTCGGAAAGCAGCTTCAGCCGCGCGACCGAGGTGACGATCGGACGGGCAATGGCATAGGAGGCGAGGAGGTAGCCGAGGGCTATCCCTCCGAGGACGCCGATCACCGCGGTCGAGAGCATGATCCCCTGCAGTTCGTCGCTGAGCTTGGCGGCGGTATCGACTTCGCTGTCCATCTCAGTGTTGGAAACCTTGGCATAGTCTTCGACGGCGGCGCCCAGGGCGTCGGCTTCGTCGCGGCTCTGCAGGGCGGCGTCTATGATCTTCTGGCGCGCGGCATCGACCTGCACCTCGCCGCCGGCTTCCTTCGCCTTGGCCAGCGTCTTGTCGAGCTCGGGCAGATAGACCTTCACCGCAGCGGCGACCTTGGCTAGCTTGTCGGCCTGTTCGGCATCGGCGCTCTTCTGTGCGTCGGCGACCTCGGCGACCAGCGCCGCCTTTCGGGCATCAACCTCGTGCAGAATGTCGGCAAGGCTGGCGGTTGAGGGATCGGCCGCCGCGCGGAACTCGGCGCGATTGAGGGCGAGTACGTCGCGATGGATCCGTTCGCCGAGCGCCGAATCCGATCCGGTGGCCGCCACTTGGTCCGTCTCGGCGTCGAAGGCGCTGATGCCGTGGATGCCCACGGCGGCGACGACGGCGATCACCACCGACATCAGCCCGACCAAGGCGAGCAGCTTGTAGAGAATCTTCCAGTTCGAGAACGCCAGCATGGCGAACCTCCATCGCAGTCGAATTGTGCGATGACGATCCCATCCCCATCGCGGATGAGCCAATAATCCTGTAAGGTTCCTAAATCTTGATGAATTTCAGCCGATTTGCGCTGATTCGCGTATCCTGCAGATTCTGAAAGGATTTTTTTCCACGAGATTCCCCGGGATCGGTGGTGAGAGGGCCATTTCGTGACCCTCGCATCCACCGGGCGGGGTGGAACGCGTGGCGGTCGCTTGGATTGTCTGGCTCACGTGTTTCGTAGATCATCGGCCCGCCCTGCGAACAAATCTCCCCGAACAATGCCCGTTTCCCTGATCGCGACCTGCGCCATCGCGGCCGCCGCTGCCGCCGGAGTCGTGATCCGGCCGTTCCGCCTCCCTGAAGCGGTCTGGGCCGTCGCCGGTGCGCTGCTGCTGGTGGTGCTCGGCTTGCTGACGCCGCGGGATGCCTGGACCGGCATCGCCAAGGGCGGCGATGTCTATTTCTTCCTGGTCGGCATGATGCTGCTGGCCGAGGTGGCTCGGGAGGAGCGCCTGTTCGACTGGCTGGCGGCGATCGCGGCCCGCGCCGCCAAGGGTTCGCCGGGACGGCTCTTCCTGCTTATTTATGGTGTCGGCACGATCGTGACCGCCTTCCTCTCCAACGACGCGACCGCCGTCGTGCTGACGCCGGCGGTGGCGGCGGTGATGCGCACGGCCGAGGTCGAGCGGCCGCTGCCCTATCTCCTGATCTGCGCCATGATCGCCAATGCCGCCTCGTTCGTGTTCCCGATCTCCAACCCGGCGAACCTGGTGATCTACGGCGGGCATATGCCGCCGCTGCTGGAATGGCTGCCGCTTTATCTGTTGCCCTCGGCGGCCTCGATCCTCGTCACCTACGCCATGCTCTATTGGACCCAGCGCAAAGCCTTGCGCACGCCGATCGCCCATGCGGTGCCGATCCCGGAACTGCCGCGCGGCGGGCGGATCGCGGCGCTCGGCATCGCCGTCACCACGGTCGTGCTGCTCGCCGCTTCCTACCTCCACTGGCGGCTCGGCCTGCCGACCGCGCTCTGCGGCGCCGCGACGGCCATGGTCGTGCTCTTGCGCGAGTGGAAGGGACCGTGGAAGACGCTGAAACATGTCTCCTGGAGCGTGCTGCCCCTGGTCGCCGGCCTCTTCGTGATCGTGGAGGCGCTGGACCAGGCGGGGCTCATCGCCGCCTTGCGCGCGCTGCTGGATGAGGTGGCGCAAAGCTCGGTTGCGGCGGCGACCTGGAGCACCGGCATCGCCGTCGCCGCCGCGAGCAATCTCCTCAACAACCTGCCGGTGGGCCTCATCGCCGGCACGACCGTGCAGTCGACCTCCGTCGCACCTCAGGTGACCGGCGCCGTCCTCATCGGCGTCGATCTCGGCCCCAACCTCTCGGTCACGGGCTCGCTCGCCACCATCCTCTGGCTGATTGCGCTCCGCCGCGAGGGCCAGCACATTCTCTCCCTCGACTTCCTGAAGCTCGGCGCCCTCATCATGCCGCCGGCTCTGATTGCCGCGATCGGGGCCATGCTGCTGGTCTCTTGATCGGACATGGCAAGAGACGGCAGGAGAAAGTAAGCGGGGGAGTTGCCAAAGAACGGAATAGCAACCAGATTAGGAGGGCCCGCTGGCCTATGGGATCGAGCGGGGACAGGACCCCGGACCCATGACGCTCGAACTCTTCCATCCCGCAGTGGCGGACTGGTTCTCCAGCCACTTTCCGGAGCCGACCCCGGCGCAACGCGAGGCCTGGCCGGCGATCAAGGCCGGCGAGCACACGCTGATCGCGGCCCCCACCGGCTCGGGCAAGACCCTGGCTGCCTTTCTCGCCGCGATCGACGGGTTGGTGCGGCAGGGGCTTGACGGCACGCTCACGGATGAGACCCAGGTCGTCTATGTCTCGCCGCTGAAGGCGCTTTCGAACGACATCCAGAAGAATCTCGAGGCGCCGCTGGCCGGCATCGCCGCCGCTCTGGAGAAGCGCGGCCGGCCGCCGTCCGTCCGCGAAGGCGGACATTCCAAGTTCGAGATCCGCACCTGGGTCCGGACCGGCGACACCCCGCCCGGCGAGCGCCAGAAGATGATGAAGCGCCCGCCGCACATCGTCGTCACGACGCCGGAGAGTCTCTACATCCTGCTGGGCTCGGAATCCGGCCGCGCGATGCTGTCGACCACCCGCGCGGTGATCGTGGACGAGATCCACGCCATGGCCGCGAACAAGCGCGGCGCGCATCTGACATTGTCACTCGAACGCCTGGCGGCCCTCTGCGGCGACAGCCTGCTGCGGATCGGCCTCTCGGCCACCCAGAACCCGATCGACGCGGTGAAGAACCTGCTGGTCGGCACGGCGCCAAAGGGAGAGGGGCCGGAAGGCGGCAAGCAGCCGACCGCGCGCATCATCGATACCGGCCATCAGCGCCGCCGCGATCTCACCATCGAGGTCCCCGGCGCACCGCTGGAGGCGGTGATGTCGGCGGAGGTCTGGCTGCAGGTCTATGACCAGCTCCAGCAGTTGATCGAGGCGCATCGCACCACGTTGGTCTTCGTCAACACCCGGCGCATGGCGGAGCGGGTGGCCCGCGCCTTGTCCGAGCGGCTCGGCGAGACCGCCGTCACCGCCCATCATGGCAGCATGGCGAAGGAGCACCGGCTCTCCGCCGAGCAGCGCCTGAAGCACGGCCAGTTGCGCGCCCTCGTGGCGACCGCATCCCTGGAGCTCGGCATCGACATCGGCGACGTCGATCTCGTCTGCCAGCTGGGCTCGCCGCGGGCGATCGCGAGCTTCCTGCAGCGGGTCGGGCGCTCCGGCCATGCGGTCGGCGCGACGCCGAAGGGCCGGCTCTTCCCGCTCTCTCGCGACGAGCTGGTGGAATGTACCGCCTTGCTCGACAGCGTGCGCCGCGGCGAGCTCGATCGCCTCTCGCTGCCGACGAAGCCGATGGACGTGCTCGCCCAGCAGATCGTCGCCGAGGTTGCCGCCCAGGATTGGGAGGAGCAGGCGCTCTTCGACCGCTACCGCCGCGCCTATCCTTATCGCGACCTCACCCGCGACGAATTCACCGAAGTCCTGAAGATGCTGGCGGAGGGCTTCACCACCCGCCGCGGTCGGCGCGGCGCCTTGATCCACTGGGACACCATCAACCATTTGCTCCGCGGCCGGCGCGGTGCGCGGCTGACCGCGCTCACCTCAGGCGGCACCATCCCCGACACCGCCGATTACCAGGTGCTGCTCGAGCCGGAGAACCATGTCATCGGCACGGTCAATGAGGATTTCGCGGTCGAGAGCCTCGCCGGCGACGTGTTCCAGCTCGGCAACAGCTCCTATCGCATCATCCGGGTGGAGCGCGGCCAGGTCCGGGTCGAGGACGCCCATGGCCAGCCGCCGACCATCCCGTTCTGGCTCGGCGAGGCGCCGGGCCGCTCCAATGAGTTGTCGGATTCCGTCTCGCGCCTGCGCCGCGAGATGGAGATCCGCATCAGGAAGGACGCCGACAACCAGCCGGCGATCGACTGGCTGGTCAGCGAGGTCGGCATCGGCACGCCCGCGGCCGAGCAGCTGGTCGAATATCTCGCCTCGGCCATGCTGGCCTTGGGCGCCATGCCGACCAAGGACACGATCGTGCTCGAGCGCTTCTTCGACGAAGCGGGCGGCATGCAGCTTGTCATTCACACCGCCTATGGCAGCCGCATCAACCGCGCCTGGGGTCTCGCGCTCCGGAAGCGCTTCTGCCGCAAGTTCAACTTCGAGCTCCAGGCGGCGGCGACCGAGGACAATATCGTCCTCTCGCTCACCAGCGCCCACAGCTTCGACCTCGCCGAGGTCGCGCATTACCTCCACTCGAACACCGTTCGGCAGATCCTCATCCAGGCGCTGCTCGATGCGCCGATGTTCAACGCACGTTGGCGCTGGGTCGCGGGCGTCTCCCTGGCATTGCCGCGCTTCCAGGGCGGCAAGAAGGTGCCGCCGCAATTCATGCGCATGCAGGCGGAAGACCTGGTGGCTGCGGTCTTCCCCGACCAGATCGCCTGCGCCGAGAACCTGCAGGGCGACCGCGAGATCCCGGATCATCCGCTCACCAACCAGGCGATCGGCGACTGCCTGCACGAGGCCATGGACATCGACGGCCTCGAAAGTCTCTTGAAGCGCATGGAGGCGGGGGAAATTCGCGTGGTCGCGGCCGACCTTACCCAGCCTTCGCCGCTGGCGCTCGAAGTCCTCTCGGCGCGGCCCTATGCCTATCTCGACGACGCGCCCCTGGAGGAACGCCGTACCCAGGCGGTGATGGCGCGGCGCTGGCTCGACGCCGAGAGCGCCGCGGATCTCGGCCGGCTCGATCCGGAAGCGATCACGCGGGTTCGCGGCGAATCCTGGCCGGAGCCCGGCAACGCCGAGGAGCTGCACGATTCCATGCTCTGGCTCGGCTGCGTCAGCGACGCCGAGGCCGCGGCGGCGCCGGAATGGCGGGGCTGGTTGCAGGCGCTCGCCGCCGATCGCCGCGTGACCCGGCTGGAGACCGGCACGGCCGCGCTCTGGGTCACCGCCGAACGCCTCAACCAGTTCAAGTCCGTCTTCCCGAACGCATCGGCGAGGCCCGACATCGCCGCCCAGGATTCACCGCCGCAATCCCGCGATGAAGCCCTGGTCGAGATCATCCGCGGCCGGCTCGAAGGTCTGGGGCCGGTGACCGCGACCGCGCTTGCGATGCCGTTGGGCCTCGAGGCCGCCGACGTCGCCGCCGCATTGAACGCCCTCGAGATCGAGGGCTTCGTCATGCGCGGCCGCTTCTCCGCCGGCGGCAATGACGAGGAATGGTGCGACCGGCGGCTGCTGGCGCGCATCCATCACTACACCATCCGCCGGCTCCGCGCCGAGATCGAGCCGGTGGCGGCGCGGGACTTCCTGCGTTTCCTCTTCGCCTGGCATCGCGTCACCGAGCAGACCAAGCTCGAAGGCCCGGACTCGCTCACCGTGGCCATCGCCACGCTGGAGGGTTTCGAGGCGCCGGCCGGCGCCTGGGAGACCGAGATCCTGCCGCTCCGCATCAAGGACTACGAGCCCAACTGGCTCGACGAGCAATGCCTCTCCGGCCGCATCGCCTGGGCGCGGCTGACGCCGGCCGCCGGCGGCACTGGCCGTGACCGCGCGGGATCGCCGGTCAGGACCACGCCGATCGCCCTCATGGAACGGAAGCGCGCATCGCTCTGGATGACCCTCGTCGGAGAGAGCACCGCCGCCGCGCCGCAGCCGAGCCAGCGCGCCGAGACCGTGCTCGAAGCATTGCGCACCCACGGCGCCTCCTTCTTCGACGAGCTGGTGACGGAAAGCGGCATGCTGCGCCAGCAGGTCGAGGAGGCCTTGGGCGAGCTGGTCTCCCTCGGCCTCGTCAATTCCGACAGCTTCGGCGGCTTGCGCGCGCTGCTGGTACCCGCGGACAAGCGGAAGCCCCGGGGCAGCGTCCTCGGCGCGCGCCGCCGTGGCAGGATACTCCCCTTCGACATGGAGAACGGCGGCCGCTGGGCGCTGATGCGCCGCCTGCAGGCGACACCCGAGCTGAAGACGAAAGAGGCCGCCATCGAGCACATGGCGCGCACTTTGCTGCGCCGCTACGGCGTCGTCTTCTGGCGCCTGCTCGCCCGCGAGGCGCCGTTCCTGCCGTCCTGGCGCGAGCTCTTGCGCGTCTATCGCCGCATGGAGGCGCGGGGCGAGATCCGCGGCGGTCGCTTCGTCGCCGGCTTCTCCGGCGAGCAGTACGCGCTGCCGGAGGCAATCGGCCAGATGCGCGAGCTCCGCCGCAAGCCGGGCGAGGATGAATGGGTCTCGCTCTCCGGCGCCGATCCCTTGAACCTCGCCGGCATCCTGACGCCGGGGCCGAAGCTCGCCGCCCTGACCGGCAACCGCCTGGTCTTCAAGGACGGCGTGCCCATGGCGATGCTGGCCGGCGGCAAGGTCGAGTTCTTCCCGGCCCTCGATCCCGCCCGGCACTGGGAGGCGCGCAAGCTCCTGATCCGCTCCGCCGCCCCCAGGCAGCTTGCCGATCTCGCCTGATCGGAGTACGGCTGGCCCCGTCATTCTCGGGGGATTCGTCGCTCGGCCATGAAACTGCTGCTGATCGGCCTTGGCCAGCTCACGGGTGCCGTGCTGGATTCCGCGGCGCGCGACGGCCGCTTCGCGCAGATCATCGTCGCCTCGCGCAATGCCGAGCTGGGCAGGGCGAAGGTCCAGGCGGTGCGGATCGGCGCCGCACTCGAAGGCGAGTTCCCGAAGATCGACTTCGTGCCCTTCGATCTCAACGGCGCCGCTGCGCCGGAGACGCTGAAGAAGATCGCGCCCGATGTCGCCTTCGCGGCGCCCAGCTTTTACCCAGAGCGCCGGCGTCGTGCCGACCCCAAGCTCCGCCCCTTGCCGGCCGGCATCTTCCTGGCCCTGCATCTCGCACCCATGCTCAAGCTGCGCGAGGCCTGGGAGAAATCGCAATTGAGCGCGCCCTGGGTCGCCGCCAGCGAGCCCGATCTTGTCAACGCGATCCTGCATCTGACGGGGCCGGGTCCTACCTCGGGCGGCGGCGGCATCGCCCTCTGCGTCCCGCGCCTCCGTCTGCTCGCGGCGCAGCAGGCGAAGGCGCCGCCCCAGGAGATCCAGGTCCGCCTGGTCGCCGGACGCGCGCTCGCGGACTATATGGCGGGTGAGGGGACGCAGAAGGAATGGCCGCCCTTCATGCTGAAGGTCACCTGGCACGGCCAGGACATCACCCTCGCCATCCGGGATAAAATCAAAGCCAAGGTCCCGCCCCCGAAAGTCCCATTGACGACAGAAGCGGATCACATCCGCATCGCCGCCTCGTCCATGCTGGACGTGTTGGCCGCCTTGGGCGACGACCGGCCCCATGATCTCCACGTGCCTGCGCCGAACGGCCTCGTCGGCGGCTATCCGGCGAAGCTCAGCCGCCGCGGCGCGGTCGTCGATCTGCCGGCGGAGTGGAACCTCGACACCGCCATCGGCATCAACGCGACGACGCTCGCTCATGACGGCATCGCTGCCTTGGACAAGGACGGTGCCGTCACCTTCACCGATCGCGGCATCGTTGCCTTGGAATCCCTCATCGGCGAGCGCATCGAGCGTCTCCGCCCCGCCAACGCCCAGAGCTTCGCCGACCGGCTTCTGGCGGCGCTGGGGTAAGCCGCCACCGCCGCGCGCCAACCCGCCCGTATCACCGAATGTCACATTCGCAACAGCGCCCGAGATAAGATCGTTTCCTTTCCGCGGCTTTCTGTGGTCTCCTTGGCCAATAGGTGATTGCCGAGACGGATCAACCGGGGCCCCGAGACCCCGGACCACGTCTCACAGGACGGAGGCGTTGAACTGAGCACGATCTGCAGCCGCGGAGCGCCCGCGGCATGATATTCGGCCGGCTGCTCGCGAAACGGCTGCTCTTGTCCCTCGTCACCCTCTGGTTGCTGAGCGTCCTGGTCTTCGCCGGCGGCCAGCTCCTGCCGGGCGATGTCGGCCGCGCGATCCTGGGGCCGCTGGCCGATCCGCAGGCAGTCGCCAATCTCAATCACGAGCTTGGCGTCGATCGCCCGCTGCTGGTCCAGTATTGGGACTGGGTCAGCCATTTCGCCATCGGCGACATGAGTATGTCCTACACCTTCCGCAGCCCCGTCGCGCCGTTCGTCGTCCAGGCGCTGACCAACTCGCTGAAGCTCGCCGCGGTCGCCTTCGTCCTCGTGGTGCCGCTGAGCATCCTCGGCGGGGTCTGGGCTGCCCTCAATGTGGGGCGGCCGATCGACCGCATCATCACCGTTGCCGGGCTCTCCGCGACCATCCTGCCGGAATTCGTCACGGGCATCGTGCTGATCCTGATCTTCGGCATCTGGCTGCGCTGGCTGCCGATCCAGGCGAGCTGGCCCGACGGTGCCGGGCCACTGACCCAGATCTATTATCTCATCCTCCCCTCGGTGCCGCTCTTCCTGGTCCTCTTCGGCTATATCGCGCGCATGGCCCGGGCCGGCACCATCGAGGCCCTGGATTCCGACTACACCCGGACCGCGGTCCTGAAGGGCCTGCCCTGGCGCACCGTGCTCTGGCGCCACGTGCTGCGGAACGCGCTGCTGCCGACCATCACCGTCATCGCGACCCAGACCGGCTACCTGATCGGCGGCCTTGTCGTCGTCGAAGTGCTGTTCCACTACCAGGGGATCGGCGGCCTCATCTACACGGCGGCGAAGGGAAAGGACTTCCCGATGCTGGAGGCGGGGATTCTTACCCTCGGGCTCATCTACACCCTCGCGACCCTGCTCGCCGACCTGCTCTATTCCGCGCTCAATCCCCGGATCCATTTCGGAGCGGTGGAATGAGCGTTGCGACTGAGGTATCCGGCGCCACCGAAACCGCCAGCACCAGGAGTGCCCGCGCCGAGCGCCTGCGCCTGCTGTTGCGCTCGCCCACCTTTCTCTTCGGCATGTTCGTCCTGCTGTTCTGGATCGGCTGCGCCCTCATCGGCGCCCAACTGGTGCCGGTCGATCCTTACGCCGACGACATGATGAACATCCTGGCGCCGCCGTCGGCGGACCACTGGTTCGGCACGGATTCCCTCGGCCGCGACGTGTTCGGCCGGGTGATCACCGGCTCGCGCGACATCCTCACCATCGCGCCGCTGGCAACGCTGCTCGGCACCGTGCTCGGCACGGCGCTCGGCCTGGTCACGGGTTATTTCCGCGGCGTGATCGACGACGCGATCAGCCGCCTGGTGGAGGCGGTGCTGGCCCTGCCGCTGGTGATCACTGCGCTGCTGGCTTTGGTCGCCCTCGGCACCTCCAGCGTCACGGTCGTGGTCGTGATCGGCCTCGTCTTCGCGCCGATCATCGCCCGCACCGTGCGCTCCGCCGTGCTGCTGGAGCGCGGCCTCGACTACGTCGCCGCGGCGAAGCTGCGCGGTGAAGGCTCGGCCTACATCATGTTCGTCGAGATCCTGCCGAACGTCATGCCGCCGATCCTGGTCGAGGCCACCGTCCGGCTCGGCTACGCAATCTTTACCGTCGCCACCTTGAGCTTCCTCGGCTTCGGCATCCAGCCGCCATCGCCGGATTGGGGCCTCGCCATCTCCGAGAGCTACGGCATGATCAACGGCGGCTTCTGGTGGACTGTCCTCTTCGACGCCCTCGCTATCGCCTCGTTGGTGGTCGCGGTCAACCTGGTCGCCGACGCGATCCACGGGGTGTTCGAGACATGACCGTGGACTCCGTCGTCGAAGCCGAGATCATCCCCATCGCGCCGACGCCGATAGTAGGCGTTGTGCCGGATGCGCTGACGGTCGACAACCTCGACCTCGCCTATCGGGTGCGCGGCCATGACCGCCAGGTGCTGCGCTCGGTCAGCTTCCGCATCGGCCGCGGCGAATCCTACGGCCTGGTCGGCGAATCCGGTTGCGGCAAGTCGACGGTCGCCCTCGCTGCCGTGCGCTATCTGCCGCGCAATGGCCACATCCGCAACGGCCGCATCCTGGTGGACGACCGCGACCTGATGAGCCTCGACGACGGTGCCTTGCGCCAGCTCCGCGCCAGCACGGTCTCCATGGTCTATCAGGATCCCGGCCGCGCCCTCAATCCGTCGCTGAAGATCGGTCGGCAGATGTCGGAGATCTTCGAGCTCAAAGGCGAGAGCAAGAACGACTCCTTCGATCTCTCGGCGCAGATGCTGATGCGGGTGCAGATCGCCGACCCGCTGCCGGTGCTCGACCGCTACCCGCACCAGCTCTCCGGCGGCATGCAGCAGCGGGTCGCCATCGCCATGGCGCTCTCCATTGACCCGAAGCTGCTGATCCTCGACGAGCCCACCACCGGCCTCGACGCCACGGTGGAGGCGGAGGTGCTCGACCTCATCGCCAAGCTCCGCGGCGAACTCGCGACCTCGGTGCTCTTCATCAGCCACAATCTCGCGGTCATTGCCCGGATGTGCGACCGGGTCGGCGTGCTCTATGCCGGCACGCTGGTGGAGGAGGGGACGACGGCCGAGGTGTTCCACCAGCCGCGTCATCCTTACACGGTCGGCCTGCTGCGCTGCCTGCCGCGCCGCGGCCGGCGCAAGGATCACGGCCGCCTCGACACCATCCCGGGATTTCTCCCGGCGCCCGGCGCCAAGATCACCGGCTGCGTCTTCGCCCCGCGCTGCGGCCTCGCCGACGATCACTGCCGCAGCGTCGAGCCCGAGCTCTACAAGCTCGGCTTTCGCCGCAGCCGCTGCCACTACCACGACCGCGCGCCGGATCTGCCGCGGGCGACGCCGAGCGACCTGCCGACAGCGGTGGCAATCGATCGCCGGCAGCAACCGGTCCTGCGCACGACCCGCCTCGCCAAGACCTTCGGCGCCGGCGACCGCCATGTGCGGGCGCTGACCGATGTCTCGCTGGAGCTCTGGCCCGGCGAGACCCTGGGTCTTGTGGGCGAGTCCGGCAGCGGCAAGACCACCTTCGCGCGCCTGCTGATGGGTCTCGTCGCGCCCGACACCGCCAACAGCATCGAACTGGATGGCAAGGCGCTCGCCGGCCGCATCGATTCCCGCGGCCCGGAATCGATCAAGGCGCTGCAGATCGTCTTCCAGAATCCGGATTCCGCGCTCAACCGCGCGCGCTCGGTGAAGAACCTGGTCGGCCGCGCCCTGGCGAAGCTCGCCAAGGTTCCGCGCGGCCAGCGCATGGAGCGCCTGCTGGCCCTGACCCGCGCCGTCCGGCTCGCCGACCGCTATCTTCCGGCGCGGCCGCGCCAGCTCTCCGGCGGCCTGAAGCAGCGGGTCGCCATCGCCCGCGCCTTCGCCGGCGACCCGCGCATCGTGGTCTGCGACGAGCCCACCTCGGCACTCGATGTCTCGGTGCAGGCTGCCATCCTCAACCTGCTCGCCGATCTCCAGGCCGAGCGCCGCGTCTCCTACATCTTCATCTCCCACGATCTCGGCACGGTGCGCTATCTCTCCGACCGCATCGCCGTGCTTTATCTGGGGCGCCTGATGGAAATCGGCCCGGCGGAGCGGGTCTTCTCCGGCCCGCATCATCCCTACACCGAGGCCTTGCTCTCGGCGGTTCCGGCCCTCGACGGCCAGACCCGGGATCGCGTGCGTCTGGAAGGTGAGATCCCCAGCGCAATCAATCCGCCTTCCGGCTGCGTCTTCCACACCCGCTGTCCGCGCTGCCTCGGCGACATCTGCCGCAAGGTCGAGCCGCCGCTGCTCTCCGCCGACCCCGAGCACGGGATCCGCTGCCACATCCCGGCGGACGAGCTGGGACGGGCCGAAGCTTAGGGCACGGGATCTTCTTCTATGTGCCATTTGTAGCGCCACGGCGGCATCAACCCCCACTCCAGCTCGCCCCCATCTTGGGGGGCGAGGGATCTCTTGAAGGCGCTGCGGATCGTGGAAGCGATCGCCGAAAAGACTATGCGAAGGCTCTCTCCTTCTTCCCGCCCCCAAGATGGGGGCGGGTGAGGGTGGGGGTTGATGCAGCCGTGGTGTTGACCGGCGTGGGCCTATCTGAAGATCCAGCGCACTCGCGCCCTACCGCGCCGCGTACCCGCCATCGACCAGCAGATCCGCGCCGGTCATGTAGCTGCTGTCGTCGCTCATCAGGAACGCCGCCGCACCGGCGATCTCATCCGGTCGGCCGATGCGGCCGATGGGAAAGCGGGGGGCGAGCTTGGCGTTCGCTTCCTCGAGGCTGGCGTTGCGCGCCATCAGGCGTTCGGTCCAGATGGCGCCCGGCGAGAGCGTATTGACGCGGATGCCCTCGGCGGCGTGGTCCAGCGCCATTACCTTGGCGAGGTTGACGAGGCCGGCCTTGGCGGCGCAATAGGCGGCGCTGCCGGCGACGCCGACCTGCGCGAATTGCGAGGCGACGTGGACGATGCTGCCGCCCTTGGCCCGCAGATGCGGGATCGCGAATTTGCTCATCAGGAAGGCGCCGGTCAGGCCGACCGCGATCTCCTGGTTCCAATCCGAGAGCGCAAGATCGACCACGCTGCCGTCATGCGACGGCGCCGCGGCATTGTTGATCAGGCCATAAAGCGATCCGAAATGCCGGACCGCGGCCTTGACCGCAGCCTCAGCGGAGGCGGGATCGGTGACATCGCAGGTGATGGCGAGGGCCGAAGCACCGGCCGATGCCGCCGTCGCCTTGGCGCCTTCCGCGTTGAGATCGGCGCAGACGACCTTGGCGCCCTCGGACACCAGCCGCTGTGTGATCGCGCGGCCGATCCCATGCGCGGCGCCGGTCACCAGGATGACACGACCGTCCAGGCGCTTCACGGCTTCGGCGTCTCCGGCAGGTCGCAGCGCAGGAACTGGCCTCGACCGGGCGTCGCCACCGGCTCCTTGCCGTCCCACACGATCTCGCCGCGCGACAAGGTCATGACCGGCCAGCCCTTGAGGCGCATCCCCTCATAGGGCGTGTAGTCGCACTGGTCGTGCAGCAGGCTGTGGGAGACGGTCCATTCCCGCTCGGTGTCCCAGATCACGATGTCGGCGTCGCCGCCGACGGCGATCGTGCCCTTTTTCGGGTAGATGCCGTAGATGCGGGCGGCGTTCGTCGAATTGAGGGCCACAAACTGGTTCAGGGAAATCCGCCCCTTGCCGACGCCTTCCGAGAGCAGCAGCGGCGCCCGGAGCTCGATCCCCGGCACGCCGTTCGGCACGTTGGCAAAGGTGGTCTTGGCGCCGCCCTTGATCTTGTCGGTGAAGCGATAGGCGGAGTGGTCGGAGGACAGCACCTGGAAGGTGCCGTTCTGCAGGCCCTGCCAGATGTATTGCTGGTTCGCCTTGTCCCGCGGCGGCGGCGTGCAGACGTATTTGGCGCCCGCCAGCGCGTGATCGTGGTGATGGCCGGCAATGTCTTCCGCCGAGAGGAAGAGATATTGCGGGCAGGTCTCGCCGTAGATCTTGAGGCCGCGGGTCTGGGCCCAGCGGATCTGCTCCGCGCCCTCGCGGTGCGAGACATGGGTGATCAGGATCGGCACGTCCAGCAGCTCGGAGAAGCTGATGGCGCGGTGGGTCGCCTCGCGGTCGCCGATATGGGGATGGGCGGAAAGGTGGTGCTCGATCCCGGTCTTGCCCTCGGCCAGCAGCCGGTCGGTCAGCCAGCGCACCACCGCGTCGTTCTCGGCATGCACCATGACCAGCGCGCCCTCGCGCCGCGCGAAGTCGAGCACGTTCAGAACCTGGGTGTCGTCGAGCGCCAGGCCTTCATAGGTCAGATAGACCTTGAACGAGGTGCAGCCGTCGCGCACCAGCGCCGGCAGGTCCTGGCCCAGAACCTGGGGCGAGGGATCGCTCACCACCAGATGAAAGGCGTAGTCGATCACCGCCTTGCCGTTCGCGCGCCGGTGATAGTCGTCGACGACGGCCCGCAGCGATTGACCTTTCAGCGGCATGGCGAAGGGGATGACCGTGGTCGTCCCGCCGCAGGCCGCCGAGGTCGTGCCGGAGCGGAAGTCGTCGACCGTCGCCTGGCCCTCCCAGGGCTGCTGGTCCATGTGGCAATGGCTGTCCACCCCGCCGGGCGTCACCAGCCGTGCGCTGGCGTCGATGACTTCCTCGGCCTTGCCCAGATCCTCGCCGAGTGCCACGACGCGCCCGCCACGGATCCCGACATCGCAGCGCACCACATCACCGGCCGTGGCGACGGTGCCGTTGCGGATCAGGAGGTCGAAGGGTGCGGCAGGCGACACTTATGCCTTCTTTCCCTCTCCCCGCGTGGGAGAGGGTTGCGAAGGCTTAGCGAGCGGAAGCGAGCTTAGCCGGAGCTGGGTGAGGGTGCCGCGCCGAAGGCGCGAAGCGCGTGAGCGCTCATGAAAACTGTTCGGCGCCAACATTGGGCGCTCTCGCGAGCGCCGCGCATCTGCCGATGCACGCCCCCTCATCCAACTTCGGCTAGGCTCGGCTACGCCTCGCCAAGCCTCAGTATCCTTCTCCCACAAGGGGAGAAGGGAAGCGCCGGTCAGGCGCTCACCGCTCCGCCGCATCGAGCTCTGCCTTGCGGCGGGCGACATAGGCGTCGAGCGCCTCGACGACCGCGGGATCCATCGCCGGCTTTTCATAGCCGTCGAATACCTGTTGCCAGATCGCCGTCGCGCGCTGGGTGGCGTTGTGGGCGCCGGCGATCTCCCAGTTTTCGTAGTTCTGCCAGTTGGAGAGCAGCGGCTGGTAGAAAGCGGTCTCGTAGCGCGCAAGAGTGTGCTCGGCGCCGAAGAAGTGGCCGCCGGTCGGCACCTTGGCAATCGCGTCGAGGCCTTCCGCGATCTCCTGCGCGTTGACCGGCACCGGCGCGATGGTCATCGCCATCATCTGCAGCATCTCGACGTCCAGGATCACCTTCTCGAAGGATGCGGTGAGCCCGCCCTCCATCCATCCGGCGCCATGATAGACGAAATTGGCGTGGCCCATCACCGCCGACCAGATCGACATCTCGGATTCATAAGCCGCCTGGGCATCGACCACGTTGCTGGCCGAGGAGTTGCTGGCGCGATAGGGCAGCTTGTAAAGCCGGGCGAGCTGTCCTGCCGCCAGGGTCGCCCGCGCATTCTCCGGCGTGCCGAAGGCGGGGGCGCCGCTCCGCATGTCCACATTGGAGGTGAAGGCGCCATAGACCACAGGCGCACCCGGACGGGTGAGCTGGGTCAGCACGATGCCGGAGAGCGCTTCGGCGTTCTGCTGCGTCAAGGCGGCGGCGATCGAGACCGGCGTCATCGCGCCCATCAGGGTGAACGGCGTCACCACCACGGCCTGGCCGTGCTCGGACATCGCCATGAGCCCATCGCTCATCGCCTCGTCGAACCGGCGCGGCGAGTTGACCGAGATGATGGTGATGACCGAGGGCTCGTTCAGGATCTCATCGATGGTCTTGCCGCGGGAGATCGCCATCATCTCGATGCCGTCGATGGCGCGCTCGCGGCCGATCGCGCTGCAGTGATAGACCCGGTCGGAATAGGTGATGTTGGCGAGATAGCAGTCGAGATGCCGGTTGTGCGCCGGCAGCTCGATCGGCGCCGTCGGCTGGTTGCCGACGAAATGGATGATGTCGAAGCTGTGGGCCAGCTGGATCAGGCGGATGTAGTCGGGGAGGTTGCCCGAACGCCTTCCGTTGACGCAGTCATGCACATTGGGCGGGCCGGCGACGAGGCCGAAGGAGACGAAGTTCTCGCCGGCATGGACCGTCCGCGCTGGGTTGCGCGAGGTGAGGCAGAACGTAGAAGGCGCGGTCTTGAGCGCGCTCGCCACCAGCTCCCGCGGGATCTTCACGAGCCCAGTCGCATCATCGACCGTCGCCCCCGCCTTGCGGAACTTGTCCCGTGCCGCCGGACCCATGAACTCGATGCCGATGTTCTCCAGCAGGTGCAGCGAGGCTTCGTGGATCGCCATCAGCTGATCCTGGCTCAGGATCTCGATCGGCTTCATGTGGTTGCGGAGCGGCGGCATCCCGGCCAGGGACATGCCGAGCGGGCGGTTCTCCCGCATCCGCCGCGGTCGCCGGGTCGGGCGCGAGTTCTCCATGGTCAGCCCCGCATCCTGGTGCCCTCGGGGTCGAACCGCGCCTTCGCCGAGAGCAGGGCCGGGCGCCGCTTGCCGAGGAGCTCGATCTCGAATTCCGCCGCGTCCTCGAAGAACTGCGGCTTCACATAACCGAGGGCGAGGCTTTCCTTGACCGTGTGGCCGTAGGTCCCGGAGGTGACATAGCCGGCGAGCTGGCCGTTGCGGTAGATCGCCTCGCCGCCGAAGCAGTCGACGCCGTTCGCCTCCACGACGAAGCTGGCGAGCCGTTCCTTCGGCCCGGCCTTGGATGCGGCCTCGGCACCTGCCTTGCCGATGAAGTCCGGCTTGTCCAGGCGGACGAAGCGGCCCATGCCGGGCTCATAGGGGCTGTAATCCGGCGAGAGATCGACGCCCCAGCTCGGGAAACCCTTCTCGACCCGGAGCGAGAGCAGGGCGCGCGATCCTGCATGATGGAGGCCCAGCGCCTTGCCGGCGCCGGTCAGCGCCTCATAGACCCCGCGCTGGTATTCCGCCGGCATGTAGATCTCGTAGCCGAGCTCGCCGGTGAAGGAGACGCGGACGACGATGGCGTTGGGGCAGGCGCCGACCGCCATCTCCTTCGCCGAGAGGAAGGGGAAGGCGTTGCCGCCGACATCCTCGTCGAGCACGACGGCTTGCAGCAATTCCCGCGCCTTCGGCCCGGCGATGTGCAGGCCGCAATAGCGCACCGAAAGGTTCTCGACGCGAATGGAGCCATCTCTGGGCAGGTTCTGCTCGAACCAGCGCATGTGCCAGCGCTGCATCGGGCCGGAACCGAGCATGACGAACCGCTCCTCGCCGAGCCTTGTCACGGTGAAGTCGCCGATCAGCCGGCCCTTGGCGCTCAGCATCGGCGAGAGCACGGTCTTGCCTATGCCCTTTGGCATCTTGTTGGCGAGCAGATGCTCCAGCCAGGCCGCGACGCCCTTGCCGGTCGCCTCGTACTTGGCAAAGGTCGAGATCTCCAGCAGGCCGACGCCGTCGCGCAGCGCGCGGCATTCCTCGCCCACAGCGTCGAACCAGTTGCCCCGGTTGAAGCCGTAGCGGTCCTCGGCAACCTCGCCTTTGTCCTTCCGCGCGAACCACAGCGGATATTCGAAACCGAAGTTGAGGCCGAAGACGGCACCCTTCTCCTTCAGCTGGTCGTGGATCGGGAAGGTGCGCATCGGCCGCCCGGCGGTGAATTCCTGCGCGGGATAGACCAGGTCGGTGCGGTGCTCGTAGAAGTACCGGGTGCGCTCGCGGGTGTAGCGCTTGCCGGCCCAGTCGCCGAAGCGGGCGACGTCCCAGAAGAAGACGTCGAGGCTCGGCTCGCCCTCGATGATCCATTCGGTCAGCACCTTGCCGATGCCGCCGCCCTGGTTGAAGCCACTCATCACGCCGCAGGCGCAGAAATAGTTCTTGAGGCCCGGATAGGGGCCGAGCAGCGGGCCGAGATCGGGCGAGAAGATCATCGGCCCGTTGATCACCCGCTTGATGCCGGCGCTTTCGAGGCAGGGCATCGCCTCGACCGCGCGGGCGAGGTTCTCCTCCATGCGGCTGAGATCGTCCGGCAGCAGCTCATGGCCGAAGTCGAGCGGCGTGCCGTTCTCGGCCCAATGGACGCACTTGCTCTCATAGGCGCCGAGCAGCAGGCCCTTGCCCTCCTGGCGACAATAATAGCCGCCGCTGGGCTCGGAGATGTTCGGCACTTCGTGGCCCATGGCCGCGATCTCGGGGATGGTCTCGGTCACCATGTAATGGTGCTCGACCGGCTGCAGCGGCAGGGTGATGCCGGCCAGCGCCGCCACTTCGCGCGCCCAGAGGCCCGCCGCGTTGACGACATAGTCGGTCTTGATGTCGCCGTTGGGCGTGCCGACGGTCCAGCTGCCGTCGGCATTCTGCTTCGTCGAGGTGACCGGCGTCTCGCGGTAGATCTTGGCGCCGCGGTCGCGCGCCGCCTTCGCGTAGGCCTGGGTCACGCTGGCGGGATCGCAATAGCCCTTCATCGGCTCGTAGAGCACGGCTTTGAGGCCGTCGCTCTTCAGGATCGGCGCCAGCCGCCGCGCCTCCTCGAGCGAGATGAACTCGGACTCGATGCCGTTCCGCTTGCCGCGGCTGTGCAGGATCTGCAGCGCGGTCAGCTGGTCGTCGGTGCGGGCGAGATGGATGCCGCCGACCGGATGATAGCCGCAGGACTGGCCGCTCTCCTTCTCGAGCTCGGGGTAAAGGCGGATCGTGTAGTTCTGCAGCACCGCCGCACTCGACGGATTGGTGAGCGCGAACAGGCTTCCCGCGGCGTGCCAGGTCGAGCCCGCCGTCAGCTCCTTCCGCTCCAGCAGCACGACGTCGCGCCAACCGGCCTTCGCCAGGTGATAGAGGATCGCGCAGCCGGTGACCCCGCCGCCGATCACCACGACCCGGGCATGCGTTTCCATGATCTCAGTCCTTCAGCCCGAGCGCCGCCAGCAGCGCCTGTCGCTTCTCTTCGGGGAGCGGCGCGAAGGGCGGCCGGACGATCCGCCACGAATCCTTCCTCAGCTTGGCGGCGATGGCGGCTTTGAGTGCCGGCACCAGCGGATATTGCTCGAACACCGAGCGCACCTTTCCGACCTCGCCGTCGAGCTTCACACGCGCCTCGCCATCCGGCGTGTCGATCAGCCTGCGGATGTTGCCGACCTGATAGTTCGCCGTGGCGCTGATGCAACCGGCGGCGCCGAGCTTCAGCGCCGGCAGCAGGAACTTCTCCGAGGCGGGGAAGATCGCCATCTCGGGGAACTCTTTGAGGAGCAGCGCGACATTGTCCCAGACGCCCGAGCTGTCCTTCAGCCCGGCGACGACGCCGCCATAGGTCTTCAGGAGGCGCGCGATCAGCGTGGGCGTGATCGGCACGCCGGACATCTGCGGGATGTGATAGAGATAGAGCTTCAGGTCCCGGCGCCCGACCCGCTCGATCAGCTCGGCGTAATAGGCGTAGATCCCGTCCTCCGGCATGTTCTTGTAGTAGAACGGCGGCAGCACCAGCACGCCGGCGGCGCCGAGCTCCAGCGCCTGCATGGTGAGGGCAACGGCGTCGGGCAAAGCGGAGGCGCCGGTCCCCGGCATCAGCTTCGCCGCCGGGATGCTCTCCGTGATGAGGTGTTCCAGAAGGGACATGCGCTCGGCGACCGAGAGCGAGTTCGCCTCGCTGGTGGTGCCGAAGACCGCGAGCCCGTGGGCGCCTTCCTCCAGCAGCCAGCGGCAATAGCCGACGAAGGTCGGGCGGTCGGGGGCGAGATCGGCGCCGAACGGCGTCAGTGCCGGCGCCAGCACGCCGCGGAAGCTGCGCCCGTCCGTCCCGGCGGCGGCGCGGCCCTCGACCGCCATGTCGTTCATCCGAGCACCGAGAAGCTGCTGCGCTTGTCGGGCTGCCGCCGCCGCGAATAGAAGCCGAGGCTGACGGTGCGATCGATGTGCTTCAGGTGGAACGGCACCGGATCCTTGTCGTGGTCGCGACCGTTCTCGCAGGCGGTCACCAGCTCGGCCATCATCTCGCCGACGATCGGCGCGTTCTTGAACTGGTTCCCGCTGGTGCCGACCGCCATGTAGAAGCCGGGGAGGTCGGACTTGTCGTAGATCGGGATCCAGTCGTCGGAGACGTCATAGAGCTCGACCAGGCCCTTCATCTTGTTCGGGATCGGCAGCGTGGTGAAGCGCTGCGCCATGCGCATCACCTGGACGCGCCACTGCTCGGTGAATTCGCGGTTGAAGTCGTCCGGATCGACCCATTCCTTCTTGTCGCATTCCGGGTCCTCGCTGCCGATCAGGATGTGGTTGCCGATCTCCGGCCGCGCATAGCACGAGGTATCCTGGTCGGAGAAATGGAGGCCGTCATGCTCGTAGTCGAAGTCGGCGGGCGAGGGGACATGCGCCACCTCATGGCGGAGCGCCTTGGTCTTGATGTTCATGCCGCCTTCGACGTCGGCCATGCGGTTGATCTTGAAGGAATGCGGCCCGGCGACATTGATCACCACCGGCGCCGCGATCGCCTCGCCGGACTTCAAGGTGACGCCGGCGACGCGGCCGTTCTTCCGGTCGATGGAGACGATCTCGGCGTTGAACAGGAATTCCGCCCCCTCGGCCTCGGCCGCGACCTGCAGATTATGAGTCGCAAGCTGCGGGTCGTTGACATAGCCGCTGGTGGTGAAATGAACCACTCCGGGCAGCTTCTCGCCGTTGGAATGGGAGAACAGCGGGTCTTCGGGGCGCCGCGGCGGGTCGAAGGATTCCATGAAGACGAAGGGCAGCTTCTTCTTCACTTCCTCGGGCGGGAGCTCGCGATAGGGGCAGCCGATCTCCTGCATCACCTTCAAGACCGGCGCGAGATACTTGTTGCGCGCGCATTTGACGACGAAGCTGCCGCAGTTGACATAGCGGGCGAGGCCGCGCTCGTCCTTGGCGCCGAGGTAGTCGTCCCATTCCTTCCAGTAGAAGTGGCTCTCATAGGCGAGGGCGGAGCCGTCCACCGTGGAGTAGAACGGCCGGATGATGGCGCAGGAGCCGGAGGTCGAGCCGTAGCCCGCCGCCGGCAGCTTGTCGATCGAGAGCGTCTTCAGCCCCTTCCGCGTGAGGCCCAGCGCCGTCGCGGCGCCGATCACGCCGGCGCCGATCACGATCGCGTCGTAAGCCTTAGCCATGCATCCTACCTTCCAACGTCGTATTCGCACATGCGGCCCCATGACTTGCGACCGTGAGACGGACCG
>Ga0335070_10001848_pt1 | contig 24543 bp, 22 predicted proteins | sample Lox_Sample_13_FD_206722 | JGI IMG/M metagenome (GOLD analysis project Ga0335070, IMG submission 206722) | Soil microbial communities from Loxahatchee National Wildlife Refuge, Florida, United States - Lox_Sample_1.3 | ecosystem: Environmental > Terrestrial > Soil > Wetlands | place: USA...
CCTGGGCAGCCTCATCGTGCGCCGAAAGGGCGCGGGAGGAGGCCGGCGCGTGATGCTCGCGGCGCACATGGACGAGATCGGCGTTGTCGTCACGCACGTGGACCAGAAAGGCTTCCTCCGGTTCGGGAGCGTCGGCGGCGTGCGGCTCCTCCCGCTCGCGGGCGGAAGGGTGAGGTTTGCCGGCGGCGTGACCGGCGTGATCGGCCTTGAGAAGCTGGAGGACAACGGGAAGATTCCGGCGCTGGACAAGTTCTACATTGACGTCGGAGCAGCGGGCCGGGACTCCTGCCCGGTAAAGGTCGGGGACGTGGGCTGTTTTTCCCGACCGTGCGAGGAGATGGGAGACCGTATCGTGGCAAAGGCCATGGACGACAGGATCGGCTGCGCCGTGCTCCTCCAGGTTCTGAAGGAACTGGGAAAGACTCCGCATGACATCTCCTTCGTGTTCACCGTCCAGGAGGAGGTCGGCCTCCGGGGCGCGGTGACGTCCGGGTACGGCGCAGAACCGGAGATCGCCCTTGCCGTGGACGTGACGCTCACCGGGGACACCCCGGAGTGCCCGCCCATGGCCGTGGAGCTCGGCGCTGGTCCCGCCATCAAGATCAAGGACGGCGGCATGCTCGCCCACGCGGGCGTCAAGAACTGGCTGTTCTCCTGCGCCGCCGCGGCCGGCATCCCGTTCCAGCGCGAGGTGCTCGTGGCCGGCACCACCGACGCCTCCGCCATCCAGACAACGCGCTCGGGAGTGCCCGCCGGATGCGTCTCCATTCCCACGCGCTACGTGCACATGCCCTCGGAGATGGTGGACTTCCGCGACGTGCAGGCGGCGGTGAAGCTGATCGTGAGCGCCCTCTCGGGCCCTATCGACATCGGAGCTCATGATGGATCCCCGGGCGGATCGCCAGGATGAGGCGCCGGCGCCGCGCGCGCTGGACACCTGGATCTTCTCCAGCATCGTGGAGGAAAGCCCGACCTCCGTCATCATCACTGATCCCGCCGGGCGCATCGAATACGTGAACCGAAAATTCACCACGCTCACCGGCTACAGCCGCCGCGAGGTGCTGGGAAAGAACCCGCGCTTCCTGAAGTCCGGCCGGCAGCCGGCCGAGGTCTACCAGGAGCTGTGGAAGACGATCCTGGCCGGAGGGGAGTGGCGCGGGGAGCTGTGCAACAAAAAGAAGAACGGGGAGCTGTACTGGGAGCTGGCCGCCATTTCCGCCATCCGCGGTGACGGGGGCGCTATCGCCCACTTCATTGCCGTCAAGGAAGACATTACCGACCGCAAGAGCATGGAAGAGCTCCTGCGCCGCGCAAAAGCATCCGCGGAAGCAGCAAACCTTGCCAAGAGCCATTTCCTGGCCAACATGAGCCACGAGCTGAGAACGCCGCTGAACTCCATCCTCGGGTTCAGCCAGCTCCTGGAGATGCCGGGCAGCGGGAAGGGCGCGCACGCGCGCGGCGCGCTGTCGGACAAGCAGAAGGAATACGTGCGCTGGATCCGCGACGGCGGCGAGCACCTGCTGGACATGGTGAACGACGTCCTGGACCTCTCCAAGATCGAGGCCGGCCGGGTCGATCTGGAGAAGCGGCCCTTCGAGACGGCCGCCCTGGTGCAGCGCGTCCTGACCACGGTCCGCTCCATGGCCGTGGAGAAGCACCTCCACGTGGACACGTCCATCGACCCCGAGGTCGGCTTCCTGGACGCGGATGAAACGCGGATCAAGCAGGTGCTCTACAACCTCCTGTCCAACGCCATCAAGTTCACCGAACGGGAGAGGCGCATTGGCGTGGACGTGCGCGGGGACGGCAGTGACTGCGTGATCACCGTGTGGGACGAGGGCATCGGGATCCCGGCAGAGGACCAGGAGAGGATCTTCGAGCCGTTCGAGCAGCTGCGCCGCGGGCATGAGGGCCACGGGACGGGCCTCGGCCTCACGATCGTGAAGAACCTCGTGGAACTGCACGGGGGAACGGTTGCCATCCAGAGCGAGGTCGGCGCGGGAAGCCGGTTCACTGTGCGCCTCCCGGGGCGCCGGCCGGCGGAGAAGAAGGCGGAACCGTCCGTGCCGGCCTTCGCGGAGGACACGCTGGAGGAGCTGCCTGATCTCAGCGGGAAGACCGTCCTCGTCGTGGACGACAGTCCGGCGAACAGCGCCCTGATGCAGCGGATTCTCTCCGCGTTCGGGTGCCGCGTGCTCCTTGCCGGCAGCGGGGAGGAGGCGATCGCCGTGGCCGCCCACGCCGCCTACGACGTGGTATTCATGGACATCCACCTCCCGGGCATGAACGGCACGGAAGCCATGCGTCGCATGCGGGGGGCCGGCCTCAAGGCCCCGGTGGTCGCCCTGACAGCCTATGCCATGAAGGGAGACCGGGAGCGCTTCATTGCGGACGGATTCGACGGGTACATCGCAAAACCCGTACGGATCTCGGAGATCATCTCGTTCCTGGAGGGCCTGTAATGGCGGTCTGCGGCGTGGGCATGATCGGGTACGGATTCATCGGCAAGGTGCACGCGTGGTCCTACCACAACATGGGCTTCTTCTACGATCCGCCGCCGCTTGAGACGCGGATGGTCGCCGTGGCGACCTCCTCCCTGACGTCGGCGGAGACGGCAAAGACGCACGGCGGATTCGAGATCGGCACTTCCGACTGGCGCGAGCTCATTGCGCGCGGGGACATCGACATTATCGACATCGCCTCTCCCAACACGCTCCATGCGCAGCAGCTCCTTGCGGCAATGAAGGCGGGAAAGCACATCTACTGCGACAAGCCGCTCGTCGTCACTGGCGCGGAGGCTCACGAGGTCGAAAAAGCGCTGACGTCATGGCGCGGGATCGGCGGCATGACGTTCCAGAACAGGTTCTTCGCGGCCACGCTGCGCGCGCGGCAACTCGTGGAGGAGGGATTCATCGGAAAGGTGATCGGCCTGCGCGGCGTCTATCTCCATCCGGGGAGCGTGGACCCCGCTGCTCCCATGAAATGGAAGCTGCGCAAGTCCGCCGGCGGCGGAGTACTGCGCGATATCGGCTCCCACCTGCTGGATCTTGCCGACTGGCTCGTCGGACCCATCGAAGCCATCTCAGCGACCACCAGAATCCTCCACCCGCGCCGGCCGGACGGGCGGGGCGGCATGGAGACCGTGGAGGCGGAGGACCAGGTCGTCATGACGGTGCGGCTTTCCGGCGGAGCGCTCGGCACGCTGGAAGCATCCAAGATCGCCGTCGGCGCGGAGGACGACCTTCGCATCGAGATCAGCGGAGACCGGGGCGCCCTGAGGTTCGACCTGATGAACCCGGACTTCCTGGATGCGTACACGCTGTCGGATCCCGACTCCCCGCTGGGCGGCACGCGGGGCTGGAAGAGGATCTCCACGGTCCAGCGCTACGGCGCGCCCGCAGCTTTTCCGCCTCCCCGGTCCACCTCGGGCTGGCTTCGCGCCCACGCGCACTGCCTTTACACGTTCCTGCGGTCCGTGGCTGACGGAAGGCAGGGCGAGCCGTCCCTGGCCCGGGGAATCGCGGTCCAGAGAATGATGGAGTGCGCGGAGCGCTCGGCGCAGACCGGCACCTGGCAGACGGTGGGCTGAGAGCAGGTCTGGTGGACATGCCCGGCTTTCGCGCGGTCCTCTTCGATTTCGACGGCACCCTGACGAAGCCGGAGGCGCTGGACTTCGCCCGGCTTCGAAGCCTTCTCCGGTGCCCCGAAGGCCAGCCGATCCTCGAGTTCATCGAGGCGCTTCCCACCGCGGAGGAGCGCCGGGAGAAGCACCGGATCCTGGACGACTTCGAAATGGAAGCCGCGCGCCTTTCGGTCCCCAACGAGGGCGCGGAGGAAGTCGTTGGGCTGCTGAAAGCGGAGGGGATCCGGCTGGGGATCGTGAGCAGGAACAGCAGGGCGTCCGTGCTTGAAGCAATGAAGCGCTTCCGCGCCCTGGGGCCGGACGACTTCAACGTCATCGTGTCGCGGGAAAGCCCGGGCCGGCCCAAGCCCCATCCGGACCCGGTTCACTATGCGGCAGGGTTGCTCGGCCTGGAGCCGCGGGAGATCCTTGTGGTGGGGGATTTCGTTTTCGACATCATGGCGGCCAAGGCCGCGGGCTCCGGCGCCGCATATCTCACCAACGGCCGCCCCCCGCGGGAGATGGAGACGCCGCCGGATTTCACGATCACGTCACTGCTGGACCTGCGGCCCATCCTGGGAGTCTAGGGAGGCACGGACCGGGCGGCGCGGGCCGGGCCGCCTCTTCAGTCCCCGTTCACGGTGACCGTGATGGTCCTGCGCCGGGGCCGCACGTCGCACTCCAGCAGGAAGACCTGCTGCCAGGTCCCCAGGAGAAGTGCTCCGGATGCCACAGGAACGGTGAGAGAAGGACCGAGCCATGTGGCCTGGAGGTGGGAATGGCCGTTGCCGTCATGCCATGCCTGCTCGTGCCCGTAGTCCCGCCCCGGGGGGACGAGCCGGTCCAGGAGCTGAGGCAGGTCTCCGATGAGCCCCGGCTCGTACTCGATGGTTCCCACCGCCGCGGTGCTTCCCACGACGAACACGTGGGCCGTGCCCGTGGAGATCCGGGACTGCGAGACCAGCTTCCCGACGTGCGCGGTGATGTCGCGCATGTCCCGGTGGCCTTTCATGTCCAGCTCGAAGCTTCCCTGCCACGTCATGCACATGCCCTGGAGGTCGGCGACAGGTGCCCGATGAACGCGAGCATCCGCGTGAAGCTCTCCGGCCCCTGGCGGCGGAAAGACCCCAGCGCCGGTGAGCAGCAGGTACAGTCCGATGCCACCCTGATGTCGGAGACACCGGCCTGCGCGAGAAGCTCCACGTTGGCGGCCCGGAGGTCCAGGCGGTAGTCATCCGGTCCCGGGCCGCGGGCCACGGCGTGATCCCCGAAATCCAGGCGGAACTTCTCGTAGCGGGCGTGCTGGACCCGGTAGCAGCAGGTGCCGATGCACGGGCCGAGGACCGCGAGGACCTCCGCCGGCGCTGTCCCGAACGCCTTCGTCATCAGCCGCAGCGCCTCCCGCACGATGCCGGTTCCCTTCCACCCCGAATGAACGATTCCGTAGGCTCCGCGCCCCTTGTCTGCCAGGAACACGGGCAGGCAGTCTGCAACGGTGACTGTAAGAAGCGCATCCGGCCGATCACTCACCATCCCGTCCCCTTCCACGCCGACCAGGGACCGCGGCGCCTGACAGCCAATGACGAGCACGTTCCTCGAATGCACCTGGTGGAGAGCGAACACGCTGCTCGTCTCCGCGCCGAGGCCAGACAGGAACCGGTCCCGCCAGGGCAGCTCCGTGCGGCGCGACAGCGCCATGTCTCCCGCCTTTGCCAGGGAAAGCCCGGCGCGAACGCCGCGCGAAGCCGCCCCCGAGGTCAAGAGCGGGATCGGGCAGAAGTCATCATCCGGCGTGTACGAGAGAGAGAACGTGCCGGCCATCGCTGTCACGATGGGAGAACGCCCTGCTTCCTGTCAAGGGCAGGTTCCTGCTCCCGTCTGGACACTGATGTCGGAAATCGTCATTTTTGCTCCGAAGGATTCCCATGGCACAGAAGCTCAGGGTCGGAGTCGTCGGCTGCGGATCCATCTGCATTCACCGCCACGCGCCGGAGTACGCCGCGCACCCGGACGTGGAGATCGTCGCGTTCTGCGATCCCATCGCTGAGCGAGCCGAGAAGATGCGCTCCCGGTATGGAGGAAAGGCGGTCACGGACTACAGGGATGTCACCCGCGACCCTTCCATCGACGCCCTCAGCGACTGCTCCTCCAACGACATGCATCACGTCGTTACGACGGACGCCCTGGAGCACGGCAAGCACGTCCTGTGCGAGAAGCCGATCTCGGTGAGCCTGGAGAACGCGCGCACCATGGTGGAGGCACGTGACCGCTCGGGGAAGACTCTCATGGTGGCGTACAACCAGAGGTACGCGGCCGGGCACCGCAAGGCGAAGGCCATCCTGGCAGGCGGCGAGCTGGGGAGAGTGCTCACCTTCAGCACGACCTTCGGCCACAAGGGGCCGGAGTTCTGGAGCCAGACGAAGGGACCGGCCACGTGGTTCTTCGAGGCGAAGCGCTCCGTGCTCGGCGCGGCCGCGGACCTCGGCGTGCACAAGGCGGACCTGATCCGCTTCCTCCTCTCCGATGAGATCGCCGAGGTGGCGAGCTTCGCCGGGACCCTGGACAAGAAGGGGCCGGATGGAAAACCCATCGGTGTGTGCGACAACATGGTCTGCGTCCTGAAGATGCGCTCCGGCGCCATGGGGACCCTTGCCGCGAGCTGGACATACTACGGCGCGGACGACAACAGCACGGTGCTCCACTGCGAAAAGGGCGTGATGGAGATGTACGGGGATCCGGTGTACCAGCTTCGCGTGAGCACGCCGGGGGGAGAGCAGGCTTTCTACAAGGTGGACCCCGTTCAAGCGAATGAAAAGCCGGCCGGGAGCGGCGTCATCGACGCGTTCGTCTCCTCTGTCATGCAGAAGACCCCTCCTCCTATCACCGCGGAGGACGGCATCGCAAGCCTGCGCGTCTTCCTGGCAGCGCTGGAATCCTCTGAAAAGGGAGTCACGGTAAGACTCTGAGCCACGGGAGGCGCGATGAAACGGATCGTTGTCACGGGGGGAAGCGGAAAGGCCGGAAGGGCGGCCGTCCGCGATCTCCTCGATCATGGATATGACGTTTTGAACGTGGATCTTGCCGCGCCCGCGGAAAGGCTGTGTCCCTTTCTCCGCGTGGACCTCACGCAGTACGGCCAGACGCTGGAGTGCCTCTCCGGCGCGGACGGCGTGGCGCACCTGGCTGCCATCCCGGCGCCGGGCCTGCGGACGGAAGAGACGACCTTCCGGGAGAACATCGCGGGGATCTTCAACGTGTTCGAAGCTGCTGTGCAGCTCAAGCTGCCGAAAGTTGTCTGGGCGTCGAGTGAAACGACGATCGGCCTGCCCTTTGACGCGGAACAGCCCGCGTATGCGCCCATCGATGAGGACCACCCTCTCTATCCGGAGTCCAGCTACGCTCTTTCCAAGGTCCTGGGAGAGGAGATGGCCCGGCAGTATGCCCGCAGGTTCAGGCTGCGCGTCGCCTGCCTGAGGTTTTCCAACATCATGGAGCCGCAGGATTATGCGGTGTTCCGCGGCTTCTGGAAGGACGCGAAGCTGCGCAAGTGGAACCTCTGGGGCTACGTCGACGCGCGGGACGTTGCGCAGGGCGTGCGGCTCGCGCTGGAAAAGGACCTTGCCGGCGCCCCGCACATGATGCTCGCTGCCGCTGACACTGTCATGGACCGGCCGAGCGCGGACCTCATGGCGGAGGTCTATCCGAAGGTGCGCATCACGAAGAAGCTCGGTGAGTTCGAGACTCTCCTGTCCATCGACAGGGCCCGCGAGCTTCTGGGCTACAAGCCCGCGTGGTCGTGGAGAAACCAGAACCACTGATCTGGACGGACGGGGCGGCGCAAAGGAGCGAGCGCCGCCGGTCTCTGTGGCAGCCGCCTAGGGCTTCTTGCCGCTGTCCTTGTCCCGATCCGCCTTGTCTCCCTTGTCTCCGCGATCTCCCTTGTCACCCCTGTCCTTGTCGTCGGGCCCGGGTGCCAGCTCATCGCCGATCGGGAGAAGCACGGGTTCGAATCCGCCGCCTGCGCGGAGCCTCGTGGTCCAGACCTGCGTCTGGCCGGCCGCGGTCCACGTCCGGCCGTTCGGGACACGCGCGGTGAGAACGTAGCCCACCGTGGAGCCTTCCGGCACGCCCATGGGCGCTGCGAACCCGAGGGGCTGGCCGCGCGCGAGCCCGGGCTTCCTCCACACGGTGTCCTTTCCCAGGGGCTTGCCGGTCTTCGCGTCGGTGATCTGGATCTCAATGCCGTATTCGCCTTTCTCGTTCTTCTGAAACGCCTCCCGGTCCTCAGCGCGCTCGGCCCTGCCAGGCGGCACCATGGAGACGTAGCCCGCGGCCTGGACGGGGCTGCCCACGGCGGGCCAGGGAATGGAGGCGGTATTGGAGAAGACGAGGAACGGGATCGTGAGCTTCTCGTCGCCATCCGCCGGCACTGCCTCTTTGTAATAGAAGAAATGGCTGGCAAGCGTCGGCACGGCGAACTCGAACTCGATCAGCCTGTTTCTGCCCAGCGACACGCCCGGGGACTGGTACTGGAAAGAGAACACGGGTTTACCGCCCTGGACGTGAAGATCGACCGAGACCTGCGTCTGCAGGATGACGTCGCTCGAACGATACGGACGCACGGTCAAGGTCCCGACCTTGGTCGGCATCTCCCTCAGGGGAGATACTCCGGGGGGCAGCATGATCGGAAGGTTCTGTGCCGAGACCGCGAAGTGATCCGGACCCGCGGCTGCAGGCGGATTCGGGGCGGGCTGTGAGGGTGCCGGCTGTGCGGGCGCTGGTTGAGCAGGCGCGGGCTGTGCCGGTGCAGGTTGAGCAGGCGCGGGCTGCGCAGGAGACGGCTGTGGCTGGACCCGCTGCGCAGGGGCGGGTTGCGGTGGAGGAGGAGGCGCCGGCTGCACAGGAGCCTGCACCACGGGCGCCGGCGGCAGAGGCCGCGTGAGCTGGACCTGGTAGCGGGTCTGCGACCCGTCTTCAGCGCGCACGATGAAGCCGACGGCTGCCTGCCCTCCGGGGGGCACCGACAGGACGTACGAGATGCCGGGCGCCGGGGCAATACCCGGCTGCTCCGCGATGGCAACCGTGGCGCCGGGGCCTGCCGGCAGGGCGGTGAGCTTCACGCTGTCGACATCCGCCGGAAGGGCAAGGAAGTACGCCTGGGTGCGCGGCGTGAACGGCGGGCTGAACAAGCCCGCGGATGCGGTCAGCGACGCAAGGCTGGTATTGCGGTCCGGCGCGGCCCGGCGCAGCTCCACGGCGTAGCGCAGCGGCGTTCCGTCCTGTGCGGTCACCAGGAAGAACATGGGGAACCTGTCCGCGCCCGGCGGCACGTCCACAATCGCGCCATCAGGCGACATCGGATTGCCGCGGAAGGAAAGGGTGCCCCGGCCCCCCGGAGCCCCGCCGGCGAGCTGGAGAGCGGCCACCCTGCTCTGCGGATGCGCAATCACCGTGACCTGCTGCGTGGAGAACGGCACCACGGCGATGTACGTTGGGCGGCTTGGAGTGAAGGTCGGGGCGAGTGCAACCCCGGTCCCGCCGACGCCGAGGGACAGGTCGGCAAGGAGGTTGTTCGAATCCGGCGGCGCGCGCCGGATGTCGATGAGGTACTGCTGCACGCTTCCGTCCTGGGCCATGACGGCAATAACGAGGGGAAGGTTGGCACCCTGGGAGAAGTCCACTGCGGCGCCGGCCGGGGCAGCGGGGTCCCCGCTCACCGAGAGGGGCGCTGCGGTGGCCCTGCCGCCGCTGATGCTCACGGCGGCCGTGAGTGACACGGTTGCCACGCGGCTCTGGGATCGGGCCCGGACAACGATGCTCTGGGTCTCGAAAGGCACGATGGCCTGGTACCCGAGCTGGGCCGGAGAGAACGCCGGTGAGAACGGCACGCCCTGCAGATCGAGAGACGCCAGCAGGGCATTGCTGTCCGGCGCGGCCCGGACGATGGTGACAACGTAGCGGTCTCGTGTCGCCCCGTCTTCCGCGAGGGTTTCGATGGTTACGGGCTTCTGCAGCACGGCGGTGAAGTCGACCTCTGCCGCACCGGCGGGCCCGGGCGTCTCCTTCCCGTACACCGTGATGCTTCTGGCGAAGCGGCTCTGCGCGCGGGCCTCCATCCGCACGCTCGCGGACTCGTACGGTACGTCGAGCCGGTACGCGCGGACGGTCGGGCTGAACACCGGCGTGAGCCGCGAGCCCGGGGGAAGCACGAGCTGCGCCAGGCGCGCATTGGTATCCGTCTCCCGCACCATCACGCGGTAGCGCCAGGGCTCCTTCTCACCGGAGACCTCGATGGAGTACAGGACGGGCACGGAGAAGTCATTGGGGGTGACCCCGTTTTGCTGGACTACCCGGCTGCCGGTGGAGATGACCGTGATGACCGCCTCCCCGGTGAGCGACAGCTTCGCCACGAGGGCGTGCACGTTCGTTCCGACGGGCACCACGAGGAAAACGTCCCGAGGCTCGCCGCCGGGGCTGACGGTAGCTACCAGGTCCTGGGGAAGCCCGGGATTCGCCACCGCCGGTATGACAAACGCGGCGACCGGGCCGGGTCCGCGGCCAGCGCTCATGCACCCCGCGAGCCCTGCCAGCACGACGACCAGAATTGCGAATCCAAGAGTGAGCTTTCTCATCGGGAGCCTCCTCATCGAGTACCTCGGCTACCATTGTACGTGGAATTCCGCGGAAATCCAGTCGTAGCCAGCCAGGGACGGCGTACTCGCCGAACGGGTACGCCCGTATGGCCGAAAGCGAGCCCCGCTGACAGGATGCCGGCACGTCGTGTAAGCTCGCGTCAGGCACGCGCCGGAAGGGAGTCTCCAATGCCAGTGATCATTCCGTGGTTCAAGCGCGAGTTCTCCTTCGACATTCCTGCCGGGATGTTCGCGAACGTGATGGAGCGGCTGCGCGGAACGCCCGCGCGGCTGGAGGAACGGCTGGGCCGCGTGCCGTCACAGGTCCTTGTCAGGAAGGAAGGGGATTCCTGGTCGATCCAGGAGAATGCCGGCCACCTCCTCGACCTGGAGCCGCTGTGGGCGGACCGGGTGGAAGACTTCGCGCAGGGAAAGGAAAAACTGCGGACGGCGGACCTCACCAACCGCAGGACGCATGAGACGCGGCACAACGAAGCACCCCTGGGGAAAATCCTCTCGTCGTTCCGCGCCGCGCGGGCCGGCCTGGTAAGCAGGCTGGAAGCGCTCGACGAGCAGACCCTTGCGCGGACCGCGCTTCATCCTCGATTGAACTCGCCCATGCGGGTCATCGACCATGCCTTCTTCGTCGCTGAGCACGACGATCATCACCTGGCGCGCATCTCGGAGCTGCTGCGGCTTTTCACCTAGCACCGGACGGATCAGTCCAGCAGAGCCTCCGCCATTCCTGCGGTGTCTGCGTTCGGCCCGACGGCTTCAGGCGGCAGCAGGTCCTCGATCAGCAGGAGTGCCCACCCATGGACCTCGGCCCACAGCGACAGCACGACGGCCATCGTGTTCCGCTCCGAGCGCCACCCGGCCTTCTGGGCGTTCTCCACGGCGCGAACGAGGCACTGAAACGCGCGGCCGCTGTTGATCCGGCAGCTCTCCGAGTGAAGGCTGAAGCCCAGGCGGGACACCATGAGCTGGTACAGCGCGGGCCGGGTCCGGGCGAACTGGAGATAGGCCCTGAAAAGCATGCGGATCCCTCTGGTCGGACCGTCGGGAATCCCGGCGGGCTTTGCGTCCGGCGTCGCGTGGTCGGCGGCCGGCGCCCCGAGCGCCGCGGCCTCCAGCACATCGGCAAGCTCCCGAAAGCCTTCCGCCGCGAGCGTGACGAGAAGCTCGTGCTTGTCGGCGAAGTGCCGGTAGGGCGCGGTCTTGGACACTCCTGCCGAAGCGGCCAGCCCGCGGAGGCTGAGCCCATCCAGGCCTTCCTTCTCCAGCGCCTCCATGGCTTCCCCGATCAGCGCCTGGCGGAGAGCCCCGTGATGATAGGGTTTGCTCGACCTCACTTTTGTCGTCATGCCAGAAACGTACCGCAGCGGAGAAAAGTGGTCAATGCCAACAATTTATGTTGACTCCGCCCACATCGGGTGCTATATTGGCGTCAGAGATTGTTGGCATCGCCAACATCAAGGAGGAAAGCCATGGTGGCAAAGACAGAGAAGAATCCTGGCGCAGGCGCTCGTGAAAAGCCCGGCCTTCAGGTTGTTTTCGGAACCGGACCGGTGGGATGGGCCACGGTCCGCGAGCTCGTGAACCGGGGGCTGCGCGTACGAGTGGTGAACCGCAGCGGTCGGCTGCCGTCAACCGTCGTCGAGACCCGCCCCGAAGGCCTGGAAGTCGTGGCGGCGGACGCAACGGATCGGGCGGCGGTCCGCTCGGTGAGCGCGGGGGCTACTCATATGTACAACTGCGCCCATGCGCGGTACGACCAGTTCGCGAAGGTCCTGCCGGTCCTCTACGGCACCATCGCCGATGCAGCCGTCGAGCACGGCGCGGTCCTCGCGACGGCGCAGAACCTTTACGTGTACGCTCGCGGGCTGCCCGTCATCGACGATTCGTCACCGGTGGATCCACCCACCCGCAAGGGCAGGGTCATCCAGAAGCTCCAGGAAGGACTCGAGGAGGCTGGGAGGCGCCGGGGACTGCGATGGACGGTGGTCCGGGCATCCGATTTCTACGGTCCGGGCTCGGTAGAGCAGAGCCTGTTCGGAAGCGCCCGGTTCCTCGATCCGCTTGCCGTGGGGAAAAAGCCCATGCTCATCGGCGATCCTGACCAGCCCCACACCTATACCTACGTCGGGGACTACGGCAGGGCCCTCGTCGTTGCCGGGCTCTCTCCCGCGGCGCACGGCAGCACGTGGATCGTTCCCAACGACCGCACCATCACCACGCGCCAGATGGCCGCGCTCTTTTTCAGCGCGGCGGGGCGGGACCCCGGTTTCAGCGCGGTCCCCCGGTTCATGCTCGTGCTCGCGGGGCTCGTGGACCCGGTGATCAGGGAAATACCCGAGATGCTGTACCAGAAGGAGGAGCCCTACGTGGTGGACGGCTCCCGGTTCGCTTCATGCTTCGGTTTTACCCCGACCTCGCTGGAGGACGGAGTGCGTTTGACTCTCCAGTGGCACGGAGCCTGGCGCGCTGCCCAGGGCGGGCAGGCTCACGGTGAACGTGCTGCCTGATCCGAGTGCCGACTCGACGGCGACCGTTCCCTGGTGCAGCTCGGTGAGGCGCTTCACCAGGCTGAGGCCGAGGCCCGTGCCGGGGATGGACGCCGTCACCTCGTTGCGGGCCCGGAAGAACTCGTCGAAGACCTTGGCCCGGTCCTCGGGAGACATGCCGATGCCGTCGTCCGCCACGACCAGCGTCACGTACATGCCCGCGCTGGCAACGCGCACGTCGACCCGCCCGTTCTGCCGGCCATACTTGATCGCGTTCTCCACGAGGTTGGAGCAGATGATGGACAGGGCTTCCCGGTCCGCAAGCACGCCTGGCACCGGGTCCGCCGGAGGCGCCGCTGAGACGGTGATGTTCTTTTCCGCCGCCTTCTCCGCGTACGCGGCGGCCGTCTCGGCAGCCACCGACGCGACCTCCACGGGCCTGCGGTTCAGGGTGAAGTTTCCCGTCTCGATGGCCGTGAGGTTGAGCAGCTCGTTCACCATGGACCGCAGCGTGCGCACGCGCAGGAGCGAGCGCTGGATCATGCGCCTTTCCTCCGCTTCGTCGTGCTTCAGCATGCCGCTGAGGATGAGGTTCAGCCAGCCCTCGGTGGCCGCGAGCGGACTCTTCACCTCGTGTGCCACCATGGAGACGAACGTCGACTTGGCGGTCTCCAGCTTCTTGAGCGCCGTGACGTCGCTGAACACGGCCACCGCGCCGGAGGTCTCCCCGCCCGGCTCGATGACCGGACTGGCGCTGACCACGTAGGTGGCGCCCCCCAGCGGAATCTCCCGGGAGAGGATCATGAACTCTCCCGGCGAGCCGATCACCAGGCCCAGGATCTCCCGCACGTCCCGGTTTGCGATCTCATCCAGCGGGAACGGCAGCTCTCGGTTCGCGCTGTCCGGGAGGAGGCGGGCGGCGGCGTTGTTGCGGAGCACCACGAGCTTGTCCGTGTTGATCACGAGCACCCCGTCGCTCATGCAGGCGATGATCGTGTTGCTCTTGGACCTCTCCGAGGCGAGCTCGAGAAGGCGCTTCTCCCTCTCGTCCCGCAGCCGGCGCGCTTCCAGCGCCAGGGCGCGCCTCTCCAGCCCGTTCTTGATGGACAGGAGAAGCTCGTCCGGCGTGAACGGCTTGGGAATGTAGCTGTAGGCGCCCTGCCGGGTCCCCTCGACGGCGGTGTCGATGGTGGCGTGGGCCGTGATGATGATGCAGACCACATCCTCGTCCCGGCTCCGCACCTCGCGCATCAGCTCCAGGCCCGACATGCGCGGCATCTGCAGGTCAACGAGGAGCGCGTGGAAGGGCCCCCGCTCCAGGAACTGCTCCAGCCCCGCCTTGCCGTCCCCGGCGGTGACCACCGCGTACCCCTCAGCGGCAAGGATCTTTCGGCATCCCTCGCGGACTCCCAGCTCGTCGTCCACGACGAGAATCCGGGCCGGCTCGCTCTCCGTGCTCACCTCAGCAGCTCCTCCGCTTTCGACAGGAGAGCCGCGGGAGACACAGGCTTGTCGAAGAAGGCATCCGCGTGCATTGCGGCCAGGTCGGCCGGGGTCTTCGGATGAAAGTCGAATCCTTTCTGACTGGAGACCGCGGATACGATGATCACCGGAACGCCGGCAAGACCGGGATCGCTCTTCACGGCGCGCGCAAGAGAGAAGCCGGAGTCCAGCGCGCGCATCATGAGGTCCGTGACCACGAGCGACGGAGTCTCTTGTGTGAGCCCCGCCAAGGCTGCCGCGGGATCCGTGTAGCACCTCACGCGCCAGCCGCGGCTCTCGAAGATGCTCTTTTCCATCTCGAGGAAGTCGGAGTCGTCGTCAACGAGACAGATCACCGGCGTGTCCGGCATCAGGCGCCGCCTCTCAGGGCCTTGTCCACCACGGCAAGGAGCAGCTGGGGATCCACCGGCTTTTCCAGCAGGGCGTCCACCGGCAGCCACGTGTGGTCCGGCTCGATGCGGAACGGGATGGAGTCATTCACGGAGGTGATCATGACGAGCGGAATGCCGCGGGTGAGCTCGGAATTGCGAAGCTCACGGGAGACGTCGAAGCCGTCGTTTGCGCTCTCCATGACCATGTCCAGGATGATGAGGTCCGGCCGGCGCGCGGCCACCTCTTCCAGGCACTGCTTCCCGTTGAAGGCGACTTTCACCTTGTACCCGTTCTCTTCCAGGAGCGTCCGGTTCATCTCCACGAAATCAGCGTCATCATCCACCAGCAGCACGGTCTTATCCCAGCCCATGGGTTTCCTCCCTGGCTTTCTTTTCTCCCACGGGGATGCGAACGTGGAATGTTGTACCCTTTCCCACCTCGCTGTCCACCGTGATATCCCCGGCGTGCATCTTCACCACCCCGTAGACGATCGACAGTCCCATGCCGGTGCCCTTGCCCAGCTGTTTCGTCGTGTAGAAGGGGGTGAAGATGTCCTTGAGGGTCTCCGGCGGCATGCCGCATCCGCTGTCCCGCACGCGAAGCACGGCGAGGTCATGCGTCTCCGACAGACCGACGCTCACCACCACCTCTCCGTGCCCGGCAACGGCATCAATGCCGTTCTGCACGAGGTTCACGAGCATCTGCCGGATCTGCTCCCCGTCCGCGCTCACTTTCGGCATGCCCTCCTGCACCTCGGCGCGCACCTGAACGCCGTTGCCGGCTAGCTTCATGTTCATGGAATCCGCGAGATCCCGCGCGATGAGGCCGACGTCCGTGGGCGCCTTCACCACGCGGGACTGGCGGGCGAAGTCCAGCAGGCCCCGCATGATGGAGCGGCAGCGGTTGGCCTCGTTCACGATCATCTGGATGTCCTCCGACTCCGTGTCCCCTTCGCGGTGCGCCTTGAGGAGCATGTGGGAGTAGAGGAGGATCGTGGAGAGCGGGTTGTTGATCTCGTGCGCCACGCCCGCGGAGATCTGACCCATTGATGCCAGGCGCTCCGTCTGCACCAGCCGGTCCTGCGCGGCCTGGTGGGAGCGCTGGAGTGACTGCAGTGTCGTCTCCAGCTCCTCCACGAGGTACGGCAGGCACATGCTCACCTCGGCCAGGCCCTGGCAGACGGCGACAGCCTTCTCCCGGCATGACGGATAGCCGCAGGATCCGCAGTTCAGCTGGTCTTCAGGGCCGAACTTGCGCATCCTCCGCAGGGTTTCGGCGATCTCGGCCTCCGCCGGTTGCGGCAGGACAACGGCTTCTTCCTCGAACTGCCGATCCAGGTCGACGTCGGAGAACTCCGCGATCGTCTCCCCCATGTCCCGGCTGGCCTGGCGCGTGTTCTGGTCATTGATGTAGTCCGTGAGCATCTCCTTGCGCGCGAACGCGCCGAGGGACCCCGGCATCTTGGGACCGTTGATGCAGCCCTCGCAGAACAGCAGATCGAACATCCGCGCCTTGCTTCTCCCCTCGGCAAGCTCCTTGAGCGCGGAGGTGACACGGTCCTTGCCTTCCGTCACGATGACGCTGTTCTGCAGGATGTCCGCGTCGAAGCCCGCGGCCCGCAGCAGGCCGCCGGAGAGCGGCATGGAGCGGCCGAGGTATGCCGACGGGCCGTCGAATGCGGACGGCGGAAGCGCGGCGGGATCGATCCCAGCCGTCTCCCACAGGGATGCCAGCTCCTCATAGGTAAGCACGGCGTCCACGGTCCCCTGCACGTACGGGTCGCGGATCTCCGCCTTCTTGGCGATGCACGGGCCGACGAAGACCACGCGAACACCGCCGCCGAACCGCCGTTTGATGGCCCGGGCCGCGGCGATCATGGGAGACACGATGGGCGCCAGCGCGCCGTGAAGCGCCGGAAGGTATTTCTCCACGTACGAGACGATGGCGGGGCATGGCGTGCTCACCACCGGCCGGCCCGCCTTGATGGCCTGCCGCGCCAGGATGGCGTACTCCTGGCTCACGAGCTCCGCACCGAAGGCGGTCTCCCAGACCTGGAACACGCCCAGCGCGCGTACCGCCGCGACGATCCGTCCGGGCTCAAGGTGCGGAAAAGCCACGGGGAAGGAAGGAGCGAGACACACGAACACGCGCTCGCCCTCTTCCAGCATCCGGCGTACAAGCATCGTGGAGTCCTCGATCCTCTTGGCCTTCTGCGTGCAGACCTTCACGCAGTTGCCGCAGGCGATGCACTGCTCCGCGATGACGGCGGCCTGCCCGGCGATGACCTTGATGGCCTTGGCCGGGCATTCCCGCACGCACGTGTAGCAGCGGCGGCATTTTTCAGGAATCGTGGAAACGATGCCCATGGCTCGACCCTTCGGCCGGCCTCCTCCCGCTAGACCCTCTCCCTCACGGTGTATTTCGTGTGCAGGAGATGGTGGGATTTCTCCCCGAGGGGTTTCTTCAGATACTGCTCGTAGATGGCGGTCACCTCGGGGTTGTTGTGAGACTTGCGGATCGGCTTGCCCTCGTCCTCCTTGTAGATGGCGTTGATGCGCGCGAGGCGCACCTCGTCGGTGGTCATGCGGGGCTGCCCGCCGCCGCCGATGCACCCGCCGGGGCAGGTCATGACTTCGATGAAGTGGTACTGCGCCCCTGCCTTCACCATTTCGATGAGCCTGCGCGCGTTCCCGAGTCCATGCGCGACTGCCACGCGGACGGTGACTCCCTCCAGGAACGACCACTGCGGCACGGTCCCCTCGATCTTCACCTCCGCCTCCTTGATGCCCTTGAGCCCGGCGATAGGAGCGATATGCAGGTTCTCGAACGGCAGGGTCCGTCCGGTCACGATCTCGTAGACCGTGCGCAGCGCAGCTTCCATGACGCCGCCGGTGTTGGCAAAGATGTCCGCGGCCCCGGAAGAAGCCCCAAGGATGCTGTCCATTGCACCGTCAGGCAGGCCCGCGAAGTCGATCCCGGCCTGGCGGATCATCCGTCCCAGCTCCCGCGTGGTGAGAACGACGTCCACATCACGCTCACCGCTTGCGCGCATCTCGGGCCGCTGGGACTCGTACTTCTTCGCCGTGCAGGGCATCACCGAGACGACAAAGATGTCCTCAGGCTTCTTCCCGATCTTCTCGGCAAAGTAGGTCTTTGCCACGGCTCCGAACATCTGCTGGGGAGATTTGCACGTGGAGACGTTGGGCAGCATGTCCGGCCAGAAGTGCTCTGCGTAGCGGATCCACCCGGGCGAGCAGCTTGAGAACATGGGCAGGGCGACCGGCTTCTTCTCCACGAGCGCCTTCTGCAGGCGCGTGAGGAGCTCCGTGCCCTCCTCCATGATCGTGAGGTCAGCAGTGAAGTTCGTGTCGAAGACCCGGTCGAAGCCCATCTGGCGCAGGGCGCTCACCATCTTGCCGGTGACGAGTGTCCCCGGCGGGTACCCGAAGCACTCACCCAGCGCCGCCCTGATGGCCGGGGCGGTCTGCACCACCACGGTCTTCTTCGGGTCGTCCAGGGCCTCCCACACGCGGCCGATCTCGTCCCGCTCGCTGATGGCGCCCACGGGGCAGACCGCGGCGCATTGCCCGCACTGCACGCAGACCACCTCCGACAGCGGACGGGCGAACGCGGGCCCGATGCTCGAGTTGAATCCCCGGCCCTGGGGGAAGATGGCTGCCACGCCCTGCGTCTCTCCGCACACGCTGACGCACCTCCGGCAGGACACGCACTTCGCCGTGTCGCGCACGAGGGCGGGCGTGCTTTCGTCGGTCATGCGCCTGCTCTTGGCTCCGGCAAACGGGATCTCCCGGATGCCGAGGTCCGATGCCATTGCCTGCAGCTCGCAGTCCGCGCTGCGGTCGCAGGTCTGGCAGTCCCCCTCGTGGTCGGAGAGGATCAGCTCCACCATGGTCCGACGGGCGCCGCGCGCCCGCGCGGAGTTGGTCTGCACCTCCATTCCCTCTCCTGCCGTGGTCACGCAGGAGGGAACGAGCGCCTTGGCTCCCTTCACTTCCACCAGGCACACCCGGCAGGAGCCGATGGCCTGCACGTTTCTCAGGTAGCACAGGGAGGGGATCTTGATCCCCGCCATGCGGGCGGCCTCCAGGAGGTTGGTCCCCGCGGGAACCTGGATCTTCCTGTTGTCGATCGTCAATGACGGCATGTCTGTCAGCTCCTCTTCACTTCGCGGCTGCCGCGTGAACGGCGGCGGGCTCCGCGGCGTGCCGCTCGCGGTAGTCACAGCGCAGGCACCGCTTGCTCTCCGCAAGGGCCGCTTTGCAGGGCAGAGTCGTCTCCACCTCGGCGAAGCCATCCATCCGCTTCGAGACGGAAATCAGCTTCACGTCCGGCCTGTCGCCCGGGATCGGATCGGCGTCCGGGTCGAAGAACGTGTCTGCGATGGTATACGTCCGCCACGTGGCGTGGCCTTCTCCGGTCAGGTACGTATCGATGCCGGCGGCCGCGCGTTCTCCCGCGGCAATTGCCTCAACCACCGAGGACGGGCCGCTCACGGCGTCTCCCCCGGCAAACACCCAATCCACCGAGGTGCGGCCGGTAACCGGGTCAGCCTCGAGGTATTCCCGTTCGTTCTGTTTCGGGGCAATCCCGTTGAAAAGCTCCGCGGGCACGAGCTTCTGCCCGATGGCGGCAATCACCATGTCCGCCGGCAGAACGAAGTCGTTCTCTCCCTTGGCCACGGGCTTGCGCCGGCCTGTCCGGTCGAAGTCCCCGAGGTCCATGGTGCGGAGCTTCACGGAGACGAGCTTCTCTCCCTTCCGCGTCAGCTCCAGGGGCGCGGCAAGGAACTCGAACTTCACTCCCTCGCGCTCCGCCTCTTCCACTTCCTCCGCGAACGCAGGCATCTCCGCCCGCGTCCTGCGGTACGCCACCGTGGCTGTCTTCGCTCCCAGGCGCAGCGCCGTCCGCGCGGCGTCCACCGCGGCGTTGCCGCCGCCGATCACCACGACGTTCTTCCCGACCGCTGCTTTGCCGGTGAGGTTGTACTCCTTGAGGAACCCCAGGGCGTCCACGACGCCCTTGCCGTCCTCCCCCTTCATCCCCAGGCTCATGCCCTGCGGGGCGCCCACTCCGAGGAAAACTGCCTCGAAGCCCTGCTCCTTCAGGGAGGAGAGTGTGAAGTCCTTTCCGAGCTTCTTTTTTGTCTTGATGGTGACGCCCGTGTCAGTGATCATCCTGATTTCGCGGTCCAGGACATCCCGCGGCAGGCGGTACGCCGGAATGGCCTGCCTGAGCATTCCGCCCGGCTTGCTCTCCGCCTCAAACACGGTGGGCTTGTAGCCCAGGCGCGCCAGGAAGTACGCGCAGGAGAGTCCGGCCGGTCCGGCGCCCACAATGGCGATCTTCCGCACGCCGTTCTTCCCGTCCAGGATCGGATCGGGAAGTTGCGGCGTTTTCTCCTGGTCAGAGAGGAAGCGCTTGACCGCCCGCACGGACAGCGGCTCATCCAGCGTGGACCTGCGGCACTTGCCTTCACAGGGATGGAAGCACACGCGGGCGCACACGCCGACGAACGGGTTTCTCTCCCGATGCAGCTTCAGCGCCTCGTTGTAGCGCTTCTCCCCGGTGAGGCTTACGAACCCCGGCACGTCCACGCCGGCGGGACAGGCGTTCTGGCACGGGGCACGCACGAGCTCGGCGCACACGCCGGCCCGGCACTTGTGGTCGCGGATGTGCTCCACGAACTCCTCGCGGAAGAAGCGGATGTTGGAGAGTACCGGGTTGGGAGCGGTCTGGCCCAGGCCGCAGAGCGCCGTGTCCTTGATCTTGTTTCCCAGCTCGATGAGCCTCTCGATGTCGCCCTCTTCTCCCTTGCCGGCGCAGATCCTGTCCAGGATCTCCAGCATCCGGCGCGTGCCGATGCGGCACGGCGTGCACTTTCCACAAGATTCGTCCTGGGTGAACTCGAGGAAGAACCTCGCCATGTCCACCATGCAGGAATCCTCGTCCATGACGATGAGGCCGCCGGATCCCATGATGGCGCCCAGCTCCGTAATGGACTCGTAGTCCACCGGAACGTTGAGGTGCTCCTTGGGAATGGAGCCGCCGGACGGGCCGCCCATCTGCGCTGCCTTGAACTTCTTCCCGCTGGGGATGCCGCCGCCGATGTCGTAGATGATCTCACCCAGGGGAACGCCCATGTTCACCTCGACGAGGCCGACGTTGTTCACCTTGCCGGTGAGGGCAAAGATCTTGGTGCCCGGGCTCTTCTCCGTTCCCACCGAGCGGAACCAGGAGGATCCGTTGGCGATGATGAGGGGCACGTTGGCCAGCGTTTCCACGTTGTTGAGCACCGACGGCTTGTCCCACAGTCCGGCATCCGAGGGGAACGGCGGCCGGGGCCGCGGCTCTCCGCGCTTTCCCTCGATGGACCTCATAAGGGCGGTCTCTTCTCCACAGACGAACGCGCCGGATCCCCGGGCGATGTCGATGTCGAAGTCAAAGCCGGTTCCCAGGATGTCCTTTCCCAGGAGCCCGCGCTCCCGGCACTGCGTGATGGCGGTGGTGAGCCGCTCGATTGCCAGCGGGTACTCCGCCCGGCAGTAGATGTATCCCTGGTGAGCACCGATGGCCCGTGCGCCGATGATCATGCCTTCGATCACGGCGTGGGGATCGCTCTCCAGGACGCTCCTGTCCATGAACGCGCCGGGGTCTCCCTCGTCAGCGTTGCACAGGAAGTACTTCACGTCCGACGTCGGCCGGGCCGCGAACTCCCACTTGGTGCCGGTGGGGAACCCCGCTCCTCCGCGGCCGCGCAGGCCGGACTTCTTGACCTCATCGATGATGCCCTGCGGCGTCATCTCCAGAAGGGCTTTCGCTGTCGCGATGTAGCCGCCCCGGCCGATGTACTCCTCCAGGCTCATGGCGGAAATCTTTCCCTTGTTGTGGAGGACCCTCAGGTTCTGCCGGGCAAAGAACGGGATGTCCGCGTAGTGGGGGATCACGGCCTGGGTCACCGGGTGGCGGAACATCAGCCGTTCCACCGGCCGGCCTTTCAGCACGTGCTCCTCGACGAGCTCCTTCATGTCCTCAGGGGCGAGCTTCTGATAGAAAAGCCCGCCGGGGTAGACCACCATGATCGGTCCGCAGGCGCAGAAGCCGTTGCACCCGGTCTGGACCACGGCAACTTCGCCGGCGGTCCGGGAGTCGCGCATGTCTTCGATCGAGACAACGTCCGTGAGGCCGCGGTCCGCAAGCTCCTTCACGAGCGCGTCGCGGACCTTCTCTGCTCCGGATGAAACGCAGCCGGTGCCGAAGCACATCAGCAGGTGCATGCGGGTGGTTTTCATGCCCGGGCCCCTCCCTGGCGCTTCTCAGCCTTCCCGGCCTTCTCCGCGTCGGAGGGCTCGGTGCCGACGTACACGACGTACGCGGCAGCAGACTTGCCGGTGATCGTCTTGGTGAAGACTTCCCGCGCCTTCTTCGCGTCCAGGTGACCGTAGAGAACCGGCTGCGCGCCGAGGGTCTCCACGGTCATCACCGGCTCGTGCTCGCAGGCTCCGATGCAGCCGGACGTGGTCAGGCGGATGTCGGTGCGGCCGCTCTCTTCCACGGCCGCGGCAAGCTCGTTCACCACCTCGCGGGCGCCGCTTGCGATCCCGCAGGTTCCCATGTGCACCGTGAAGCACATCGTGAAGCCGTCCTCGCGCAGGGCCGTCTTCTTCTGGGCCTGCTCGCGGATGGCCAGGATGTCCTGGAGGCTGCGTATCTTATCCATGGACCTTCACTCCTTTCCGTGACGCGGAGCGCCGGGCGGCCGGTTTTCCGGCTGCGCGCGGTTTCACCCCGCGGGAGGCGGCGCGCTTCTTCGGCTTTGCGACCGCGGCGGGCTCCGGCGCGTCGTACTTCGCCAGGATCTCGCGGATCCTCGCCGGCCGCACGCGCTTGTATACTTCCTCGTCGATGCACACCGCCGGGGCCAGACCGCAGGCGCCGAAGCAACGCGCCACCTCGAGGCTGAAGGTCCCGTCCTTCGTGGTCTCCCCCACCTCGATGCCCAGCTCCTTCCTCATCGCTTCCAGGACCTGCTTGCCGCCGCGCACGTAGCAGGCGGTCCCCAGGCAGACCCGGATCACATGCCTGCCGCGCGGCTGCGTGGAGAAGAACGCGTAGAAGCCGACGACTCCCGCCACCTCGCTGTACGACTTGCCCATGGCCAGCGCGATCTTCTTCAGCACGTCCTCCGGCAGGTACCCGTAGATTCCCTGCGCGATCTGCAGGACCGGAATGAGCGCCCCCGGCCTGCCGCGGTACTCCGCAAGCGTCTCGTCGAGCCTCCGTGAGAGCTCGGCGGCGCTCGCCTGTTGACACCCCGGTGCACAACCCACGTCGTTCATCCTCTTCCCTCCGTTCCGCTATGTCGTCACGCGCAGGGCGGCAAGCCCTTCCGCGATCCTTTCCTTCATCCGGCGCGCCAGGGCGATCTCTCCCCGGCTGCCCGCGGGCAGGCTGCGCGCAATCTCCGCGCTGCTCACGGCCCACGACCGCTCCCCCACGCGCAGGAGGGACCGCAGCTCCACGCCCGGGTTCGTGCACACCACGGACGCCAGGGTGGCCGCCAGATCGCCCAGGGGGCTTCTGTCCACGCTGGACAGCGGCATGCACGCCCGCACTGAAAGACCTCCCAGGGACGAGCGGCCCAGGCAGAAGCTTCCGCCCGCCTGCTCGGCCCGGAACTTCAGGAGGCTGAGGCCGAGCCCTGTCTTCTTTCCTTCCTTCGTCGTGAAAAAAGGATCCACTGCCGTCTCTGCCGTCACGGGAAGCCCCGGACCGTCGTCCTCCACGGTGAGGCTGAGCGCGTCCCGGGTCGGATCTTCTTCAAGGGAAACGGCGATCACCGAGGCGCCCGCCGTGATGGAGTTCTCCACGAGGTCCAGGACGTGCAGGGAGATGTCACGCAAGGGAGCACCTCCTGCCCTCCGCGCCCCGCAGGGCGAGAGCGATCTCCTCCCACACCGGCTCTCGCACGTCCAGCACGGTGAACCCGGTGCCGATATCGTCCAGGAAGTGGCCGTCGGAGGAGCTCACGAGCGGCAGTCCGTACGCGGCAAACTCCGCCTGCCTGCCGCGAGCCACCCCGGCCGCGGAGACTTCCAGCCCGTCGAACGGGACGTCCGGCGGCAGGAACCCGAGCTGCCCCGGCACGCTGAAGCTGCGCCGGTCCATGTGCGCTGCCACGGCCAGGCCGCCGTGCGCGTGGATCAGGGCCACCGCTTCCGACAGGCTGAGCGCGCTCGCCGCGGCGAGCATGAGCGGCTCAAGGCACCGCAGCTTCCCGTCCGCGTCCACCAGCTCCTGCTCCGGGGAGCGTCCACCGCCGCGGGAAGTCCGGGGCGCGAGCGGCCTCCACCGGGGAAGGCCCGCGGCCACGGCTGCGGCGGCGGCGCGGGCCGCTTCGTCGCTGGGGAACAGGCCCAGGACGTGCACCTCCTCCCGTGTGGTGATCTCCATGCCGGCAATCACAGTCGGTCCCCCGGCTGCCTGGGAGGCGGCGCGGACGGCCTCCGTGTTGCCTGCGCTGTTGTGGTCACACACGGCGAGCACGGACAGCCTCCTTTCCAGGGCAGCCCGCACGATGGCCGGCGGCCTCATCTCCCGCGAGGCGCAGGGGGACAGGACCGTGTGGATGTGCAGGTCTGCCGCGCACCGGATCATCCCTTGCCTTCCCCGCGGAGTCCCAGCTCATAGAGCCTTCCCCCGGCGTCGAAAGTCGTTTCCGGCGTGGAGAACAGCGCGATTCCCTCCTCCACCGCCCGGGCGCGCACGTCGTCTGCCGGCTTCATGCCGGAGGCAAAGATCACGGCGCGAAGAGCCGCGTGCACGGCCACGGCGACCACGTTCATGTGCACCTGGATGGTCAGGAGGATCCCCCCGGCGGGCGCGTGGGCCA
>Ga0335070_10001849_pt1 | contig 24531 bp, 20 predicted proteins | sample Lox_Sample_13_FD_206722 | JGI IMG/M metagenome (GOLD analysis project Ga0335070, IMG submission 206722) | Soil microbial communities from Loxahatchee National Wildlife Refuge, Florida, United States - Lox_Sample_1.3 | ecosystem: Environmental > Terrestrial > Soil > Wetlands | place: USA...
ACGCTGTCGTTCCCCGCGCGGAGCTGCCGGTCGATCGCCGTCTCTACGAAGAGGCGCTGCAACCGCTGGCTGAGGGAGCGGTCGGCGATCCCGAGGCGCTGTTGCGTGCCGATGAGCGCGTCACGACCGTGCGTACGTCAGACGGGCGCGATGTGTCGCTCCTGTTGGATTTCGGCCGCATCCACTCCGGCTATCCATTCATCGACGTGGAGGCGCACGGTGGAGAGGTCATCGAGGTTGCGGTCGCCGAAGGCATCCCGGGCGAGTGGGACTCCGCGCCACCCGCAGCGCCGCGCATCTCGCGCGACAGCGGGCACGGAGCGCACGTGTTCCGCTACATCGCGCGTCCCGGCCGCCAGCGGTTCGAACGGTTCGAGTGGGCGGCGGTGCGCTACGCGCAGCTTACCGTGCGCAATGCGCCGCATGGCCTGCGGGTTCGGCACGTCGGCTCGACGTTCGCTCACTACCCCGCCGAGGCGCGGGGGCACTTTGAGTGTTCCGATCCGCTGCTGACGCGGCTGTGGGAGGTGGGCCGCTACACACTGCAGCTGTGCATGCACGACGGGTGGGAAGATTGTCCAGGCCGCGAGCAACGGCAGTGGCTGGGTGATGCAACCGTCGAGTTTCTCGTCGGCCAGGCGGCGTTCGGCCCGAGCGTCAACGCGCTCAACCGGCAGTTCCTGCAACAGGCCGCGGAGAGCCAACGGCCGGACGGGCTGACGCAGATGTACGCGCCCGGGGATCATCGCACCAACGGCATGCTCATCCCCGACTGGACGCTGCAGTGGATCCTCAACGCCGAGCAGCACCTGCTGTACACGGGCGAGGTGGAAACCATCGAAGCGGTCTTCCCGGCGATCCAGCGGGCACTGGCTTGGTTCGAGCGGCAGATCGGGCCGCACGATCTGGTGGCCGAGCTGCCGTACTGGCACTTCCACGATTGGGCGGCGCTCGGGCGGCACGGTGAGGCGGCGACGCTGAATGCGGTGCTGGTCGGTGCGTTGCGTGCCGCGGCAACGCTGGCGCGGGCGCTGGAGTCGGAGCGTGCGGCTCGGCACTACGTGTCGCTCGCCGAGCGCTTGGCAGCAGCTCTGAACGTGCGCCACTGGGATGCGGAGCGTGGCGTGTACGTCGATGTGGTCGATCCCGCCACCGGCAAGCGCGATCGCCGGGTCTCACAGCATGCCAACGCCGCCCTGATTCTGTGGGACATTGCGCCGCGTGCTCGCTGGGCATCGATGATCGAGTGGATCAGCGATCCCGCGCGGCTGGTCTTCACCGCCGCCCCACCGATCGTTCCCAGCGGCGCGCCGTTCGATCCGCAGACCAACGTCGTGCTGGCCAATACGTTCTTCAGCCATTTCGTCTACCGGGCGCTGTGCCGCGCCGGGCGCTGCGATCTGGTGCTGGCGCTGATGCGCGAACGCTACGGCCGCATGCTGGCGCGCGGCGCGACCACGCTCTGGGAGAGCTACGAGCCGACCGCCAGCCTGTGCCACGGCTTCTCGGCGACGCCGGTGTACCAACTCTCGACGGAAGTCCTTGGCGTGTACCCGACTGCGCCCGGCTTCGCACGCTTCCGTCTGCGCCCCCTCCTGGGTGATCTGCAATCCGCTCGTGGGCTCTTTCCCACCGTAAAGGGCGACATCAAGGTACAGTGGACGCGGCGGGCAGACCGCGTGGATATCGACGTCACCGTTCCGGACGGGACCGAGGGCGAGGCGATACCCCCTCTGGGTTATGGGGCCAGCGATAGCCCGAGCTTGCTGGACCCCGGCCGACACGGGCTGCGATTCGAGGTCAGGGACAAATCGTATTGACCGCAGGGGAGCACGGGCCTATCTTGACGGCAGGTTTCGAGGGGAGCCGAGCCCAGCAGACCAAAGGAGGATCCGGTCATGCACGCAAACCGCTCGCTTCTTGTCCGCGTGTGCGCGTTCAGCGCAGGTGTGGGATTGGTCGCGGCCCTGGCCGCGACGGCTGTGTTCGCACAGGCCAGCGACGTTGGGGCCTGCCTAAAGGGCTGTCGGCAGACGGCCAAGGCATGTAACGATCCGGTCGAAACCGCTCGCAAGAGCTGCGCTCAAGGCTGCCGGACGGACATGAAGACGACGCTGCAGGGATGCAAGGCGGCAGACGATCCCGCCGCCTGTGTCGGCAACGCGTTTGCTGGCGCGGAGACTTGCCACGACGGCTGCAGGAATAAGGCACAAGCGGACCATACGGTCTGCTTCAACGCGGCCAATGACTGCATAAAGGTCTGCACGCCGACGCAGGGTGATTGCATCGTTGGCTGCCGTGAAACGACGCGCAACTGCCGGCAGTCCGCCTACGAAACCGCCTACACCTGCAAGTCCACGTGCCGCGACGAACTGGTAACGAAACTGCAAGGCTGCGTCAGCGACCCGGATCCCGTGACCTGCGCCAAGGCGGCTCGCGATGGGTTCAAGACGTGCAAGACGCCGTGCCAGACGACACTGCAATCCGACGTGGGCGACTGCAAGACGCAGGCGAAGTCGTGCAAGGGCACTTGCACTTCGTCACAGTAGAGCTGCTTCCACCGAAAGTGAGGGGCCGTGCGGCACGGTCCCTCATTCCAGGACCGATCAGTTACCCTCAGACGAGCTTGTAGAGCTTCGCCGCGTTCAGCGCACACATCTGCAGCCGCTCGCCAATCGGCACGTCGCGAAACATATCGTCGACCACCCGGCGCGTCTCCGGCCAGTCGCAGCCGTGGTGCGGGTAGTCGGTCGACCACATCATGTTCTCGACGCCGATGACATGGCGGTTCATCACCGCGTAGCGGTCGATCATGAACGCGGCGCGCCAGTTGCGGTGGAAGTAGAAGCTGGGTTCGTGTCGGAGCTTCACCGGTAGCCACCAGCGGTTGCGCCACCAGCGATCGTCGAGTTGCTCGAGGATGTAGGGGATCCAACCGCATCCGGTCTCCACCGCCACCCAGATCAGATCGGGAAAGCGATCGTGCACGCCCGAGCTGATGATCTCCGGCAGGTCGGTGATCATGCTGGCAGCGCCGACGGTGGCCAGACCCGTCAGGTCGTCGCCGCGCACGCCCTTCGGCTTGGGCTTTTGAAGCTGCCGCATGACGCGGACGTGAAAGTGAATCGGCAGACCGAGGGCCTGGGCCGCGTCCCAAAACCGATCGTCCTCCGGCCGGATGGTCGGGCCGACGCTCGGCATCGTGTTGAGCCACACGCCGCGCATGCCCATCTTGAGGCAGCGCTCCATCTCTTTGATACACGCATCGACGCCAAGCGCCGGCATGGCCGCCAAACCGATGAGACGGCTGGCCGCCACCTGCACGAACTCCTGCGCCAGCCAGTTGTTGTACGCCTGCACGCCAGCGAGCTGAAACTCGGGGTCGGGATCGGAGAAGAAATGACTCATCATCCGTGCCGAGCCGAAGAGCACCTCCGCATCGACCCCATCGACATCCTGCTCCTCGAGGCGCGGGCCCGCTTTGAAATTGCCCTGATTCGCCGCGGCGAAGGTCACGCCGGTCCAGCGCACGTCTTCATGCTTGCGGCCAGCTGAAGCGTAGATACCGATTGGCGCCGGCGCGACGTCGGGGGCGAACTGCCAGGCCTCCCCACCCTCGCCGTCCGGCACCACCTTCGGCGCCTTGGAGTGGAACTTCTTCGGCATGTACTCGGTCCACAGATGCGGTGGCTCGAGGATGTGCGAGTCCGCCGAAATGAGTCTGTATTCACGCGCCATGGGTACGACCTCTCTTCCTTGGTTAGGTGAACTAACACTTGTTAATATAGCCCTCCGCGGCGCGCAAGCGCCTGCTTGCGCGCCGCGGCCGCTTTCCAAGAATGCGAAGGCGACGTCGAGATCGATGCCGCGCATGGCCGCTTCGCTACTGGCACCGCGCTTGCTCAGACGGAATGGAGAAGCGGCGTAGAGTCCGAAGGGAGGCGAACCATGCTCCAGACGGTGCCCAGGCTGTCAGAACCCACACGGGTGGCGGGCGAGCGCCGCAAGGAGCTGACGCCGGACCGCCAGCGCTATCTGGACGAGTTGGTCGGCCGCTCGCGGCTCGCGGCGGCGGCGTTCTACCAGTTCTCGCAGGCGCAGGTAGATCGCTGCGTGCGGGCGATGGTGCTCAAGGGGCTGGAAGCTGCGCAGCAGCTGGCGGCGCTGGCGGTGAGCGAAACGAAGCTCGGCGTGCTGGAAGACAAGGTGGTCAAGAACATGGTGGCCACCGAGTTCGTCTACCATTCGATCAAGGATGAGAAGACGGTCGGCATCATCCGCGAGTATCCCGAACGCAATCTGAAGGAGATTGCGGAACCCATCGGCGTCATCCTCGGCGTCACGCCGATCACCAATCCGACGTCGACGGTGCTCTTCAAATCGCTGTTGATGGCGAAAACGCGCAACACGGTGGTCTTCTGCCCGCATCCGCACGCGCAACACTGCTCCAATGAAGCGGCCCGCGTGATGTACGCGGCGGCGCTCGCCGCGGGCGCGCCGGAAGGATGCATCGGCTGGGTCGACGACATCGCCATCAGCGACACCCAGTATCTCATGCGCCACCCGGATGTAGCGCTCATCGATGCGACCGGCGGGCCGGGCGTGGTGAAGGCGGCGTACAGCTCGGGCAAGCCGGCGCTCGGCGTCGGTGCCGGGAACGTGCCCTGTTACATCCACCGCAGTGCCGACCTGAATATGGCTGTGGTCGACATCCTGACCTCGAAGACTTTCGACAACGGCACGATCTGCGCGTCGGAGCAGACGGTGCTCGTCGACCACGCCGTTTACACCCGCGTCCTCGAGCTGTTCGCACAGCTCGGCGCACATGTGTGCAGTGCTGATGACGTGGCGTTGCTCGAACGGACGGTCGTCGATGCGGCAACCGGAACCATGCGCCCGACGGCCGTCGGCCAAAGCGCCGTCGCCATCGCCCAGGCCATCGGCATGCGGGTGCCGCCAAGCACCAAGCTGTTGCTCGCACCCCTGCGCGGCGTCGGCCGCCACCATCCCTTGTCGTGCGAGAAGCTCTTCCCCGTACTCGGGATCTTGCCGGTGGAGGATGCAGAGGAGGCCATCAACGCAGCGATGGACGTCCTCTACTTCGGCGGTGTCGGTCATACCGCGTCGATCTTCAGCGAAGACGAAGCGGTGATTGACCGCTACGGCGAGGCGCTCAACGCCGGGCGCATCATCGTCAACTGCCCGTCGTCGGTCGGCGCCCTCGGCGGTGTCTACAACGACCTGCGACCGACGTTTTCCTTCGGTTGCGGCACCGGCGGCGGCAACAGCACCATCGAGAACGTCGGCGTGCGCAACTACATGAACGTGAAGCAGTTGGCGAAGCGGACACCGGCGCATCAGTGGCTGCGCGTGCCCAGTCAGATGTACTACAACCTGCATGCGCTGGAGAACCTGCGCGGCCTCGACACACGCAACATCCTCATCGTCACCAGCCAGGACCTCGACGATCTCGGCCTGGTCGACCAGGTGCGGTCGTATCTCCCGAATCACGTGCACTGCCACGTGTTCAATGAGGTGGAGATCGAACCTACCTACCACGTCATCGCGCGCGGCGTCGAAGCCATCCAGCACCATCATCCCGATCATCTCATCGCCGTCGGCGGCGGATCGGTCATGGACGCGGCCAAGGCGATGCGCCTGTTCTACGCGCATCCCGACTTGGACTTCCGCAGCCTGGAAACCACCTTTCTCGATCCGCGCAAACGGGTGATCCAGTATCCGCGCGAGCCGCGCAATCGGCTGACGCTGGTCGCCATCCCGACCACGAGTGGGACGGGCTCGGAGGTGACGCCATTCGCAGTGATCACCGACAGCGAGCTCGGCCGCAAGGTGCCGCTGTACGACAACAGCCTCATCCCGGACATCGCCATCATCGACCCGCAGCTCGTGCGTGGGCTGCCGCCGAGTGTCACCGCCGACACCGGGCTCGACGCGCTGACACACGCGCTCGAGGCGGCGGTGTCGATCTTCGCCTCCGAGTACACCGACGCGCTGGCGTTGCAGGCGGCGCGGCTGGTGTTCGAGTATCTGCCGCGCGCCGTGCGCGACGGCAGCGACATGGAAGCACGCGCCAAGATGCACAACGCCGCCTGCATGGCGGGGCTGGCCTTCGCCAACGCCTTCGTCGGCGTCAATCACGCGCTGGCCCACAGCCTCGGCTCGGCATTCAAGATTCCGCACGGGCGCGCCAACGCCGTGCTGCTGCCGTACGTCGTGCGTTACAACGCCGCGGTGCCGAGCAAGTTCATGCCCTTCCCCAACGTCAAGGCGTACATCGCGCACCGCAAGTACGCACAGTTTGCCGAAGCCATGAACTGGGGTGGCACGACGGTGGAGGACAGGGTCGAGATCCTGATTACGAAGATCTTCGAGTTGCTGGACACCTGCAAGCTGCCGGCGTCGATTAGAGAGCTGGGCGTCGCCGCGGACGATTTCGAACGCGCCATGCCCGAGATCATCCGCGCGGCGTTCGACGACATCAGCATCCGTTCGAACCCACGCATGCCGCTCATCAAGGAACTGGAGGAGATCCTGCGGACTGCCTATGCGGGGCGGCGGGGGGCGTGACATGACCTACTCGAACGGAGAGAACCCGCGCGTGCAATTCGATCCGCGGGCGTGCGACGCCTTCCTCGAACACCTCAGGGCCGAGCTGCAGAAACCTTCGGTATGTGCGGTCACCGTCGATCTGGAAGGCGTTGAGCGCATCACTCCGGCGATCCTCCAGTCGCTGCGTGCAGCCGGCGATGAAGCTCAGCTCGCCGGCAAGGCGCTCTACGTCGACCATGCCGGACCCGTGGTCTACAAGGCCCTGCACCTCGCCAAGCTCGGCCCGCTCGTCAAGCGCCTGCAGCACGCGGCCACGATCGACTAACACCAGCGGCACACCTCAGCCGTGAAGCGTTCGCGGCGCTGGCGGCACGAGCGGCACGGGAGTCCTGACGGCCACGGTTGTCTCTGTTGGTAGCCACCGGGATCGAGTTCTTCTGCATCGTAAGTAATTCATGTGCACGACTTATCTTGAGGACAGGTATTTTGAAGTTTGAAATGGGACATTTCACGTCTGGCGGTTGTTTAGCACCTTTCACTCTCGGATCTGGCGGCACGGCCACCGGTTGTGAAGTCACTCGAAGCGCCGCCGGAACGGGGGTTCCGCGCGCCACGAAACCGATACACCGGATCGTCAACCGGATGCACTTGATGTCGGGTCGGACCACAAGAACCTACTGAATATTCGAGCGCGTGGAAGCCGATCTGACCCGTGCGACGGGGGTACGCCGTTTTCAGCTTCCAAAGCGTGACTGTAGGTGCTGCTCGCTTCAGGCGGAATGAATGCGCCGCCGAACGGCTGGACCTGGCGGCCGCACGCACGCTGGCCCAGATCACCTTCCACGTGCGCGACGAACTCGCGGCTGCCCACCGCCAAACTCGTGCTCCATTCGGGCAGGGAACGTCAGGTCATGTTCCCCGCCCGCGTTTACGCCGTATCCCGCTGCCTGGGAGCATGCCTCCTCGACGTTTTCGAGGATGCCTACAACTGCGTACGGTCTGACCATGCAGCGGATTGCAAATCCGCTGCGTTCTACGGCGTAAACCGTGGAGGATTCAGGAATCCTGCGCCACCCACGGTCCGATTTTACCGGCCAAACTGGTTTCCGGCACGTTTTGCGGCGTCAGATGCCGGAGATTTCAGAATCCGTTGCGGTACTGTGGCTTGATCCATTAGCGGATTTTGAATCCGCCGCGTTCTACGCCGTAGCAGCTGGAGGATTCCATTTCCGGCGCGGCTCGGACGCTGATCCGCACGCGTTTCCCATGCTCCGCCCACGCTGGTCGCCGCTGCATCGGTCGTGAACGCGTTCGCAAACGCCGGCGCACCTACACGCCATGCAGGTGCCCCTAGACGTTGTGCAGGTCGGCACGCCCGGCCCAGTGCTCGCGTGCAGTGAATCGGCTTACGCATACGCAACTGAGGGACGTGTTGGGTGACGGCGCCGGACCCGCGGTCTACAAGGCGCTGCACCTCGCCAAGCTCGACCCGCTCCTCGAGCGCCTGCACCATACGGCCGCCATCGACTGACACGGCCCGCCGCTACCTCCCAGAGTCCGATTCGTCCGTCTCCGGCGGCGCTTGATCCCAGATCTCTATACAAACCATTGACAAGTCTTCGTTCACATATAGACTCGACACTATGCCCGGGGTCGCGTATGCGGTTACGCCTGATCCGGCGCCTGCGGGCGCGGTGCGGCTCTCGGCCGAGAAGATTGCGGCGGCAATGCGCGCCTTCTTCCAGATCGCGGCGCTGTGGAATCTTTCCAACGAGCAGGCGCAGGTGTTGCTCGGCCGCCCCGCCCGCTCCACCTTCTACAAATGGAAACGCGGGCGGGTGTCTGGCGTGCCGTATGACACGGTGCGCCGCTTGAGCTACGTCCTCGGCATCTACAAAGCGTTGCAGATCCTCTTCAAGTCCCCGGCGCAGGCGGATGCCTGGGTGCACCGGCCGAACGCGGCCTTCGGCGGCGGCAGTGCGTGTGAGCGCATGCTCGCCGGTGACGTCACCGACCTGGCCGCCGTGCGCCGATACCTTGATGCCATCCGCGGGCAGGGCGCCTGAGCGGCGTGCGCCGACCTCCCCCGAAGACCCACGTCACGTGGCGCCGCACCTACCGGATCATTGCGGCACGCTACCCGCCGGCGGCGCTGTTCGAGCGCGTCGCCGACCCCGCCGATTGGGAGGCGCTGCTCGAAGTCGAAAGCCTCACGAACGAGCGCATCCGTGACGCGGTCGGCACCATCCGCCTCGTGCCCTTGGAGGAGCGGGTCAGCGGCCCAGGAGCGAGTTGGGTGATGGGCGCTTTCACCCACATCGGTTGGCCGTCGCGCTTCTCCGATGGGAGCTACGGCGTGTACTACACCGCCCGCAGCCGCGACTGCGCGGTTGCCGAGACGGCGTACCATACGGGACGCTTCCTCGCCGCGACGCGCGAGCCGCCCTGCGAGCTCGATATGCGCGTGCTGGTCGCCGGCATCGACGCGGTGCTGCACGACCTGCGCGGCGACCAGCGGCGTTTCCGGCCCGAGTATGATCCGAATGACTATGCCGCCAGCCAGCTGCTGGGCCGTAGGCTGCACGCGGCAGGCTCGAACGGCATCGTGTATCGCAGCGTCCGTCTGCCGTCCAGCGAGTGCGCAGCGGCCTTCCGACCGCGCGTCGTTCGCCCCCTCCCCCGCGGCGATACCTACCTGCTCTACCACTGGGACGGCGAACGCATCGACCGCTACTGGGATTACGCGGCTGACCGCTGGACAGTTACAGGCATTCCCGAAGGAGTTACGGCGTGAGGCATATTCTTGTTGACTGTTGTCTCCAAGAAGGGGTAGAGGGGCAATATCGCTCGTTTCGGTTCGGGGACCATTTGCCCGGGTGGGCCGCTCAACCGCTGGTGAAAGAGACGTGATGCCACGACCGAACACACGCTTGGGGGTAGCCGCGCTGCTTGCGTGCGTACTCATGCTTGGGGGTGCGATTACAGCCGTCCCCACCAGCGCGACGATCATCTGTGGCGGTGCGGGCACCGGCAAGGGTGTGTGCACGGGTGGTGCACCGAACGGTGTCTGCCAGCAAGGCGAAGAGTGCGATGACGGCAACACCGTCAGCGGCGACCAGTGCGACAACAACTGCACCATCCCCAGATGTGGCAACGGCATTACCGGACCGGGTGAAGAGTGCGATGCCGGTAAGGCGAATGACGACCTCAACGTCGATGCCACGCCGCCAGGCAACGCTTGCGACACCCACTGCCGGTTGAAAAAGTGCGGCAATGGCCGCGTCGAGGGCGGCGAGCAGTGCGACGACGGCAACCCCTATAACAACGACGGCTGCGACAGCGAACCGGGCAACCCGAGCATTACCAAACAGGGCAACTGCCTGTTGAGCGGTTGCGGCAACGGCATCACCAACATGAACGAAATGATGAACGGGGGCTGCGACGACGGCAACACCGTCTCGGGCGACGGCTGTAGCAGCACCTGCGTCACGGAGTTCTGCGGCGACGGCATCAGCAACAACGCGCCGGGCGGCGAGCAGTGCGACGACGGCAACACCATCAACGACGACGCCTGCAGCAATGCCTGCAAGCAGAACTTCTGCGGTGACGGCATCACCCAGGCCGGGCGCGGCGAACAGTGCGACGATGGCAACACGCTATCCGGCGACGGCTGCACCTCGAACTGCAAGAAGGAGTTCTGTGGCGACGGCATCAGTCAACCGGGTGAGGCGTGCGATGACGGCAATACCGTGGACGACGCCACCTGCCTGGGCAACTGCTCGAAGGTTCCTGTCTGTGGCGACGGCGTGACCGACGGCACCGTCGAGCAATGCGACAGCGGCGCCTGCGTATGCGTGGCGCCGAAGAAGGCGGCCAACGGCAAGAGCTGCGCCACTCTGGCGCGCCGCATTGCCTGCGCCGCTGACGGTGGCGCCTGTTTGAACGTCGTCACGCACCAGCCTTGCGGCATCGCGGCCGGTGACGGCAACATCGACGATCTCCCCAACTTCTGCCGCAGCTTGTGCGTCACCGCCTTCTGCGGCGACGGCACGACCGACGCCGGCGAGGTGTGCGACGATGGGCTCGTCGGCGCGTTCCCGCAGCCTGGTGACGACACCGATGCCTGTCCCAACGGGCCGATGATGTTCGCCATGGGCATGGCGTGCCAGATGCTCAACACGTGCGGCGATGGCGTACCAAACACCGACGCCACCCCGTTCTCTTGCGATAACGGCAACGGCACGAATCCAAAGACGTGCCTGAAGAGTGGCGTACTGTGTAGCCTTGACGCCGACTGCGGTACGATGGGCCCGTGCGGCAACAGTGACACCAAGCCGGATGCGTGCCGTACCAACTGCCTGCCGGCACACTGCGGCGACGGCGTCACCGACAGCAACGAATCGTGCGACGATGGCGACACCCTCGACGGCCCGCTGTGCCGGCACAACTGCGCCCTGCCGTCGTGCGGCGATGGCAGCGTCACGCCGCCCGAGACGTGCGATACCGCCGCCAGCACCGCGCCGGGTGGCGCCAATCAGCCCTGTACCGACACCTGTCGCAAGGCCGTGTGCGGAGACGCCAAGGTATGCAGCGCCCCCGGGTGTACGAGCGGCCCAACCGGGGGAGGCGAGGAGTGCGACGACGGCAACATCGACCCGTCCGACGATTGCGATGACTGCCGCCTGAACGTCTGCGGTGATGGCGTGACGCGCACGAGTGGCACGCCGCCCGTCGAGCAGTGCGACGACGGCAACACCGCGAGTTTGGATGGCTGTTCCGGAACCTGCTGCTTTGAACCGACGGCGGCGGTGCCGGGCGGCCTCACCGGGTTGTTCGCGGCGCAGCAGTGCACGCTCGATCACCTTGCCCTGACAGTCGCCGGCCTGATACCGCCCGCAAACGGCGGCGCGGCGCAACGCAACGCCAACTCCATGACCAGCCGGGCGCTCAAGAAGCTCCAGCTGATTCAGTCGCTCGCCAGCAGCGCCACCCTCACCGCCCGGAACGTCAGCAACGCGCGCAGTCGTCTGCGGGTCAAGATGCGCGAGAAGCGGATGGGGCGGCTGTTGGTCCAGGTCCAGCGGATGATGGACCGGGGATACCAGAATAGCGAGATGTCCTACCCGGAATTCGCCAGCATTTCGGCCGACCGGGTGGCGGGCAACGGCTTCGTCAATCTCATCATCGAGGCGATGTTCAATACGAAGCCGTGACGCGGCGGCTCCGCGAGAACACTGAAGCAATTTCACAAGGGCGTCGGCGGGAGATCTCGCTGCATTCCCGCCCGGCGGATTGACCGGTTTGCCGCCGAGGCGGTACAAGCAGGGCGTGTCCGCTCAGCGTTCGCAAGCAGACCATGATGCCGTGCTGGCCGCGAATGCCGCGTTCTATCGCGCCTTCGAGAGTCTGGACCTGACGCACATGGAAGAAGTCTGGCTGCGTGCGGCGCACGTCAAGTGCGTCCATCCCGGCTGGGGACGCCTCGTCGGTTGGGGCCCGGTGATGGAAAGCTGGCAGCGTATCTTTGCCAACACGGTCGCCATGCGCTTCACGCTCACGGCAACGCGTGTCGAAGTCGTCGGTGACCTCGCCTGGGTGGTGCTCACCGAGAATCTCGAAAGCCAACATCGCGCAGGTTCGGCAACTGCCCGAGTGGAGGCGACCAATATCTTTCAGCGCCACGATGGCCGCTGGTTCCTGGTGCACCACCACGGTTCTCCCGTCTACACGCCCGGCGCCGACTCAGGGCCGGAGCAAATGCACTGAGGCCCCGTGCAGATCGGTCTCTTGCTCGGCGGCCTGGCGAGCGCCAACAGCCTCGGCGCCCCGGCGGCCCGCTACTGTCTCGCCGGAACTCCCGACGATTGTCGGGCTGCGGCGCAACGCTGCGCCGATGCCGGCGTGGAGCACCTGGTGCACACACCCCTGGCGTACGGGGACGGCACCGCCGACCAGGTGCGTGCGCTGGCAGCGGCGTTACGGCGCTGAAGAGGCCGTTGCCGCTCCCCAGTCTCACGGAGGAGGGCCGCGGTTGGGCAAGGGTTGCGCTAGCCCCGTGCGCCGGACTACTGCTGAGGGACAACGCGACGACGCACAGCGCGACTGTGGAGAGACGGCGATGGACTACGAAATGAAGATCACCGGTGGCACGATTGTCGATGGGAGCGGCGCCCCTGGCTTCGTCGGCGACGTCGCCATCCGTGCGGGGCGGATCGCGGCGCTCGGCCGGGCGCCAGGCACCCCAGCGACGACGATCGACGCCGCGGGTCGAGTGGTGGCGCCGGGCTTCGTCGACGTGCACACGCACTACGACGCGCAGGTGCTGTGGGACCGCATGCTCAGCATCTCTCCATGGCATGGCGTGACCACCGTGGTGATGGGCAATTGCGGCTTCGGCGTCGCACCCACGCGCCCGCAGCACCGCGGCCTCATCTTGCGCACACTGGAGAAGGTCGAGGGCATGAGCCTCGCCGCGTTGGAAGCCGGCGTCGGCAGCGACTGGCCGTTCGAGACCTTTCCAGAATACCTCGACGCGGTCGAGCGGCGCGGCACGGCGATTAACGTTGCGGCGCTGATCGGCCATACGCCGCTGCGGCTGTACGTGATGGGGGAGGAGGCCACGGAGCGCGCGGCCACGGCGGAGGAGATCGCGCAGATGCGCTCAATCGTGCGCGCCGCCATCGACGCCGGCGCCGTCGGCTTCGCGACGTCCAAAGCACCCACACACGTTGGCTTCGCCGGCAAGCCGGTCCCGAGCCGCGCCGCCGACCTCGCCGAGGTGCAGGCAATCACCGAGGCGTTGCGCACCGCCGGGCGCGGTGTGGTGCAGGCAACCGTCGGTCCAGGCTTGTTCTTCGATGAGTTCGCCAGCCTCGCAGGCGCCAGCGGGCGCACGGTCACCTGGACCGCGCTCCTGGCCGGGATGCTCGGTCCGGGCTCGCACCGTATGCTGCTCGACCGGTCCATCGATCTCATCCGCCAGGGGTTCCAGGTTGTACCGCAAGTGAGCTGTCGGCCGCTCAACTTCGACTTCGACTTCAAGGAGCCGTTCGCTTTCGAGTCGCTGCCGGTGTTCGCGGGAGTCTCCGCCGCCGATGCCGCGGGCAAGGCGCGGATCTATCGCGACCCGGCGTTCCGCGACGCGCTGAAGGCGGCGTACGGCTCCAGCATGGCGGGACCATTCGCCAACTTCGGCGATCGCTTGTGGATCTCTTCCTGCCCGCAGGACCGTTCTCTCGAGGAACGCACAATCGAGGAAGTGGCACAGGAACGCACCGTCCATCCGATCGACCTCATGCTCGACCTGGCGCTCGCCTCGAACCTGGCGGCGCGCTTCCGCATGGCGATCGTCAACTTCGACGAAGACGCCGTCGCCGAGCTGCTAACCGATCCGCACACCATGCTCGGCCTCTCCGATGCCGGCGCGCACGCCAGCCAGCTGTGCGACGCGTGCTTCTCGACGCACCTCCTCGGCCACTGGGTGCGCGAGAGGGGCACGCTGACGATGGAGGAAGCCGTGCGCATGCTGACGACGCGGCCCGCCGAAGTCTTCGGCATCACCGACCGCGGCCGCCTGGCCGTCGGCATGCCCGCGGACGTCGTGGTCTTCGACCCGCGCACCGTCGGCGCCAGCACGCTGCGCCGCGTGCACGATCTGCCCGCCGGCGCCGATCGCCTCGTGGCCGACGCCACCGGGGTCGAGGCGGTGATCGTCAACGGCCAGGTCATCCGGCGCGATGGAAACGACGCGCTCGACGCCGCAGGACCGCTGCCCGGGAAGCTCCTGCGCCATGGCCGGGCCAGCTGAATCGTTTCACGATCGTCGGTTGGCGGCGCGCGCCACCGCATGAGGCCCGTGCCATCGCGGCGCCTGCCGCGCCTGCAGCTCATCGCCGCCGCGGTGCTCTTCTCGACCGGCGGTGCGGCAATCAAGTCGTGCACGCTGTCGAGCTGGCAGATCGCCGGCTTGCGATCCGTCGTCGCGGCGGTGGCAATGGTCTTGATGCTCCCCGCCGCACGGCGACGCACCAATGCGCGCAGCATTGCGGTGGCGGTGGGATACGCCGCCACACTCATCCTGTTCGTCAGCGCCAACAAGCTGACCACCGCGGCGAGCACCATCTTTTTGCAATCGACGGCGCCGCTATACATCGTGCTGCTCGGGCCGCTGCTGCTCGGAGAGTGGATGGGGCGGCGCGATGCGCTGTTCCTGGCAGTCCTCGCTGTCGGACTGGCGCTGCTGCTGATGGCTGGCGAGCCGTCGTCGGCCACTGCGCCCGATCCGCTCCGCGGCGACCTGCTTGCCGCACTGAGCGGCGTCACGTGGGCCTTCACGGTCACGGGCTTGCGCTGGATCGGTCGGACGTCCGGCACGGCCCAGCCGTCGCCGCTCACCGCGGTCCTGGCGGGCAACCTCATCGTGTTCCTCACCTGCTTGCCGTTGGCGCTCCCGATCGGCACGCCCCGGCTCCGTGATTGGCTGCTGATTGGCTATCTGGGTGTCTTCCAGATCGGTGCGGCATACATGCTGGTGACCACGGCCATCCCCTACGTCCCGGCGCTGGAGGCAGCGCTGTTGTTGCTTCTTGAACCCGCACTCAATCCGGTGTGGGCGTGGCTGGTTCACGGTGAGCGGCCGGGAACACTGGCCTTGTGTGGCGGGGTGACGATTCTTTTGGCCACGGCTGCCAAGTCTTGGGTGGACACGCGGGTATTGTCTACCTGACTGTCCGAAGTTGACACTCCGCCGGCAACGGGCCAAGTGACGTGGGGAATCTTCATGTCCGTGTCGACCGGCAAGAACCGTGAACCCATCCCGGCCTGGCTCTGGCTCGGGGCACTGATCACCGTCGGCTCGAATCTGCTGGCCGTCTTTACCAGCAGCCGCACGTTCGGGGCGATGGGCGGCGTCAGCGACTTTGCGATTGCCGTGCGCCGCCATGACGAGTGGTTGACGACCTACTACAACCCGTTGGCGTTCATCGGCACCAGTACCGTCATCTATGTGTATCTGCGTCCCATCATCCTCTACTTCAGCCGCCAGCGCGGCCAGCCGGCATCGCTGCTGGTGCAACGCCGCGCCGTGAGTATTCCGTTGGCGGTCGCGATCATGGGCTTGGTGCCGTGGATCCTTGGCTGCATCGTCTTTCCGGCCGCGGCCTTCATCACCTTCGGCCGCTGGTCGCCGGAGTTGATGTCGCAGCAGGTGTTGTCGCCGCTGGTGAGTGGCTTCCTGGCGGCGACGACGACCTACTTGTTACTCGACTGGCTCTTCCGGGCGCGCATCGCGCCACACGTGTTCCCGGCCGGGCGTCTGGCCGAAGCGCCGGGCGCGCTCACGCTCGGTGTCCGCGGGCGTTTGCTCGTCTTTCTCTTGGCGGTGGCGTTCACGCCGTTGTTCACCATGCTCGGGCTGGTGCGCGCTGCCGTGGCGCGCCTCGAAGCCGGCGTACCGGTGGAGCGGGTCCTGCCCATCCTGTCGCACGCCAGCGGCGTCACCTTCGCCGTCTACGTGTTGCTCGGCGTGGCGTTGACATTGATTTTGGCGCGCATTCTGACCCGGCCGTTGGTGCAGGTGGCCGGTGCGCTGCGCCGCGTGCAGTCGGGCGACCTGGGGGTGGACGTGCGCGCCGGCTCGAGCGACGAGGTCGGCGTGCTCGCCGACGGTGTCAACGCGATGGTAACGGCGCTGCGCGAGAAGGAGCACATCCTGCAGACCTTCGGGCGCGTGGTGGAGCCGTCTGTGCGCGACCAGCTGTTATCGGGCGAGCTGCGGCTCGGCGGTGAGCTGCGCGTCGCCTCGGTGCTCTTCTGCGACCTAAGAGGCTTCACAGCGTTTGCGGAGCACACGCCGGCACCCGAAGTCGTGGCGACCTTGAACGACTTCTTCACGGTGATGACCGGTTGGGTGCGCGAATGCGGCGGCTATATCGACAAGTTCATCGGCGACGCCGTGCTCGTCGTTTTCGGCCTGTTCGAGAACGACCCGCGGGCCGCGCAGGTCGACAGCGCCGCGGCGGCAGTACGCTGCGGGGTCGGGGTGCGCGAGCGCCTTGCAGAGCTGAACGCCCGGCGCCGGGCTGCCGGCCAGCCACCACTGGCGGTGGCGGTCAGCATCCACACCGGCGAGGTGCTCGCCGGGCGCATCGGTGCGGAGGACCGGCACGAGTACACGGTCATCGGTGACACAGTCAATGTGGCCGCACGCTTACAGCAGTTCGCCAAGGAGAATGGACGCGACGTGCTGGTCTCCGAAACGACGTACGAGCTGGCACGCGCGCGCGGCGTCGTTGCGCCGGTGACGATGCAGGACTCCGTGAGCCTGCGCGGGCGCCGCGAACCGGTGCGCGTTTTCGGCGTCGCCTGAACGCATCAGGGAAGCGCCTCTCTCGATCAAGAGAAGAACGCCACCAGCTCGTCCGCCGCTTGGGCCGCGTCGTGCCTCCCGAGTTCGATGAGATGGTCGGCATAGCAACGGTCAAAGAACAGATACGAGAGCAGATCCGCCTCGGCGAGGGCGCCGTGCCCGGCAAAGCGTACGACGTTGCGGCTCAGCCAGTCACGCAGGCCGCGGCTGCGTGACTGATGGCGCAAGCACTCTGCGGCGAGCACGCCCAGGTCCTTCGACGGACGCAGCATGTAGTTGCGCACGATGCGATACGGCTTCTTGCGCAAGGCGACGATCGGCTCGTTGATGCGCTCGAGAAAGTCCAGCCCGTAGGCGCGCACGCCGGCTTCCAAAATGGCGTTGAAGAGCCGCATCCGATCGAGGTCATACTCCACCCTGTCGAGGAGCAACGCGTTGAGCGCTTTGCCGACGAGATAGGTGGGCTGCATGATGTTCGCCTCGCGGCGGCGGGCAATGCGATCCTCCTCCTCGGTGGGCCGCGGATAGCGCAAGCCGATGACCAGGACGCGCTCCGCACCGAGTCGCAGCGCCGGCGACAACGGCGTGTTCAGCCGCAAGCCGCCGTCGCAGTAGTAGGTGCGCTCGATGCGGATTGCCGGGAAGATGAGCGGGATGGCCGCCGATGCCAACGCGTGGGCGGGACCGATCTGCGCGGCGCGCGGAATGACGAAGCGATCGCCCTCCCAGCCCGGGCTGGTGTCGCCGTGCTTATCGACGAAGACGATCGAGCGCCCGGTGGCAATCTCCGTCGCGGCGATCGCCAGCGCGTGCACGGAACCGTCCGTGATGTTGCGGCGCAGCGTTTTCCACGGGATGTTGTCCAACACGATGGTTTCCAGCCAACCGGTGTCGAACAGCCCGGGCAAGCGCTCGGGAACCGGCCCCGTCGGTGGCAGCGCCGGGCGCAGACCACCGAACCCCAGTAGCTGCCACGGCACGCGCACGAGATCGACGGCGCCGACGGCGAAAACGCGGTCGAGGGACAGCGAGCGCCAGATGTCGAGCAGCCGCCGGCCGGCAGCCGGTTCGTCCTGCGCGGCCGCCAGGTAACAGGCGTGCACCGCACCGACGCTGGTGCCGGTGACGATCTCAAAGCGCACAGGGCGCCCGAGCCGCGCCGGCAGGTCGTCGAACAAGTACGACAGCACGCCCGCTTCGTACGCGCCCCGTGCGCCGCCGCCGGACAGGACCAACGCGATCGGTCCGGCCGCGTTCTCGTCGCGCACATCTCGTGTCGTCTGCGGCGCTTCGGGTTGCATGCTCACACCCATAGCGGGAGGTCGGTTTCAGCCGCAACCGCCGACCTTTTGAAGCTGCCCCGCTACGGCCCTGGCATCCCCACCGGGCGTGTGTTAGTCGGCCGCCCATGGAGTCGTTGCGGATCGGCCTCATCGGCGCCGGCGTGATCGGCGCGGCGCACTCGGCGGTGCTGCAGCAGATCAGCCGCGCGCTGGCAGCACGCGTCCACTTGATTGCCGTTGCCGATCCGGTCGCTGAGCGTCGCAACCTCTTTCGCGACCTCTACGGGTACCAACAACTCTTCAGCGATGGTCACGACCTGATTGCGCGCGCCGAGATCGATACGCTCTTCGTCTGCACGCCGACGCGTTACCATGCCGACCTGGTGCAGACCGCCGCAACGCGCGGCCTGCACATCTTCTGCGAGAAGCCGCTCGCCATGACCTATGGCGACGGCTGCGCCATGGTCGCCGCGGTGGAGCGCGCCGGTGTGTCCACGCAAATCGGTCTCGTGTTGCGCTACTCGGCCGTCTACAGCGTGATGCGGGAGCTTGTCCGCGAGCCGCGCGCCGGCGTGCCGATGGCGGTGATCTTTCGCGACGATCAGTGTTTCCCGATCCGCGGCATGCACGACAGCGCGTGGCGCGCCGACCGCGCGTTCACTGCGGGCGGGACGTTGATCGAGCATGGGGTGCACGACCTCGATTTGCTCACGTGGTTTTTCGGCCCGGTGGCCCGGTTGCGCGCCTGGGAACACAACCGCGCCGGTCATCCGGGAGTCGAAGACTACATGGCCGTGGAGCTGGAATTCGCTAGCGGTTTGCGCGCGCAGCTCGTCAACGTGTGGCACAACATGGTGCAGCGCCCGTCGAATCGGCGCCTGGAAATCTTCTGCTCCGACGCCTTCGTCGCCAGCGACGCGGACATGAGCGGCGATGTCACCTACCAGTTCGGCGACGGCCCGGAGCAGCTCCTGCCCGCCGGCGAGGTGCTGCGCCGTTTCGTCGCGGCGCAGACCCGCGTTCCCGACGCGCTACGCGACTGCTACGGGGTCTCCTACCTCGTCCAAGATCTCGCATTCGTCGAGGCCCTGCTGGCCGGACACCGTCCGACGCCTGACATGCGCGCCGGCTTGGAGGCCCAGCGCCTGGTGACCGCGGCCTACCACGCCGCGCGCACCGGCGAGGTCGTCGACGTGGTGCACTTTGCGCCTGAAGGCGAAAGGTAACTCTATGGCGCGACTCACTTCCTACGAAGGCAAGACCGCGGTGGTGACTGGCGCTTCCAGCGGTATGGGCCGCCTCCTGGCGCTGCGCTTTGCGCGTGCCGGGGCGCACGTTGGGCTGGTGGCGCGGCGTGAGAGCGAGTTGCAGCAGCTCGCCGGCGAGATCGAACGCGCCGGCGGCCGGGCCCTGGCGCTGCCGTGCGACGTGGCGGAGCGCGACCAGGTCTTCGCCAGTGCATTGGAGGCCCAGCGCCGCCTCGGCGCCATCGACATTCTGGTGAACAACGCCGGCTACGGGCATCACCGCCGCTTCCTCGAGTGGGACCTCGACGACATGGAGCGCATGATGCGCGTCAACTTCTTCGGCACGCTCTACTGGACCAAGGCGCTGCTGCCGCAGATGGTCGAGCGGCGTTGCGGCTGGATCGTCATCATGGCCTCGGTTGCCGGCAAGCTCGGCGTGCCCGAGGAGAGCGCCTACGCGGCGTCCAAGTTCGCGCAAGTCGGGTTGGCGGAGGCGCTGTCGTACGAAGTGGAAGATCTCGGTGTCCACGTCCTGACCGTGTGCCCGGGTGCCATCAATACTCCCTTCTTCGACGCCGAGGCGCTGCAGCGCATGCCGCCGGTGTCGAAGCGCATGATGATCGAACCGGAACAGGTGATCGATGCCATCATCGACGCCCTGGCGCGTGGCAAGCGCGAGATTACCGTGCCGCGTTTCATCGCTCTGGGCTATCTGGTACGCGTGCTGGCACCCGGCTTCATGCGGCGCAACACCAAGCGCACCACCATCGATGTGGTGGCCAAGCAGCTGGGCACATAGGATCGCGCTCCGTGTCTTGGCCTCGCGGTGCTGATTTTCCCACTGGAGAGGTTGCCTTGACCGTCCCGGACCTGAACCTTATAAGCCGCACCATGTCTCGAGGAACTGCCACTGCCCTCACCGTCGTGCGCGTGCCGCGCGGACAGGCACCCCCGAATGAAGACGCGATTCGCGCGGCGATCGCGCGCGACCGCGAGCGCCTGCACCAGCCGCCGGAGAAGTATGTCTGCGACTTTGCGGTCGCCGGCCCCTACGCCATCAGCGTCGACGGCCAGGAACTCGACGAGTACGTGGTCTGGGAGCGCTAAAGGGCCTGTAGCCGGCGTCCAATCTATGGCCCGATGGATATCGCTGCAGGCTTCCAAATCCGACAGCTCCTAGAGCTGTCGCTATACCATCAGTGGAGCACATATGGATCTCGAATATACAGCCGAAGAGCAAGCGTTCCGCCAGAAGGTGGCACAATGGATCGCGGCGAACACGCCGCCGCAAAGTGAACGGGGCAGCGTCGAGGCGCTGCGGGCGTGGCAGAAGCGGCTGTACGCCGCCGGATACCTGGGCGCCGGCTGGCCTGCCGAGTACGGCGGCGCACGCCTGTCGCCGATGGAGCAGGCGATCTTCAACGAGGAACTGGCACGTGCCAACGCCCCGAGCCCGATCAACGTCATGGCGATCTGGTGGGTCGGTCCGGCGATCATGCGCTACGGCAGCGAGGCGCAGAAGCAACGTTTCCTCGCCCCGATCCTGAGCGCCGACGAGATCTGGGCCACCGGCTACTCGGAACCGGGCTCGGGCAGCGACATGGCCGCGGCGAAGTGCCGCGCCGTGCGCGACGGTGACTTCTACGTGGTCAACGGCCAGAAGGTCTGGACGACCTTCGCACACATCTCCGACTGGTTCTTCATCCTGGTGCGCACCTCGGCGGAAGGAGCGAAGTGGGCGGGGCTCAGCCTGCTGCTCATCGACATGAAGTCGCCCGGGGTCGAGGTCAAGCCGATCCGCCAGATCACCGGCGACAGCGAGTTCAACGAGGTTTTCCTGCACGACGTGCGGGTGCCGGTGGCGAACCTGCTCGGTGCGGAGGGTCAGGGCTGGGAGGTGGTCAGCTCGGCATTGGTGAACGAGCGCACGGGAATCGCCGGGTCGGTACGTTTCGATCAGGCATTTGACCGCATCGTCGGCATGGCGCGCACGCACGGCCGCTCGCGCGATCCGCTGTGGCGCCAACGGTTGGCCGACCTGGCGGTGAAGGCGCGCGTCGTCAAATCGTTCGGCCTGCGTGCCATGAGCGATCAGCTGCACGGCCGCGTCAACCCGCACATGTCGGCGGCGATGAAGCTGTTCACCACTGAGCTGGGCCAGCGCTTCTCCGAGACGGGCGTCGACCTGCTGGGCGCGTACGGGACCTTGTGGGAAGGCTCGCCGCGCACGCCGGACCGCGGCCGCTGGGCCTACCAGTTCCTCTACGACCGTTCGCTCACCATCGCCGGCGGCACCAGCGAGGTGCAGCGCAACATCGTCGCACAGCGCGTGCTGGGGTTGCCGCGGAAGTAGGAAGTCCGCTCGCGATAGCTGCTCTCCACGGCGTGGCGGCACGCCGGCTCCAACTGATTGTTGCTTCCTCTCCTGCCCCGGTGGCGCTACGATGCGGCGTGGTGGTGAAGCGGGGGCGTGTGGCATCTCCAGCGGCGGACAATCCGGAGATCAGGCCGGCTGACAAGCCCGCGGTGCTCAAGCAACGGGCGCCGCGGAGGCCTCGAGCGCGCAAAAGGCGCCGGGCGCGGCGCCGTGGGTGGGCATGGTTCGGCGTCGGGGTCGAGGTGGCCGCTCTCCTCGCCGCTGCGCTGGTCGGTGTCATCGGCTCTCTCGGGCGGCTTGCCGATTGGTTTGCGGGCGCTGGCCTGTGGTCGAACCTGCTGCCCTTCGCTGGCGCCGTCCTCGCGCTGAGTCTCGTGACCGCCGGGGTGCTCGCTGCATGGTTGGCGTTGCGCCGCCGCTGCCAGCGCCGCTTGCGATTCGTCCCTCCGCTACTGGCGGTCAGTATCGCTGCGGCTGCCGCGTGGTTCGCGATGCGCCCGGAGTTTCACCGCGAGCTGACCAGCCTGCACACTCTGGTCGGCGGCACTGCCGAAGCCGAGCGCGCCGCGATCGGGCACCAGGTCTACGCCGCGTACCGGCGCGCCGATCTGAGCCAGATGCTGCTGATCCTCGAGCGGGCGCGCGTCTACGAACCGACGGTGTACGAGGCGGGGGCGGCGTTTGCGGTCGATCCGGAGGTCTTGATGGGGGTGGGTGCGGCGGAATCCTCCTTCTACCCGCGCGACAGCGCCGACGGCGGCCGCGGGCTCTTCCAGATCACGGCACCGCCCCAGGCGGCCGTCGACCGCGTGCGCCGGCATCTCAAGGTCGACCGCCTCGATCCGCTCAACCAGCGCCACAACGCCTTCGTCGCCGCGGCGACGTTGAGCCATTACCTCAGCGAGATGCGTGGCGACCTCTTCCTCGGATTGCTGGCCTACAACATCGGCCCACGCAACGGCGGCCTGCGCTCGATCATGAAACAATACGGCGCGCGCGACTTCGTCACCATCCAGCCCTACCTGCAGCACCTGCCGCGTGACTATCCCATCCGTGTCCTGTCCGCCGCCCTCGCCTACCGCCTGTGGCGCACCACCGGTAGGCTGTCGCGCTACGAAGACGGCGACAACGCGCTGCGCATCCAGCAGGTCGGCATTCCGGGATTGCAGCCAAATCCCCTGCCACGAATTGCAGCGCCAGCAGGGCCGTAGTAGGGTTGCGGGCAGCGATGACCATGCAACCGAAACCGCGGATTACTCCGGAGGAGTACCTTGCGCTGGAGCGCAAGGCGGAGACGAAGAGCGAGTACTTCAACGGCGAGATCTTCGCGATGTCGGGCGCCAGCCCGGTACATGTGCTGATCGTCACCAACGTGGTGAGCCGGCTTTGGGGACAGCTCAGAGCCCGCGATTGCACAGTCTACTCCACGGATCTCCGCACGAAAGTCTCGGCGACTGGTTTGTACACCTACCCCGACGTGGTGGTCGTGTGCGGCGCGCCGCGCTTCGACGATGACCAGGCTGACACACTGGTAAATCCGAAGGTCATCATCGAAGTGCTCTCGAAGTCCACCCAGGACTACGATCGCGGCGCTAAGTTCGAGCAGTATCGTACCATCGAGTCGTTCACGGAGTACGTGCTGATCGCGCAGGACAAGCCGCACGTCGAGCACTTTGTCCGCCAGCCGGATGGGCGGTGGATGTTCGAGGAGACCAACCGCCTGGCGGACCAGATCACACTGGAGTCCCTCGGCGCGCACCTGGCGCTTGCCGACGTGTACGAGAAGGTGGCGCTACCGGCCGCGTGACGTCGTGGCCAACCGCGCGCTTCTACGCAGCTTGCGACGCGGCGGCGTGTCGATGTTCGCCAAGCGCAGTGCGGATCAGCTCTTCGCACCGTGCCAGCAAGGCTTCGCGATCCTCGTCCTTGCGGCGCGCGATCGGATCGCCGATCCACACACGCACGCGTGTGCCGAACGGCACCGGCATCAGGTTGTGCCGCAGCAGGCGCCAGGACTGGTCGATGCACACGGGTACGACAGGCGTGTCGGGCGCCGCTTCCAGGAGGGCCAGCGTGCCGCGCGGGCGGAACTTGCCGAGCGTGCCGTGACGCGCTCGTGTTCCCTCGGGAAAGATCACAGCGGAGACGCCGCGCTCGCGCACCTGCGCCGCGAGTTCTTGGATCGCCCCGATTGCCTGCCCCGGATCCCCGCGGTCGATGATGGCGTTGCCGCCGCGCCGCAGGTTGTACGAGATGCTGGGGATCCACTTGGCCAGCGACTTCTTCGAGACGTACTTCGGGAAGTTGGTGAAGAACAGCGCGCCGAAGATGGGCACGTCGAACATGCTCTGGTGGTTGGCGATGATCAGATAGGGCGTGTGCGGCTTGATGCGCGGCGAGCAGTCGACGTGCAAGCGCGCGCCGCAAATCGCGAACGAGCGCACCAAGGCGACCTGCAGCGCGCCGGCGACGTACTCCTGCGGGCGTTGGCCGAAGAGGCGCGCAACGCGTTGAACGACGTCGAAGACGAGCAAAATCAGCCCAAAGCTGAGCAGGAAGGGGACGGTGAAGATCCAGTCACGGAGACGTGCCATAAGATGCCGCTGCTTGTTCTCACTCCTCGTCAATGGGATCGGTCAGCAGAATGATATTTTCGTCTTCCTCTTCCTTCTCCGCCAGCCGCGCCAC
>Ga0335070_10001850_pt1 | contig 24526 bp, 24 predicted proteins | sample Lox_Sample_13_FD_206722 | JGI IMG/M metagenome (GOLD analysis project Ga0335070, IMG submission 206722) | Soil microbial communities from Loxahatchee National Wildlife Refuge, Florida, United States - Lox_Sample_1.3 | ecosystem: Environmental > Terrestrial > Soil > Wetlands | place: USA...
ACCCCGTCGAAGCAGCCGACGCCGCCTCACGGCAGTGGCGCGTTTGAGAGGTGTTGATCGCGGATTGGTGCGGCGCAGGTGCGCACCGAGCGGGCAGCGGGACCCCTGATCGTCACCTTCATAACTGAAGTGGTTGCGACGGTGGGGGTCCGCTGCAATGGCGGGATCGTCTTTATCAGGTGAAAGGTCGACCGGGCAACCGCTCCGCCACCGGCCCATCATCTTGGCCGCAACGAGCTCCTGGTGGGATTGGTCGTCGGATCCGTAGAGGGACTTCGCGGCCGTTGCCAAGTATCTACGGAACGCTGCAACGTCTTGATAGAGCTTACGGAAAACCACGTAAGTTCCGTTACGCCGCAATTCGACCGGCTCAGGCACGGGGGTTCCATCGGGACCAAGTTCATCCTCATAGCCGAGCAGAAATTCGCCGGGTTTGAGCGGACGCCATGTTCCATTGGGCTCCAGAACACCATCGCCAGGATAAAACGGTATGCCCGTACCCTCAATTGGCGGCTGCGAGATAGGATCAGCAAAACCGAAATGCTCGCCCTCGGAACCGATTCCATTCTCGTGTGCCAGGGCCTTTGTGTCCTGGACGAACCCGACTTCGATCCCGCCGGTCGCGTCCATTTCCTCGCGAAGAACCCGGCTCGCCACTTCGCGACCTTCAGCGGAGTCAGTTCGAATTAGCGCCATGGCGTGAATATCCGGACCGCCAAGGCCGCCTTCCCAATGTTCTGGCGCATGCGGCCCAACGTCGCCAACTTCAGAAGCACGTCCGCGCATTCCGACGCGGAACGCCGCCGGAAAGCTGTTCAGTGATTTTTCGGAGAGGCCCAGCGCCTTCAGCCCTTCATAAGTAAATCCAATGTTCACCGTGAACCGTGTTCTGTGCTCTTCCTGGCGAGCATTGACACGCTTAATCATGTCGCGTAACCACGTACGCGCTTTCGCGCCATCGAGAAACTTCAAAAATATGTGCCGCCCGTATCGCATCAGGATGGGTGTCACGATGTTGTCCTGAATGTCGTGAAGGTTGTCTTTGAGGTCCGCGGCTGTCAGAGTTTGGGCAGAAGTTAGAGTCGGCATTGTCGGAGTCCTTTTCGCAAAATGCTCACAGACGGCTCGTCGGTGGGCTCACCCGGTTTTGTCACATCGACACTGGGCTGGTTCACCCGGTGCCGATGCGACTGTCGGAATTCAGGTGTTACGCGGCTACCGTCACGCCCAACCGCTCGGGCAGGTCGGTAAACTGCGGCTGCTTGCCGGCGTCGGTGTCGATCGCGGCGACGCTGGGCACGTGCTCGTAGGGTTTCGCCAGCTCGCTCAGGTAGGAGTTGACGATATCCTCGAGTTGTCCCTCGCCCTTAGCAACTGCACGCTGGAATTTCTGAGTCTTCACATACCAGTCGGCCTGCTTCTCGATCTGGCTGTTGCTGAGGCTCGGGAAGGCGTCGTAGCAGGCCAGGGTCTTGATCTGGCCGCGCGCGATGTAGTTCACGATATCGCGCGCCGTCGCGTCCGGACCCGACGGGCAGCCGATGCATTGTCCCCAGATCTTCTCGAGGTTCCTCTTGCCGTTCAGCACGAAGTCGTCGAAATACTTTTCCAGGCTGCTGTCGAACTGGGAGATGAAGTAGAGGGTGGGTCCGAACTCCGTGCTGGTGCCGACAAACCAGCGCGCCGCGCGGATCAGACCGAGCAGCGTGGTCGCCTTCGAGAACGACAATGTCGGCGGGTCCCAGAACTCACTGAAGGCTAGCGTTTTCGTGAACTCTTCCAGGTCGGCATCGGGCTTCAGGGGCCACATACCGATGAACTCGTGCACCTCGCGGTCACCGTCCTTCATGATGAGGCCGGGGTGACGCAGGTCGTACCCGCCCTTGCTCGGCGCTGACTTTTCTTGACTCATTTTGTAAATCTCCTTTGTTGATGAAGTCGCATAAATCCTGATGGGTGGACGAAGCGCCACCTATCGAGCACGACCGGATGTGATTGTGATCACGTCCGCTTGTGACGCAAATCACAAAAGCAATCAGCGCGCCAAACCTGCGCGGTTGGTAAATCACGGATTTTCTTGCTGCTGATCGAGTGTGTCGAAGTCCGGACAGGGGCTGCTGCCCAAATGAGGGCAGTCAGATTCTGGGCAGCAGGGTCCTGCAAAGGAAGAGAGGCACCGAAACGAATCTTGCGCCGGGTTAAATCGACCGCCTTATACCGGCCCGGAGCTCGGCCGTCCCAAGGTAAGGTGCGGAGAAGCTAGATCTTCAGCGTAAGCGCGAGCTGCATCGACTGCAGCCCCTTGTACGATTCGGATGAGCTAATCTTCTACATCGCTGTGCGCGCGAAATGGGAATCGCCACACCTAGCGACCACATCGCCGTACCATCGCTCGGCGTCGACGTATTTCTTCTGCACGAAGGCGATGCGGCCAAGGCCATTCTTTAGAGCTGCCATGAAATCGTTGTTGGGCAGATAGCCTTCCAGTCGCACACGCTCCTTGCCGGCAGCGTCGAGCAGGAGCACAGTCGGCGTCCAGACCGCATCGAAGCGGTGAAACCATGCCGGGTGCTCTTTTATATGGGCTTTTACCGGAAGGAAGTTCTCGTGGATGAACTCGGCAGTTTTCTGATCTTCATACGATTCGGCATCCAGCCGAGCACAGGCTCCTCACGCCGGAGCCGCGCTGAAATCCAGCAAGATGGGGCGCGACTGCTCCTTGGCTGCGGCCAGGGGCATTGCGTCCAAGATCGCCTTGCGCCGTGGCGGGCACGGGGCTGTTTACGCCGCTCGGTTGAAGGTACCGTTGTGCGGTAAGATAGGTGCGCAATGTCGACGGGGCCTCAGTTCGAGAAGTCGAATCAATCGAGGCCGAAACAGCGAGACTCGATCCCCAGTCCGCTTACGGTGCAGTGGCGGCGTACGCCAGTTGTGATTGTCGCGTTCATTGCGATCGTGATTCTCTTGCTCTGGTTTCGACATTCGTCGCGACCCCAGCAGGATGCGGTACGGTTTTCGCTCGGTCTGCCGCCGGGCGTGACGTTACACAGGAACTGGCATCCGTTTGAGGCAATGATGCTTTCTCCCGATGGCGAAATGTTAGCCTTTTCGGCAACTGACGCGTCAGGTCAAAGCTCTTTGTGGATTCAACCTCTAAGTTCCTCGCAAGCAAAAAAGATCGACCAGACCGAGACTGCGCTTCTGCCATTCTGGTCCCCCGACTCACAGTTCATAGGTTTCTGGGCGGCTGGCAAACTCAAGAAGGTACGGCGGTCAGGCGGAGTCCCCGAGGTGATCTGCAGTGTTCCGGAAATTGCGCAGGGCGCCTGGGCCCGCGACGGAACAATCCTCTATGCGAAAGCTGTAAACAGCCCAATCCTCCGAGTGTCGCGCGATGGAGCAAATGCGACCCCTGTGACCTCGCTGCTTCCTGGGCAGGTCAGCCAGATGTGGGTGCAATTTCTGCCGGATGGCAAACACTTTATCTATCTGGCTCGCACAACCCTGACCGGGGATGATCCGCAGGCGAGAATCTACATTCAGTCATTGGACGGCGGAAATCCCGTTGAACTCCTCACGAGTCAAACCAGGGCGATCGTCGTACCTGATTACTTGCTGTTCGTGCAGGACCAGAACCTTTTCGTGCAACGCATGAACTGGAACGCCTTGCGAAGGGTTGGGGAACCGTTCTTACTAGCCCGCAACATCGCTGCGTCTCCGGCTTACCTTGGCACCTCCGAATTCACTGCCTCGCAAAACGGCGTGCTGATCTATGGAAGAGCAGAGGGATCATCATCATTCGATCAATTGAGGTGGTATGCACGAGACGGCTCAACGATCGGCGGTCTCGATGCGGTGATCGACTATCAGCAGTTTACGCTTTCACCGGATGGAACGCATGTCGCCCTCAACTCATTCCATCAGCACGCTACGGGCAGTTTGTGGCTTATCGATATTGCGAGCAATACAACGACTCCCCTGACCACCGATCCGCACGCGCAATCGGATCCCGTCTGGTCGCCCGACTCGCGCCATGTTGCCTTTAACCTCCTTCCCAATGGTGGGAGTGATCCGCCATTTCTGGTGCAGGAGATTGAGATTGGAAATCAGCAGCCGCAGCCAATCTATGGTGATGATCTAAGACACTGGGTAGAAGACTGGTCACCAGATGGCCGTTATTTGGTGACGCACGACACCAAGACGGTATCGATACTACCTCTGACCGGCTCCAGGCAACCAGAGGCGGTGTATTCATCGAGCTTCTTGAAAGATGAATTTCATCTCTCTCCAGACGGACAGCTGGTCGCTTATGGTGAGAATCGCACCGGGAAATGGGAGGTATTGGTTGCGTCGTTTCCTTCCTTTCAGCACATACAACAGGTGTCGCGAAACGGCGGTGCACAGCCGCGGTGGCGTGGTGACGGCCGGGAACTCTTCTTTATCGAGGATGAAGGAGAAATGATGGCCGCGAGCGTGGAGCGCGGCTCGCCCACTAAGATAGGTGTGCCACGGAGACTATTTCATACCGGACTGGTTCCAGATCCCACAATCAATCAATATGCAGTCACTAAAGATGGAACCAAGTTTCTGGTACTCGAGCCGCGCAACCATTTTCAGGAAGCGTATTCGGTGGTTGTTCACTGGCCATCCACGTTGAATTGATGGCTTGAAGTGTGCGCTAACACAAAGCGACTCTCGGCGAGCCTCGTGTGCCCGACTTGTAGGTGTAGGGACAGCTTACACGCACTGAGGAATCGGTCAATAGCTACAAGGCATTCTTAGCTACTATTTCGGCCGTGGCGGCGGCTGCGAACGCGCAATGATATCAATGTGCGCTGGTGCGTGAACGGGGGCGTCAACACAGGATCAATTCTAGTCACGAGCAATGTTTGGCGCGAGCGCTGGAACTAGAATGTTTTGAAAATGAGAATAGGCGAAGCTCAAATCAGGGCTGTGCGCGTGGTCATTGCGCTCGGCACAGTATACGTGCTGCTCTCGTGTCCTGAGGCGCTTGCGCTGAATCCGGCCCTGGATCTCAATCAATACGCGCATACCGAGTGGACGTATCGTAATGGCCCGTTGCAAGGTGCGGTCTACGCAATCACCCAGACGCCAGACGGTTATCTCTGGCTTGGCACGCAGTCCGGTGTTGTGCGTTTTGATGGTGTGCGGGCTGTGCCGTTGCCGGTGGCGGCTGGGCAGCAATCCCCGAGCAGCGCGGTTGCAGCCCTCCTCGCGTCACGCGACGGGACGCTCTGGATCGGCACGCTTGACGGGCTGGTAAGTTGGAAGAACGGTCGCATAACGGAATATCCGACTCTTGCCCGCCACACTGTTGTCGCACTGTTGGAGGATCGCACAGGAACCGTATGGGCGGGGGGCGTCGCGGGACCGACAGGAACCCTCTGCGCAATCCGCGGCGGAAGCACCACGTGCTATGGAGGTGACGGGAGTCTCGGCACCGTAGTCGTATCTTTGTATGAGGATAGCGAAGGCAGCCTATGGGTGGGAGCGGGGACAGGGCTATGGCGATGGAGCCCCGCTCCTCCGACGCGTTATTCGGCGACACCGATCAGCTGGGGCGGCAAGATGACCCAAGGCGATCAAGGACGCGGCATCATAGTAGCCGCTGGCGTTCTCCGCCAAATTCTTGGAAAGGCCGTCACGGATTATCCTCTTCTTGGCGCGCCGTTGCGGTTGAAAGCTGCAACTGTCCTTCGCGACCGCGACGGTGGACTGTGGATCGGCACAACTGCTCATGGGCTCGTTCACTCCTACGAGAATAAGACGAGCGTGTTTAACCACAATGATGGCTTGTCGAACGATCAGGTCTACGCCTTATTTGAGGGGCGTGAGGGATCGATCTGGGTCGCCACTTCCGCAGGACTCGATCAATTTCGAGAGTTGCCGGTCACCTCGCTATCGGTGAAGCAACGGCTATCTGCGGCTGCTCCGAATTCGGTGCTGGCGGCACGGGACGGGAGCATATGGATTGCCACCACGGATGGGCTCAGCAGATGGAAGGACGGAGCCACCACGGTCTATCGGAGACGACATAATTCTGGCCTGCCTGAAGAGGAGGTGCAATCGCTGTTTGAGGATGAGCGCGGACGCATTTGGGTTTCAAGCTTTGGCGGGCTCGCCGCGTTTGAGAAAGGGAGGTTCACGGCGGTTCCGTCGGTGCCCCCAGGTGCGAAAAATGCGATGACAGGCGACAACCACGGAGGCCTCTGGCTGAGCGTGTTTGGCACCGGGAAAGATTACAGTCTGGCGCATCTGGTCGATGGAAAAATCATTGAGCAGGTACCTTGGGGGCAACTGGGCGGTGGTCCGGGGACCGGCCTTGTGCCCACCCCGGATGGCGGCATCTGGACCGGGCTCCTGAGCGGAGGGATGGCGTATTTTCGGGCGGGACAAATCCGGAAGTTGTCGTTGAGCGACGACCGAGGACGCGACCGCAAGGTATTTGACATTTCGCGCGACCGCCCCGGCTTCATTTGGGCGGCAACCGACAACGGCCTGAGTCGAATCACAGATGGGCGGGTGGCGACGCTGACCACCGCCAATGGGTTACCGTGTAAGACCGTTCACTGGATCATTGCAGACGATCTGTCTTCTTATTGGCTGTACACGCAGTGTGGACTCCTGCGTGTCGCTCGAACCGAGTTGGACGGCTGGATCGCCGATCCAAAGCGCACCATCCAGATGACGACGTTCGATGCCGACGACGGAGTGCAGCTGCTCCCCATCCTCAAGGGCTTCAGGCCTGCGGTTACCAAGGCGGCGGACGGGAAGATTTGGTTCATAAATGGGGACGGGGTGAGCTTTATCGATCCGTCCCGAACCGACATCAACAAGCTGCCGCCGCCGGTGCACATTGAGCAAGTCATTGCTGATGACAAACCGCAGGTTGCGCAGAACGGGATGAAGCTGCCGGCGCGCACCCATTATCTATCGATAGATTACACGGCGCTGAGCTTGGTGGCCCCGGAGAAGGTGCGCTTCCGCGTCAAACTCGAAGGCGAGGACAAGGACTGGAGGGAACTGGTCAACGTTCGTCACGTAGAGTACACGAACCTGCCGCCGAAGCATTACCGGTTTCGCGTCCTTGCCTGCAACAACAGTGGTGTGTGGAATGAAGAAGGTGCGACGCTGGATTTCGTGATTCCTCCGGCGTGGTATCAGACGAACTGGTTTTATGCGCTTTGTGCGGCTGCTTTCCTGTCGTCCCTGTGGGCGGCGTATCAACTGAGAGTTCGGCAATTGGCGGCGCAGTTCAACATGCGTCTGGAAGAACGGGTAGCCGAACGCACCCGGGTTGCTCGCGATCTGCACGACACGCTGCTGCAAAGTTTTCAGGCACTGTTGCCACTGCTTCAGGCCGGCATCAACATGTTTGGTTCGCGTCCGGCTGACGCACTGAGAACGTTCGAAAAAGCTGCAGATCACGCGTCGCAAGCGATAGCTGAGGGCCGGGATGCAGTGCAGGGATTGCGCATGTCCACCGTCGAGAAGAACGATCTGGCCCTAGCGATTCGGACGGTAGGGGAAGAACTCGCTTCTGGTGCGAGCAAGCAGCCCGCGCCCAACTTCAACGTGGTTGTAGAAGGGGTATCTCGCAATCTGCATCCGATCCTGCGAGATGAAGTTTACCGGCTTGCGGCGGAGGCGCTGCGTAACGCTTTCCGCCATGCGGCGGCGCAGAACGTGGAAGTGGAGATCCGTTACGACGAGAAGTATTTCCGGCTGCGCGTTCGCGACGATGGGAAAGGAATTCCGTCAGAGGTGCTGAGCGGAGATGGCCGTGAAGGGCATTACGGTTTGCCTGGGATGAGGGAACGCGCCAAACTTGTAGGCGGGAAGTTGGCTATCTGGACTGAACTGGATGGCGGCACAGAGATCGAGCTAGACATTCCGGGAGCGAGGGCGTTCGTGAAATCGACGCGGCCTTTCTGGTACTTTGGAAAGCGCTCCGCCACAGAAACAGATGAGAAGGAGCCGATAGAACGTGAGTAATGCGTCAGCTCCAATTCGGATTCTTGCAGTCGACGATCATGTTCTCGTAAGACAGGGCATAGCTGTGCTCGTCGACACTCAACCGGACATGACTCTGGTTGGTGAGGCCTCGAACGGCCGCGAGGCTCTTCAACAATTCCGTACTCATCGCCCGGACATCACGCTCATGGATTTACAAATGCCGGAGATGAATGGCCTCGATGCCATCATCGCGATTCGGGGAGAATTTCCCGATGCGAAAATCATCGTGCTGACAACCTACAAAGGCGATGTACAGATTCTTCGGGCGCTCAAAGCAGGAGCACAAGGTTACTTGCTGAAAAATACAATTCACAAGGAACTCACAGAAACAATTCGGGCGGTTCATGCCGGCAAGAAGGCGCTTTCTCCTGAGGCCTCGTTCGAAATCGCCGAGCATGCGACGGATGATGCCTTGACGCCGGCAGAAATCAACGTGCTCCGGTTGATTGCGGCCGGAAATGCCAACAAGCAGATCGCTGATCAGCTCAAGATCACCGAAGAAACCGTCAAGGGGCGAGTCAAGAACATCCTTTCCAAATTGGGCGCCAGCGACCGAACCCAGGCAGCAATGATCGGGCTGAAGCGGGGGATCATCGAACTTTAGTTCCCCCCAAGTCACCTCCTCGTCCAAATCCCAAAACCCTAAAGAGTGACAATTTAACTCTTTTTGGGCTTCCGATGCGATTTCAGAATGGTAGAAAATAGCAATGTACTGCGGAAAGGTGCGTCCTTGCGGCGCCTGTATTCAACGTTCGCCGGCGGTTGGCCCGGCACAGGGTTGCTCCTGATGCGCGGGGTCGCGGGCTCCGCGCTCGCCGCAGGCGCAGGCTTGACGCTGTTGAGCGATCCACCGCCGATGAATGTGACCATTCCCGCCATCCTCTTGATGGGAGCGGGAATCCTGTTAATCGCAGGCTTGTGGACACCCATTGCCGGAACCTCCGTAGGGCTGACTGAAGTCTGGAAGATGCTCACGCTACCGGGCAATAGGCCGCTTTGGCTGATGTTGGCGACCACAGGTGTCGCCTTGGCAATGTTGGGCCCTGGCTTATGGTCCATCGATGCTCGCCTTTATGGCTGGAAGCGCCTCGAAGGTAAACCTCGCAACAATGCCGACCCCTCCAAGCACAGCCCAAATGACTAGGTTCCTCTAGCTCGAAAGTAGAATCTGCTCTGCCTCCGAAAGAGTTTGCAGCCTCCCCGATATAGGCTTTCGAAGAAATCCAACCAGTTGCACAATGGCTCACGAGTTCAAGCCAAAATGGTTGAACAAGGAGTAGCAACATGGCAAACGTCATTGAGTTCTACGTTCCAGTTCGCTTCCGAAAGACCGTGAAGTGGGTGCATCCGCAGCAACGCGGACGGGTCCTCGAATTTCTGATACCGCAAAAGCGAACCGCCTGACATCCGGCACCTAGAAAACAAAACGCAATCATCAGGAGGAGACTATGGGCGCGGCCGTTGCTTTCGCAGAGCTTGGAGACTTCAGAGCAAACAGTTTTCCCAAGCTGAGCAGGCTCGAAGCCGATCAGTTCTATTTCGAACCAGAGGTCAGCTCTGAGGACTGCTTCGAAGGCATTGTCGGAAAGAGCCCAGCCCTCCGGAAAGTCCTGGAACATGTCGCAATCGTCGCGCCGACCGATTCCACTGTCCTGCTTCATGGTGAGACGGGAACCGGGAAAGAGCTAGTCGCACGCGCCATTCACAAGTTGAGCTCCCGCCGTGATCGTCCCTATGTGCGCATGAACTGCGCCGCCATCCCCTCCGGACTCCTGGAAAGCGAACTGTTCGGGCATGAGCGGGGAGCCTTCACCGGGGCTCTGATGCAAAGAAAAGGGCGATTCGAGCTTGCAGACCGAGGCACGCTCTTTCTGGATGAGATCGGCGACATCAGCCTGGAGCTGCAACCGAAATTGTTGCGGGCCGTTCAGGAGCAGGAATTTGAGCGGTTGGGAAGTGCGTCGACGATCAAGGTGAATGTGCGGATGATTGCCGCCACTCATCGTGATCTCGGAGAGATGATTCAGGAGGAGAAGTTTCGCGAGGATCTGTTCTACCGTTTCAATGTATTCCCGATCGAGATCCCGCCGCTTCGGGAACGGCGCGAGGACATTCCCCTGCTGGTGAACTATTTCGTTTCGAAGCTGTCGCAACGCATGCGAAAGCAGATCACATCTGTATCAAGGCAGACCATGGAAGTCCTAACGAATCAGTCGTGGAGGGGGAACGTTCGGGAGCTGGCGAACTTTATCGAACGTGCCGTCATCGTGACACGCGGTGAGGAACTAGAAGTCCCGGCGGCAAGGCTTCCCACCGCCTCTGAGACGATTGTCACTGTCAGCTCGCCCTCTAGTTTCAGACAGGCGGAATCCAGCGTGATCATCGACGCATTGCGAGCTGCGGCGGGGCGAATCGCGGGCCGAGGAGGAGCCGCCGAGCGGCTAGGATTGAAGCGTACGACCCTGCAGAACAAGATTCGCCGCCTCGGCATCGCAAAAGCACAATATCAGAACTAGCAGATGACTCAGCGTGCGCAACGGATGAAGTGGCATTTAATCGAGCGTTCTACGAGATGTGGAAACACATGATGCGTGCAGGTGAAGAATTCGTCGCATCCAGCCTACTTCAACGATGAATTAGCCCTTACGGTACTCGGTGCATGATCGAAAGCCCATATACGGTCACACCGGCTACGGAGTGCCCGCCTCTGGGCTGATTTCTCCAGCTGCACAGCCATTGTCGTGACCCTAGAGGTGTCCCAGCTGGCAGGGGAATTGCAAATAGGCATGGAACGGCCGCGCTAATCGCGATTGAGCGCGATAAAAGTTAGCCCGGCAGCGCATATCAATCGCAAGCTCCAGAGTGGGGCGGAGTGGTAGACGGGGAATTCAGACGGCGGCCATGTGCGCCGCCAAATAGTGTGAATCAAATCGAGGATTGATCAATGGCTTACAAGAAGCTTTGGATCACGCTGGGCGTGGTCATGCTCGCGTCGTTTGCCGTACTTGGTGGGGTTGGATACAAAGCTATCAACGCCGGACCACCGATTCCATCGAAGGTCACTACTGCCGATGGTGAGCTGTTGTTCACCGGAGAAACAATCCGTGATGGGCAAAATGTCTGGCAATCCATAGGTGGTCAAGAGATCGGCACAATCTGGGGGCATGGGGCCTACGTCGCTCCCGACTGGAGTGCGGACTATCTGCATCGCCAATCGGTAATCGTTCTCGATGACTGGGCACGCGAACAGGGCGCGGCGAATTATGCCGGTCTGCCTGCGGAGTCTCGTGCGGCGCTCCAAGGGCGCTTGACCGAACTGACTCGGCACAACACCTACGATCCTCGCACTGACACCATTGTGCTCGACACAGAACGTGCCAAGGCATTCGACGAATTGGCGAAGTATTACGCTGACGTCTACGGAAAAGGACGAAATGCGTATGCCATTCCTGCCGGCGCACTGACGGATCCTGCTAAACAACATGAGATGGCAGCATTTTTCTGCTGGACCGCCTGGGCTGCCAGCACGAATCGGCCGGGTGAGGAGGTCAGCTACACCCAGAATTGGCCGCATGAAGAACTCGTCGGCAATCGCCCCACGGGAGAGATCATTGTTTGGAGTGTAATCAGTTTCGTGCTTCTCCTCGCCGGAGTCGGTGGAATGGTATGGTATTTCGGATCTCAGCAGCACGATGCTTCCTCGGGAGCCATGCCTCATAGCGATCCTCTCTTGGGCCTGAAACCCACTCCCTCACAAAAAGCGACCGTGAAGTATTTCTTCGTCGTCGCAGCGCTCTGGGTAGTGCAAGTTGCTTTGGGCGCAATCGTCGCCCATTTCGGCGTCGAAGGAGGAGGATTCTACGGAATCCCGCTCGCGAAGTGGTTGCCGTATTCCGTGGCACGAACCTGGCACTTGCAGATCGGCCTTTTCTGGATCGCCACATCCTGGCTCGCCACTGGCCTATACGTCGCCCCCGCGGTGAGCGGCATGGAACCGAAGGGGCAGCGGATCGGCGTAAACATTTTGTTCGTGGCACTTGTTGCCGTGGTGGTCGGTTCGCTTGCGGGCGAATGGATGGGCATTGAGCAGAAGCTTGGGAACCTTTGGTTTTGGTTCGGATCACAGGGCTACGAATATCTGGATCTCGGCCGCGTCTGGCAGATACTGCTGTTTGTTGGACTGACGTTCTGGCTGTGGCTCATGTGGCGCGGCCTTAAGCCGGCACTCGCGCGTCGTGACGAGAACCACTCCTTGCTGATGTTGTTTCTGGTAGCGAGCATTGCGATTCCAGCCTTCTATGGAGCAGGCTTGATGTATGGCCAGCGAAGCCCGCTTATCCAGGCTGAATACTGGCGCTGGTGGGTGGTTCACCTCTGGGTAGAAGGCTTCTTTGAGGTCTTTGCGACCGTCGTGATCGCGTTCCTGTTCACGCGTCTGAAATTGCTGTCGGTTTCGTCGGCGACCCGCGCGGTTCTTTTCTCTACGGTTGTGTTTCTGTCGGGCGGCATTATTGGAACATTCCACCATTTGTATTTCACCGGGGTACCGAGTGCCGTGCTAGCGCTGGGATCGGTGTTCAGCGCACTGGAAGTAGTCCCACTCGTTCTCGTTGGGTTCGAAGCTTGGGAAAATATTCGACTCTCCCGCGGCACAGCGGACAGCCCTTGGGTCAGCGCCTACAGATGGCCAATCTACTTCTTTGTCGCAGTCGCATTCTGGAACTTTGTCGGAGCTGGACTCTTCGGCTTCATGATCAATCCTCCAATCGCTTTGTACTACGTGCAGGGACTGAACCTCACTCCCGTACACGCCCACACCGCACTGTTCGGAGTGTATGGCATGCTCGGTCTAGGACTGATGTTGTTCTGCCTGCGTGCGCTAACACCGGGGCGGCAGTGGAAGGAGCGTCCGCTCGCAATTGCTTTCTGGTCGATTAACCTCGGCTTGGCTGCGATGGTCCTGTTAAGCATGTTGCCTGTGGGACTCATGCAAGCCTGGGCTTCGGTTGAATTCGGTACCTGGTATGCACGATCAGCAGAATTCCTTCAAACACCTCTGCTAACTCGTCTGCGTTGGATGAGGATGTTCGGGGACTCTTTGTTTGCGTTCGGGGCGATGGTGCTGGGGTGGTTCGTCCTAGGACTTGTGACCGGGCACTCGTTTGAAAAATCAGAATCGATCAAGGTCGCGGAGCGAGCACGCAAACTAGCCACCCAGTCTGGGGACTAGTCGAATGGAGACTGCGCCATCAGAGCTTCGGATCTAGTGACTCAGATGACTAATTCAAGCAACTGACCCAGCGGAAAAGGAAGAATTCATGCCCGATAAGAACTACACGTTTGTACCTGATTTGCTTCAACATGTCACGCCCCCTGACAGGGAAATGACAAGCTGTGTCTTGCATAAAGACGAGCGATTCAATATCACCCTATTTGGTTTCGCCGCAGGGCATGAGCTGAAAACTCATTCAGTGCCGATTCCAGCCCTGATCTACGTATTGGAAGGAGAAGGCGAGTTCGACCTGGGCAGTGAGACAGTCCAGGTCAAATCCGGTTCCTTCATTCGCATGGAACCGCTTCTCCCACATGCCGTGAGAGCAAAGACTCCGTTTCGGATGTTGTTGGTCCAAGTGAAGGACCATGCCATTCAGAAATAGTACCGGTTTCACTGAAAGGATCATCCGTACAATGCCTCAAACGGATACTCAACTCCCTTTCGTCCCATTGAATGAATACAGATGATGGAGATATTTGATCGACGATTGTTTAGGGGGCCACACCCTTCGGTATGAGTGGCAGTCCATCGACGCTCTTACGACTTTCCGAAAAACGAGTGTCTATAAGCACCGCTCGCAGTTCGCTCCGACCGTTGCTCGTGAAATCCGTCACAACCCTGAACTTCTGCTCGCGTGCGTCCTTGTGTGATGAAACCCTTTCTTCTCCGCTCATGAAACTGCAACACAAGACCCCGCCTCTCGAACAGGTGGGTTCGTCAGATGCTTACCATTGTTCGAAGCGTAGCGAGGGTCCGATAAGGGTTCTATAAGACTTCCAAAGCGTTCTTTTCAGCTCTAACGGTTGCGATCCGTGCCTTTGGTTTCTGTTACTTACGACTACTTTCACGGCGGTAACACGGGTTCAAATCCCGTCGGGGACACCAAATCTAATCAACAACTTGCGCCGATGCCCCGATTTCCCGCGGTACACTCTGCGGTACACTGAGATTCTCCCGAATCATTGCCACGACTTTCCTCTGCGGCCGCCCGTTTCGAGGGCGTCGGCGCCTGCGCATAGACATCCAAGAGCTATGATCCCTCCGAGGATGGCAGGCTTGGTCGGACGAATCGATGAATTATGTTATGAAAAAGCAGTTGAGCAAAAGGAATACTCCATGAAATCGCGCTCTTTGTTGCTTCCACTGATATTGGGGTTCGGCACACTGGTTGTCCTGATCGCGGTCTTGGGCGTGGGCGCCATTCGACGCGCACGGGCGATCTACGACGTGATGGAGACTACGCAGGACGTGTATCTGCAGTCAGAAGCCACGCGACGTGACATAGCGACCGACATGTACCTCGCGGGAATCCTGGTTCGCGACTATCTCCTTGATCCTTCACCACAGAATGGACCGCAGCACCGGCAGCAGTTGCTCGAACTTCGCAGCTCGCTGCAGCAACGTCTGGATCAGTTGCCGCAGCAACTCGGTGACGTCAAGAGCCCGAGCTTGCCACGTCTTCAATCCGAAGTGCAAAGCTACTGGGAATCGCTTGACCCTATCTTCGACTGGACCCCGCAGGAGAAGGCCGAGCGAAGCTGGTACTTTCTGCGTCACGGAGTATTTCCACACCGACAAGCAGTCGTGGATTTAGCCCGTGAGATGGCGAAACTGAACCAGGAAAATCTCGATCGAGAGCGTCAGCGTAACCGGGAGAGCCAGCAGGTGCTGCATCGCTTTCTTAACCGGATCATGGGTATTGCCCTAGGGCTGGGTATTATGGTCGCGCTAGTCACGATTTATCGGGTCGCCCAACTGGAAAAACAGCGCGAGGAGCAGCAGAAACAGATTGAGCAGGCTGAAGATGATCTCCGGCGCCTCTCCCAGAGCCTTGTCCAGGCACAGGAGACGGAAAGGAAATCGCTTTCGCGAGAGTTGCATGACGAAGTTGGTCAGATGTTAACGGCGTTGAAGATGCAATTGGGCAACCTGGAGGCGCTCAAGAGATCGGACCTGACCGCGTTTTCCGAACGTTTGGAAGAAGCCAAGCGGGTAAACTCGGATGCGATGAAAGCAATCCGAGACCTAGCCATGGGCTTGCGACCGTCCATGCTCGACGATCTTGGCTTGGAACCAGCCCTCCAGTGGCAGGGACGCGAGTTCTCCCGGCATACTGGTGTCCCAGCAGTCGTGGAGGTTAGAGGGGCGCTGCAGGAATTGTCGGATGATCAGCGAACCTGCATTTATCGCGTTGTCCAGGAGGCCCTTACGAACTGCGCGCGGCATGCGAACGCCAAGAGCGTTCTTGTTTCCGTGGATGGCTTCACTGATCGCATCCATGTCATGGTGAAAGACGACGGTTTGGGATTTGAGGCGCGGAATCGGGGGAAGCGAGGCTTGGGGTTAATTGGGATTGAAGAACGAGTTCACGCACTGCAGGGCAACGTGACGATCAAATCGCTTCAGAACAAAGGCACAACCATCGAAGTGGACATTCCGATTGGAGTGACGGCGTGAAAAAACTCCGCATCCTCATAGCTGACGACCATGGCATCGTGAGGAAGGGCCTACGTCTACAGCTTGAGCAACATGAAGACTTCGAAGTAGTCGCCGAAGCCAGCGACGGACGCGAAGCCGTGCGAGCGGCTGAGCAACTCGCGCCCGATGTCGTCATCATGGACATCGGCATGCCGAACTTGAACGGTGTCGAGGCTACTAGCCAGATTGTCAAGCAGGGACCTGAGACTGGAGTGATCATCCTCAGCATGCACTCAGATGAGAGTTACCTCAGGCGCGCCCTTGCTGCGGGAGCAAAAGGTTATCTGCTGAAGGACTCGGCCGATGTGGACCTCTATCGCGCTGTCGAAGCGGTAGCGAACGGAAAATCATTCTTCAGCCCAGCGATTGCGAATACGCTTTTGGAAGACTATATGCGCCAGCTGCAGCAGCGTGGGCTCGAGGACAGCTACGACCTGCTGACCGATCGGGAGAAGGAGGTACTTCAACTCCTAGCCGAAGGAAGGTCCAATAAGGAGGTGGCCACCGCGCTGAGTCTCAGCACCGCGACTGTCGAAACCCACCGCACACACATTATGCAAAAGCTTGATTTGCACAGCGCCGCCGACATTGTCCTGTACGCAGTTCGCAAGAAAATCATTTCCTGACTTCGCAAGTACCGCGCTGTCTCGGACTTACGCCATCTACCATGCCCACTGTACTCAACCATCACCCGATTTTTGGCTCCAAATAGCCCCACGGCTGGATGTCCTTTGACGACTCCGTGAACTACCGTAGGAGTGAATCGCGAAATTCCTAACGCCAAACCCCGCCTTCTCGAGGCTGCATGTTGGTCCAGAAGAAAAGGAAGTCAGGGTGTGGAGGTCGGATGTGCATGATTGTCGGCTCCCATTAGATCTACCACCGTGCAAACGAGCGGCTATGCCAGCCCTTGCGGAGCGTAACTCCAGGTCCAATCCCGGGGTGATCCCTTCCACGTTTGCGATGCGATTGGTGGACGTACAGCAGCGCGTGCTGTTGCTCGACTACGACGGTACCTTAGCGCCCTTCGTGTCGGATCGTGGGAGTGCATTTCCATATACGGGTGTGCCTCAGTTGCTGGAACAAATCATCAACACCACCGGCACACGAGTGGCGCTGATTAGCGGAAGGCCCGCACACGATGTCCCCAGACTGATTGGGATCGATCGTGCTCCGGAAGTCTGGGGCTCACATGGCCTGGAGCGGTTGCATCCGGACGGACGCTACGAGATGCCGGAAATAGAGCGCGGAATCCTTGACTACTTCGAACGGGCGGTCGTCGAACTTGAGTCTCTTGGCCTGCGGCAAGTGACAGAGACCAAACCAGCCGCCATCGCTGTGCATTGGCGATGGCTGCCGTCCAGCAAGCTTGAAGAAGTGAAGGCGACAGCCTACCGCGTCTTGTCCCGTGGAACCCGCAATCCTGCACTCAAACTTGAACTGTTCGATGGTGGACTTGAGCTTCGCATTCGTGGCCGCAATAAAGGCGATGCCGTACGGACCATTCTTTCGGAGACAGACACGAATGTGCCAGTCGCGTACCTGGGTGATGACGTTACTGATGAGGATGCATTTCGAGCCCTGTGCGGAAAGGGACTCAGCGTTCTCGTCACCCCGAAATATCGCTTCTCTGCAGCTCAGATGTGGCTCAAGCCTCCTGATGATTTGATCCGCTTCCTGCGGGATTGGGTCACCGCTTGCGAAGGCCAACCATGACTGACCACCGAAAAGACATTGTGTACGGAGGTGCTAAGTGAGAAGACTTCTGATTGTGTCGAATCGTCTGCCTCTGACGTTTACAGACAACGGTGACGGTCGCTGTCAAACGGACCTCAGCGCGGGTGGACTCGCGACAGCTCTCCGTTCAATTGCCCGCCGACACCACGTACACTGGATTGGTTGGCCCGGTTCCGATTGCGACGCGAGCGTTCGAGACATTGTTGCCTCCAGTGTGGCCCTCGACTGCGAGCTTGTTCCTGTATCTCTGTCAGAGGCAGATCGGCGTGAGTTCTATCGCGGGTTCTGCAACGAGATCATCTGGCCGTTGTTTCACGACCTGCCTCCGACCTCCAGTTTCGAACCCGCCTATTGGTGGCGCTATTTCGACGTGAATACCCGATATGCCGAGTCAATATGCCGTGAGGCTTCTCCCGACGACCTCGTCTGGGTTCACGACTACCACTTGATGCTGCAAGGAAAGCTGCTCAGCACTCACTTCAGCCACGACCAATTGGCATTTTTCCTTCACATACCTTTCCCGCCGCTCGCTGTTCTTGCGAGGTTTCCCTGGAAAGTGGAGATTCTGGATTCACTGCTCTCGTTTGGAACAGTTGGACTCCAGACGGTACAGGACAGCCAGAATTTCCTGGCTTGTGTCCGCGCCTATTTCCCCCAAGCCGATATCCGAAGCACAACATCAGGGATCATGATCTCCAGGGGAAAGACCGAGACCGTTGTTCGTCATTGTCCAATTGGAATCGAGTTCCACGAATTCGAAAATCTTGCCCTGCGCTCGGACGTAGTCGCGGAAGCCAAGAGAGTTCGCAGGGACATGAATGTTCAGCGGCTCGTACTAGGCGTTGATCGGCTCGACTACACAAAGGGCATCCCCGAACGGCTGGAGGCGTTCCGTGACTTCTTAACGCGCTATCCGGGACACCGGCAAGAGACTGGTTTGCTTCAAGTGGTAGTTCCCAGAGCCATTAACAAGCAGTTCGGCACGCCGTCGTGGATTCCCATTCGCTACCAATATGCTCATCTTTCGCGGGAACGCCTCGTTGCATATTACCGCGCGGCAGATATTGCCCTGGTCACGCCACTGAAAGATGGAATGAATCTGGTCGCGAAGGAATTCTGCGCCTCCCGCGTTGACGATACTGGGATCCTGATCCTTTCCGAATTCGCGGGCGCTGCGGTCCAGTTGCGCACTGGCGCTCACCTGGTGAATCCTCGACAAATTCCCAGTATCGTCTCCGCTCTTCACGCCGCCTGCGACCCAAATGAACGCGATGTAAGGCGAAGGATGCGGAGGATGCGGCGCAACGTCAGAGTGAGCGACATCCACCGCTGGTGTGACGAAATGTTGAGGGGAACGCCTGCCGAAAGAGAGATCAGTGCGAGCGAGGTCTCGACGGATGCGGGAGTGCCGCATTTGTGGCCTGTGCACATACCTCAGTTGACTACTGCCGCGAATGGAGAGATACCGTAGGCGGCATAGACATTACCGTCCTCCCGAGGTTCGACGAAATGAAAAACGTCGCGATGCTGGTTGGTATTGTTCTCGTTGCGCTTGCTGTTCCGATGCTAGTGAGCGCTGGAGAGCCAGAGACGAGGTCAACCGTCTGCACCCTGGAAGATGGCAAACAAGTCAGTCTTCGATACGAGATTGACGATCGCGATTCAACGAAGTTAAAGATGGGTCAGATGTGGCCGCAAACGGATCGTCCAATGCTCCTGTTCACCCAGACGCCTCTACGAATCGAGGATTTTTCACTTCCTGTTGGAGCATTCAGCATGTATGTCATTCCGGACAAGAAGCAATGGACACTGGTGGTCAACCGCAATGTCGCAAGCGGTGACTACCACCCGCAACAGGATTTGGTTCGGGCCTCCATGCTGACCGGCGACGTCAGTGGCCACGAAGCCGGCCGCGAGATCTGGTTTGGACACAGCGCGCCAAAGCGATGCGAGCTTCGCTTTTACGCCGGCGACACTGGGGCCTCAGTCGAGTTCCATGAGCAATAGCTGGACACGCTCTGCGGCACAACTCTACTTAGTGGAGGTGAAAGTGACATTCGTGTTTAGACACAGTTTTCGAAGTGAAACCATGAACAAACAGATGGTCGATGAAGGGTAACGGGTCATGAGAGTGTCGCCCGTCCTGCGGCGAACCCAATCTCATTGATCAACGAGGTGCGATGCAAGTTCTGGAATTCAACCTGGCTCTCGATCAGTTCTTTGCCCGATTGGATGCAAGCCAGACGGGAGCATTGGTCCTCGATTACGACGGTACACTCGCACCGTTCTGCAAAGATCGCCTAAACGCATTTCCGTACCCTGGGGTCAGTCAGGCGCTATTCAGCATCATGCGAACGGGGTGCGTAAGAATCGCCCTCGTCAGCGGGCGACCAGTGGAAGAAGTGATTCCTCTATTGGGGATCTTCCCCTTGCCCGAGATTTGGGGACTCGACGGTTTGCAGCGTCTGTGGCGCGATGGCACTTGCAGAACTTACCCATTGTCCGACTGTGATCAGTTGATTCTGGCAGAAGCGAGTTCGTGGTTGGACCACGAAGAATTGAGGCATCTTGCTGAATTCAAGACCGGGAGTATTGCGGTGCACTGGCGCGGGCTGACGGCCTTAGATGCCGATCGGATCGCTGGAAGAGTGCGTAAGGAATGGACTCGACTGACTCAGTTGAGTCGGATGATGGTACTCGAATTTGACGGGGGAATTGAGATACGCCCCACCAGCCCAAACAAAGCGGATGTGGTTCTGACAATTCAAAAAGAACTCGAGCCCGGCGTGCCACTCGCCTACTTTGGTGATGATCGCACCGATGAAGACATCTTCGGCATCCTTCGGGGAAAGAGCGAGGCATTGACGGTGCTTGTGCGCGACGAATGGCGAGAAACCAGCGCGAAGGCATGGCTCAAGCCTCCCGAGGGACTTCTAGAGTTTTTTCGGAGGTCGATTGATTGTTGCGGAGGTGCAAGATGAGATCGACCAAACGCCTTACCTTCCGCTCCAAGCACCTCCAGACTACCATCGTCGATGCATCACGTCGCCATACCCTAAGATCCTTGGTCGACACGTTGACGGGAGCGCTGCTCTGCGCTTGGCGGGCGCCAACCGCAGCGCTGGCAGGACAGACTTGGCACTATTCACCCGAGTTGCTGATCTTGCTTATCCCCGCCGTTGGTGCAGTCGCCAGGTTCTGGGGATTCGCGGGCGCGATGCTCGGGCCGGCTTCGGCCCTTGCAGTCTTCCGAGTAGGGTTGTTTACCCCCATTGGACGACTCGATGTGGCCTCTGCGGACGCCCGCGCCAGTCTGATGTGGCTGATGCTGGGCGCTAGCGTCGCGGCTTACGTCCTCGCGCGTCCCCGACGCATGCACACTGAGATTCGGCACGGAGGCGTGTCATGCTGGAGCCCGACCGAATCGGTTCACTCCGCTGGGGCGACTCATTAGCGAGCCGTTCGCCGAAGTGCTGAACGACCGTATTCAGGTGGCAACAAGCGACACTGGATGCAGCCGCGGAGGCGTGAGTCCAACCTTTCGAACAGGAGGTCGTCGTTAATTTTGTCGATGCGGAAGCCGCTATGCACCTCTTGTTGGATCTTGATCTCGACACCGCGATCCAAGAACAACCCGGATTCTACAACACCGCCTTAGTGCTGCTGTCGGCGCCGGTTTGCGGACCGAGTACTGCGCGCCTGGCGATGTTTACTGGCTTGCCCCACTCGTTCATTGTGCCGATACGACGCCGCATGATATTGGCAGAGCTGTGGACAGAAACAGAAGTCCATTGCGAGGAATGGTACACGGCGGATGGTGTCTTGTGCGCAAGGTACTTCTGGCTTGATGTGCTGGTGGCCGAGGGTTTGGTGACGCGAGAGTGGAACGAAGCAGAGGGCCAATATTGTTACGGATACTGCCCTCATTTCGCAGAGACTGTCCATTGAGGCTGCGACTCAGGGGTAAAGTAGCAGGTAATTTGCAAGCTGGTCGACACCAGAAGAGTTGCATTCTTATCAGAAGAGTACGCTTGCGCCTGCGCGGACGGGAGAGTGCTGCAGACTTTGACGGAACAACATCAATTTGACTCTGAGGTATACCAATTCATCTTTGACCAGATTGAGAGTGTTCCCCACCTCGAGGCCCTGCTGCTCATTTGGAATAGCCGTCCGCAGCCTTGGACCATAGAGAACCTCACTCAGCGACTCTATGTCTCCAGGGACTTGGCCCTTAGGCTTCTGCAAGATCTGGTTCGGCGGGGTCTGATTGCCATTGTCCCTGGTCCGCCGGAAGGGTATCGTTACGAATCAGCTTCCCGCGAGCAAGAGCAGCTCATGACAGCCGTCGACGCAACCTATCGCCGCGAACTTGTGCGTATTTCCACCATGATCCATGCCAAGCCGTCCGCTTCGGTCCAAGAGTTTGCCCGGGCCTTTCGTCTGACGAAGGAGCGCCCATAGCATGGCGGCAGCGGTCTACCTGATTGGAGTGCTCACGAGCCTCATGTGCGCGGTCTTACTTCTTCGCGGGTACTCGCGTGGAAGAAAGAAACTCCTGCTGTGGAGCGGACTGTGCTTTGCCGGCTTGGCAGTGTCGAATCTTCTGATCTTTGTGGATCTCGTTCTCGTGCCCGAGGTGGACCTCTACCGATACCGCCTGGCAACCGCCGCGGTTGCGATGGCGCTTCTCGTGTACGGCCTGATATGGGAGAGTGATTGAGGATGATCGAAGCCTTCCTGCTCGGCGTGATTGCAGCCGCCTCCCTGACCGCAGCGACGTTTTTCCTGAAATTCTGGAAGAAAAGCCACGACACTTTCTTTCTCGCTTTCGTAGTCTACTTCCTGACGGAGGGCGGAATCCGAGTCGCACACCTGTTCTTTACCCATCCGAACGAGGGTAGCCCTTGGATCTATGTAATCCGTCTGATCGCTCTCATCCTCATCCTCGCCGCTATTCTCAGAAAAAACTATGGCTCGCCAGCTGGCGGCTAGCGGCTCTGGAACCGTGTTCAGCGCGTAAGTGCTTGAGGCGATCCCGCTGGCGTAGTCAGGGTGGCTTCGTTATTCCATGAAGTTTGCCGCCCGCATGTGCGAGATCTACACGAACGCCAGTTCCAAGAATCAGGGTTGGCTACCGGCCGCCAGATCGGCCCTTGCTTCGCGTTCATTTACTGCCGTAACCCGCTCCAGCACGTTGCGGGCGTAGCTCGCGACTAATTGGACACCCGCCGCATATTCCGGGTTCGGATTCCGAGGTCCGCCATTGTACGCTCCCACTGCTTTCACTACGTCGCCATTGAATCGGTCCAGCAGGTCGCGGAGCAATAAACCCGCGTATGTTGTGAGCACGTGCGGATTGGTCACGTCCAGCTCCAATACAAGGGGCGGGAGAAGTCTTTTCGGAAGCCGAGAGTAGTCCCGCTCGTCGTTGTCCTTCAAGTACAGAACATGAGCATAGCGAAGTGTCTCGCGCGTGATCTGCCAAACTCCCACCGAATAGTTGCTGACAAGAACCCGGCGTCTTCTACGCTTTAGGATGATGTCATCCTTAGACGCCTTCCTCTTCCAGATTGAGTGTGTGAGGTCGCCACGAATGCTCAGATAGTTGTTTTCCATGGCGCCAATGCCAAGAAAAACATCCAGCGGCAGATCATAGAACTTAGCGACGGCGATAATGTCGGCTGCCAGATCCGTGGCTTGTTGCTGATCAAGCGCCGCAACGTCCAGGCCAACTCCGGCTCGAACACGAGGATCGGTCCAAGACTTGAAAGCGACAAAGCGGGCGATGCGGGACTGAAGCTGTTTGGATGTCAGATTCTCCAGCGTACCTGTGACCGGTCGTTTGTAGGTTGCGACGAAGACATCCGTCTGCTTGCGGTAGTACTCGACTGGGCCAGAGTTTGAGAACGCCAGCTGAAATCCCCGAATGTAACCCTTCGCCTCCAGTTGCGCCAGAAATGGAACCGCGGTCAGCGCATCATTGGGCAGGAAGACCTGAATCGTATAGAGAGGAGTCTTATCTGCTTCCTCCCTAACAATCAGCAATACTTGGGAAGAATCTACGCCCGACCGGCTCCGAAGATAATCGAACCAAAGATATGCGGACAATTCATTATCAAACGAGCCCACCTCGCCGATCAGAACCTCCGTGGGGAGTGGGACAACCATCCTCCCAGACTCAAATCGCACGGAGGCTAGAGGCTTCGCGGGAATCGGAAGCGGCCTGGGCCATGTACGGAATCCTATCCACGCGGAAAAGCCCAGCACTGTGACTGAGCAGATGACACCCAAGAACCGAACGAACACTCGCACCGCCCGCCCTACCGCAGCCTTGCCCATGTTGGCGCCACAAGATAATCTTAGCCCTGAAGGGCGCGATTACAGTCCAAGCCATTTGTCACCTGGACCCCAAGCGCCGATCTGGGAGCGGCAAATGGGGCTCCGTGAGCGTGTAGGCTCAGCCGAAGGCTGGTATCCAAATTGCTGCGGAGGGAATCTAGACTGGGAATGCTGGTCTTTCGACAGAGGGCCGCGGAAGGCGAGCAAAAGCTGGACGCCGACACTCCAAGCCAACAGACTAGTGTTGGAAAAGCGAGCAAGAAAATCAGGGGATCACGCGAGTGATCTATTCCGCCATAGTCGAAAGAAATTCTGATGAACCCAACGGCGCAACTTGTCTGAAGGTCTGTTGCAACATTCTTACAGGTGTCAAGTCTTCTTTCAATGCCAAGTTGTGTTCGTACGAACCATGGAGGAAAGCTGAGGAATTATTTTGCACCAGGTATCCAGCACTATAGGAAGACAGAGTTGCGAGCGAGTGCTCGTGCGCGAGTTTAGCCTGTGACGCGGTTTGACGCAAAAACTCGGGGCACTGCCAGTCGAAACTGCGAACTAGAAAATACATGGACAATACACACTTATTTGTTCCTTATGCTTACTTACAAGGCCTAGCGGAGCGACCCTTGCCTTGCAAATACAACGTGATCTTTCACGGCGGTA
>Ga0335070_10001851_pt1 | contig 24526 bp, 20 predicted proteins | sample Lox_Sample_13_FD_206722 | JGI IMG/M metagenome (GOLD analysis project Ga0335070, IMG submission 206722) | Soil microbial communities from Loxahatchee National Wildlife Refuge, Florida, United States - Lox_Sample_1.3 | ecosystem: Environmental > Terrestrial > Soil > Wetlands | place: USA...
ATCGACAGATTCGAGCTTTTTTTCCCAGCCGCCTTTCTACTTGCTTTTGCGCTGGGTGTGCATCTGCCAACTATCATCCCTATCATTACGAATTACTACTCTGAGGGGGTTTGGGGGAAAGTCATCGCTTTCCACGAATCAGCGAGTTCCGTCAGCATCTTTGCAGCGCCTTTTGTCGCCCTCTTTATTCTTTCCTTTCTTCCGTGGCGCGGTATCTTCATGATCTTTGCCATCCTGCTTCTATTGGGTGCGGTAGCCTTCGGTTTCTCCACTACTGACGTAAAGATACAGCCGGGCACAAAGCTCTTTCAGCCTCAGATCTTCAGGAGCCGCGCCTTCTGGATCATGGGAACAACATGGGGCTTCAGTTCAGGGTCTCTGCTGGGCCTTTACTACGTGATGCCGCTCTATCTCGTAAAAGAGCTTTCCATGAGTGTACAGCAGGGAAATGCCATCTTCGGGCTATCGCGGCTCGGAGGTATAGCTGTGGCGTTGGGAGCCAGTCTCTTTGTCGACCGGGTCAACCTCAGGAAGACCCTTTTCTTTTTCGCTCTCGCCACCGGCGGGATGACGATGCTATTGGCCCTCGCCACAACCGCCTGGGTCAAACCGCTGCTCTTCATGCAGGCAAGCGTCGCGACAGGCCTCTTCCCGGTAGCATTGGTCGCGATCTCCAGAATGTTCGACGTAGAATCCCGCGGTCCCGCCACAGGATTCATTATTACGCTGGGGATGGCAGGTTCGGCAGTTTTCCCCTGGCTCATAGGTCTCTCCGGAGATCTCGTCAGCTTTCGTCTGGGCATCTTTCTGCTTGGCCTCCTCACTGCACTCTCAAGCGGACTCCTCTTTCTTCTGAAACAGTTAAGAAGACAGCCAAACCACTGATGTGACCGTGTCCCCTCTCTCGTGGACGCGAAACAACGCGCGATGCACGTCGCCCATCACATTTTAGTTGTCGGCCCGAGTTGTGTCTGTTACACTCCAGCACAGATTAGAGTTAGGAGGTGACCTATGTCGGCAAGGAAAAATTTTCTCGGGAATGAGCTTTCACGACGGACGTTCCTCGGAACAGCCGGTATGATGCTCGCAACGGCCGGTGCGGCGCTTGCAGAGCAGGCAGCCCCGCAGGCGCCACGCGTAAAAGGACCGCGCGTCTGGCTCGACATGGATCAGAAGGAACTTGACGACGCGTATGACCAGAGCGTGTACGCTCCGAACGCGCAGCAGATCGTCGGCCGCTACGCCACCAACAGTAATGCCACCCGCGCTAGGCTCGGTCAGCCGCGGCGCTACGCCTATGGACCTACACCGGTCGAGGCGCTCGACGTATTCGTGACGAAGTACCCCAAAGCGCCGGTTCATGTCTTCATCCACGGCGGCGCATGGCGCGGCGGTTTTGCGAAGGATTATGCGTTCCCGGCGGAACTCTTCGTGAACGCGGGCGCCCATTACGTCGTGCCTGATTTCACCGCAGTGCAGGATGCAGGGGACAGCCTGCTGCCCATGGCAGAACAGGTACGTCGCGCAGTTGCCTGGGTCTACCGCAACGCCGAAAGCTTCGGCGGCGATCCCGGCCGCATCTACGTTTCAGGCCATTCGTCAGGTAGCCACCTGGCAGGCGTCATACTCGTCACCGATTGGCAGAGGGATTTCGACCTCCCTCCGGATACCGTGAAAGGTGGGCTGTGCTGCAGCGGTATGTTCGACCTCAAACCCGCACGACTCTCGGCTCGCAGCAAGTACGTCAAGTTCACTGATGAGATGGAGCAATCCTTGAGCTCTCAGCGCCATCTCGACAAACTGAACTGTCCCGTAATCGTTGCCCACGGCACGTTCGAGACGCCGGAGTTCCAACGCCAGTCGCGTGATTTCGCCGCCGCTTTGAAAGCGGCACATAAACCTGTGCAGCTGCTCGTCGCCGAGGGCTACAATCACTTTGAGATCATCGAGACGCTCGCCAACCCTTACGGACTTCTGGGTCGAGCCGAGCTCGAACAGATGAAGCTTACGCCGAAATAAATCGATGAGACTTTATTGTTCGTTCCAGTAGCCTCTTTATTATCTTGGTCTTGCGGCTCGTTTTCGCAGGACGAAGTTTCGGCTGAACGCGGTCAATCACGATCGGGCTCGCCCTGGTCGTCGCGCTCACGGTCGTGTTAGCGGCCAGGCAGATGAATGCGGCCTCCCAAACAGTTGATGCATGCATCTCCGGGAAAGGTCCTGTCGCAACGCATAGCGGGCAACCCTGAGGAGGAGGTTCTCCTCGCCAGACTTCGCTCGAATCACGAACAGATGAAAAGGCTCTTCGATGTCTTGAGTCAGAGGCAGGAAGAAAGCGCTCCAGCCGCAGAACTCGTACATCACGAAACCCGTTACCTTCAACGCGCCGGTGGAAGTCGTGAAGTCGCTCGGTAAATACTGGTTCGACGTGGTAGAACTGCCCGACCCCGGCGGTTACCACCTTATGTTCCTGGAGAGGGCCGGACACGTTGCAATCCAGAAGCCCCTCTTTCTGGGTAACAACGGAATAAACCCGATACCGGAATTCAGAACAGGAACGTAACTTCTCTATAACACCGCTTCTATTTGCACAAGCCACACGGCAGAACTACATTAACGATAGCCTTAGTAGCCCGTTCCCAAAAGAGCGTACCTGTCCAAGGAGGGTGTCATGCCTGATGAACAGCATGCGACGGATACACTTTCTCCCCGTTGGAGAAATGCCGTCCTCCTCATTTTGATTCTGGGATTTTCAGTGCTCATCTGGATTGCGGTCAGATCCTATAAAGACGCTCCTCCCATCCCCGAAAAAGTAGTCAACGGCGCAGGGGCTGTTCTCTTCACCGGTGCCGACATCCTTGCCGGTCAGCAGGTCTTTCTGAAACACGGCCTCATGGAGAATGGCACGATATGGGGACACGGCGCGTACCTCGGGCCTGATTTTTCCGCAACGTATCTGCATGGTCTCGCGGTTGACGCAGCAGAGTTCATCGCGCAGGAACGCTTCAACCGACCCGTTTCCCGGCTTTCGTCTCTGGAGCGCGCTGGCGTCACCGCCGAAGCCTCTGGAATGCTCAAACAGAATCGCTACAATCCCGAGACTCATGCGCTGACATTCACGCCCCCGGAGGAAGCGTCCTACGGGCAACAGATCAAAAGGTGGAGGATGTACTTTGCGGACCCGCTTTCCAATCGGGGCCTGATGAACAAGCAGGTGCACGATCCTGAGGAGTTGAGGCACCTCACCGCCTTCTTCGCATGGACCGCCTGGGCCTCTGTCGCCAACCGGCCCGGCAAGACCTATTCGTATACGAACAATTTCCCGTACGATCCCCTCGCGGGGAATCGGCCCACAAGCGACGCCTTTCTGTGGAGCGCGCTCAGCCTCATAACACTCCTCGGCGGGACGGCTCTCATTCTCTTCGCCTTTGGCAGGTTTAACTATCTGGGTTGGAAAGGCAAAGCAGAGCACATTCATCCGGTTATGATTCCCGGCGGGGCCACCGAGGGCCAGAGGGCAACGATAAAATACTTCATGGTGATGGGCCTTCTCTTTCTCGCCCAGGTGTTTGTGGGAGGCGCAACCGCGCACTACCGGGCAGAGCCCGGCACGTTTTACGGCTTCGATCTGACAACGATCTTTCCCACGAATCTGCTCAGGACCTGGCATCTCCAGCTCGCGATCTTCTGGATTGCAACCGCATATGTCGCGGGCGGGCTCTTTCTCGCAAGCACGCTGGGAGGCAAGGAGCCAAAACGGCAGACGACCGGGATCAACTTCCTTTTTGTAGCGCTGGCAATCGTGATCTTCGGCAGCCTCTTCGGTGAGATGTTCGGTATTCGCCAGCTTCTCGGGAAACTATGGTTCTGGTTCGGTCACCAGGGCTGGGAGTACCTTGACCTCGGTAGAGGCTTTCAGTTGCTGCTGGCCGCCGGACTGCTGATCTGGTTCGTACTGCTCGTCAGAGCGGCTGGTTCAGCAAAGAGAGAAGGCACAGATCGTGAGATCGTCTGGCTCTTTCTCTGCTCCGCGTTGGCGATCCCTCTGTTCTATCTGCCGGCACTCTTCTTTACTAGTACTACCCATTTGACGGTCGTGGATAACTGGCGTTTCTGGATCATTCACTTGTGGGTCGAGGGCTTCTTCGAGCTCTTCGTCACCACCATGGTAGCCGTGCTCTTCTACAAACTGGGCATGGTAAGCCGCCAGACGGCGACCCGCGTCATCTACCTCGATGCGATCCTCTTCCTCGGGAGCGGCATCATCGGCACGGGGCACCACTGGTACTGGACCGGGCAGTCAAACGTTACCATGGCGCTCGCGGCGCTCTTTTCTGCCATGGAGGTGATTCCCTTGACGCTTCTGACCCTTGATGCCTGGGACTTCATACGGTTAACCAAGGGACGCTGCGACGTGTGCGGGCAGGAAATCTCCGTGCCCCACAAATGGACCTTCTACTTCATGATGGCGGTCGGGGTCTGGAATTTTGTCGGCGCGGGCATATTCGGCTTCCTGATCAATCTGCCCATCGTCAGCTACTTCGAGGTAGGGACAATACTCACTCCCAACCACGGCCATGCGGCGATGATGGGCGTCTTCGGCATGCTAGCCCTATCCTTCACCGTCTTTGCGATGAGGCAGGTGCTCTCCGACAGCTACTGGAAGCGCGTGGAGAGCTACGTGCGGTTTTCCTTCTGGGGTTTGAATGTCGGCCTTGCGCTCATGGTCATCCTCAACCTTTTCCCGGGAGGCGTTCTGCAGCTCCGGGACGTGCTCACTTACGGGTATTGGCACGCGAGGGGCCCCGAGTTTCTGAACCAACCGACCACACGGATGATCGAATGGCTTCGGATGCCGGCCGACCTCATCTTCATTTTTGCAGGCGTTCTACCGATGCTTCTGGCGGTCGGAGAGACATACCGGTTCGTAAGGAAGACGGCAGGGAGTGACGCTGTTGACGGTCACGGAGGTGAGGGACTGCGCTGAGGCCCTGTCGGACTGATCTCATTGCCTTGCAATCTGGAGCTCTCAACCCTATGTTGTATACGCTTGAAGCATTTGGCACTGTCAAGGAGGTGCAGTATGGTTAAGAGGGCACTGGTGTGCTATCTGGCAATGGCGCTTCTTATTATCGGGATGGTTCCTCGCGTTGAGGCAGCATTTTCCCCGTCTGAAGCCTTTATGCTCGGCCCCTCAGTGAGAGTGACTGATCTGGAGAATATTCAGACCGCGCTTGAAAACAAACTGATTCGTCAGCGGCTGCACGACCTTGGCTACAGCACGGAGGAGATAACCAGCAGACTCGCCCAGCTGACTGACCAGCAGGTCCACGCAATAGCCCAGAAACTGGATGACCTGAGGGTCGGCGGTGACGGTGTCGAGATCGCCATCCTCGCCATAGTATGCGTTATTCTTGTTATCGCTATCCTCTATTTCACCGGGCACAAGCTGACCGTGAGATGATGACTGCGTAACGCTGTTACAGGGCTACCAATCCAGTTCTGTGATGGTTTTACGCTTGATGAGCCGTCCTGTCTTTCATCGGTATTGCAGATCCTTGCAGCGTCACAACTGGTGTCTCTAAACACGGAAGGAATTGACAATCAGGGAGAGTCGTCGAGGACGGATTAGCGGATCGCTTACCCACAGCACATCTTTTGCCTCTAGAGGAGATAGCCTTTGACCATTACGGCCTGGACCTAGATGAGCGCGTGGCCCTGTCTTTTTCATAGAGTTCCACTTCTACAAAGTTATATCCGCCCATCGCTGTCTGCATTTAGGTTTAAGTAGCTCGATTTGATGCGGTGATTGCCTTCGCGTCTATTGTCGAGACGTTTCGGTTCGTTTGAGCAATAAGGTAGGCATTACGCAAGCACCAGCCGCAAAGGCACAGGGCACTGAGACTGTCCAGAGAGCAGTCGCGATCGAGTACTGCCCTCCGATGTAACCCATCGCGATGGGCGAGAGCGATGAGACACAGTAGGCGAGGGTGACGACAATGCCCAGAGCCAGCCCTTTGAAGGAAGCAAACGCGAGGCCCGTAAAGGTCCAGACGCCGGCGGTCGCCGCAGTCCCCACAAAGCCCGCAACGAGCGTGAAGAGGAATCTCAGGGGCGTGTTAAACGTCCACATGGTGAGCATGAAGAACACTCCCATCAGCACGCTCGCCGCCATACCCGTGCGCCTGTACCCTACCCGGTCCGAGACGATGCCCGTGATCGGTCGTCCCACCGCCTGCCCGATCCCGAAGAAACCGGCAAGTAAGCCCGCACCCGTTGCGGTCATCATCACCTCGGTGCGAAGATACACGGGAAACCACATAGAGAAACCGAACTCAGCGGCCATCTGGAACGTGAGCACGAGGCCAAGAAAAAAGAGCATGAGCATGTTTCGGGGGAGAAGAATGCCTTTATTAAAGAATAGGCCGCTGTGCTTTTCGTGTCCTACTTTTGGCCAAAACCACCACTGGAGAAAAGCGACAAGTAACCCTGCTGATCCGACAACAAGGAACGCGCTCCGCCAGGTACCCGTGGCATCCAACAACCATCCGGCGAGGGCCGGGCCGACGAACCAACCTAGTGCAGCACCGGAAGTCAGGATGCCTATGAAGAACGCGGGCCTTTCCGGGAAGAGTTCCAGTGTGAAGGCCGTGAGCGGCACAAAGTAAAATGCCTCCAGCGTACCCGTGAAGAAGCGGGTCCAGAAAAGATGAGTCGTGCTGTGAACACAGCCAGAAAGCACGCTAAGGCCAGAAAATCCGAATATGCCAAGGAGAATAGCGTGTTTTCTTCCGAAACGGTCAGAGATCGAGCCGGCCACGATCGGTATGAACATGTACCCCCACATAGAGGCAGACCCGATTAGGCCCAGCGTTGTGCTGTCAGCCCCGAATGCCTGCATGAGCGAGGGTATCAAGGGTCCGAAGATCCATCTCTGGGCAAAATAGAACAGCATGCCAAACCAGCAGACAATAAAAAATGCCATGCGGGACGTCCTCGTCTGCTCGGGAACCATAACGCGTACTATAGAGAAGAGTGAAGAATAAATCAATGGAGATCACATGCAGCAAGGACGTGTTTCATCCGGGCGTAGAATAAGACCGCCCGACATTTGATAGCAACAAACCAAGGGAATTCTTCTCGAAAAATCCCCACAAACGGGGCCACGTAGCAGGAACGGAGGTAGGCCAGGCAACGGGGGTACTCGCTGCGTATAACGACGGCCGTGTTTAGAGGAATTTTCTAATCTGATGGGTCAAGGCAGTTAGATCATTACTCTCTTATCCAGCACGCGGTACTGGATGGCTTCTGCCACGTGAGATTCCTCTACCTGCTCTTTCCCATCGAGATCTGCTATTGTTCGGGAGACTTTGAGGATGCGATGATACGCCCTCGGAGAGAGAGCGAACTTCTCGACCGCTCTTTCGAGCAGTTCTCTTGCCGAATTACCTGTGGCGCAGAATTTCTTGATCGAGCGGGTGGGCATCTGAGCGTTTGCGTAGATGGGCTTGCCCGTGAAACGCATCTGCTGTATGGCGCGGGCAGCGATCACCCGTTCCCGCATCAACTCCGACGTCTCTTCATCCGATTCCATGGAGAGCTCTCTGATGGTGACGGGCGGGACCTCTATCTGGATATCAATTCTGTCAAGGAGTGGTCCCGAAATCCGCGAGCGGTACCTGTGTATCTGCGCACCGGTACAGATGCATGCGCGCCTGGCATCCCCGAAGTAGCCGCACGGGCACGGGTTCATTGCCGCAACCAGCATGAAGCGTGAAGGAAATGCAATGGCGTGCGTTACCCTCGAGATCACCACGCTGCCGTCCTCGAGGGGCTGTCGCAAAGCATCAAGCACATTCCTCTTGAACTCAGGGAACTCATCGAGAAAAAGCACACCATTGTGGGCAAGGCTTATCTCTCCAGGTTTCGGCACATGGCCTCCGCCGATCAAACCTGCATCGGATATGGTGTGGTGGGGGGAACGGAAAGGCTTTTCCGTTACGAGGTACACGTCTTTACTGGTGAGCCCCGCTATACTGTGGACCCTTGTCGTCTCTACCGCCTCGTCATGCGTGAGAGGAGGCAGTATTGTCGGCAGCCTCCTGGCAAGCATGGTTTTGCCTGATCCCGGGGGACCGATCATGAGCACGTTGTGTGCACCGCTTGCCGCGATCTCTAAGGCTCGTTTAGCCTGGGCTTGCCCTTTTATGTCAGAAAAATTGAGCCCCTCAGCGCTTCCATGGGTCTTTTCGCTCATCTCCTGCGATTGGAAGCGAACGAGCTCGCGCTCACCTTTCAGGAAATGCACGAGTTCGAGAAGATGACCAACCCCCTGCACACGGGCGCCCCTGACTACGGCCGCTTCGGGTCCGTTTTCGAGAGGCACGACAACACTCTCCAGCTTTTCCCTCCTGGCAAGCAAGGCCACCGAGAGCGCGCCCCTGATTGGCTTGATGGTGCCGTCGAGCGAGAGCTCGCCATTCATCAGGAAACCATCGAGGGCGCTCTGACGGACGATCCCGGTCGACGTAAGTATCCCGAGCGCTATCGGCAAATCAAAGGACGAGCCCTCTTTCCGCACATCCGCGGGAGCAAGGTTAACCGTGATCCGGTCATTGGGAAACTCGAAGCCTGCATTCTTGATTGCGGCCCGCACCCGCTCTTTGCTCTCTTTCACGGACGTTTCAGGAAGACCTACAATACTGAAGGAGGGCAGACCCGGTGATATGTCAACTTCCACATCAACCTTGATGGCATCGATTCCGTGAAGCGTCGCAGCGCAGACGCGGCTGATCATCCAGGACTCCTTCTTAACTTCCTGACCCAAGCAGCTTGGCGATCTTTCTCGCTTCCTGATCCCGGTTTATGTCGCAGACAAGCACCCCATCCTTCGACGCCACCACAATGAGGTGTGACACACCAATAGTGCCTACCGCAATACCGTCGCCGTATACGACGCAGTCCTCCGTGTCAATGCAGACCGGCTCGCCTTTCGTGTAATTTCCGTTCCGGTCCACTTCAGAAATCCGGAGCAGGGAACCCCAGGTCCCCACGTCATCCCAGCCGAAGTTCGCTTTTACCATAATCACATTGTCGGCCTTTTCCATAAGACCGTAATCGATCGAGATAGCTTCGAAACCCCTGAAGATCGATCCGATCTTCTCATCTTCATTGACAAGAATCGCCTCGTCGATTTCTACGAGCCCCTCGTAGAGGTCGGGCATGTGGCATTCGATTCCCTGTAAAACTGTGTCTGCTTTCCAGGCGAAAATGCCGCTATTCCAGTAGTAGTGTCCCTCCGCCAGGTAGGCGACGGCCCTGGCCGCGTCAGGTTTCTCCACATATCGTTTGACCTGAAAACAAGACGGGCCGTAATCCTCCTTCATCTCTTCCGCGGCGTATATGTAGCCGTAGCCTGTTTCAGGTCGCGTCGGCTTGATACCGATCGTGACGAGATGTTCCCCGCTGCGCGCACATTCAACAGCCTGGAAGAGCGTTTTTACGAAGGCGTCCTCGTCGGGTATGTAGTGGTCTGCGGGCATCACCACCATCAGGGCTTCCGGGTCGATCGTGCGCAAGGCCATTGCAGTAAACCCTATACACGGAGCCGTATCCCGGCCTGCAGGCTCAACAATGAAGTGTTCGTCGGGTAGTTGCCGAAGCTGTTTCTTCGCGACCTCCAGCTGGTCCTCTCCCAGGACAACAAATGTTCTCTCTTCGGGGACCAGATGGCGTACCCGCTCAAGTGCCATCTGGATCATCGTCTTGTCTCCCATCAGATTCAAGAACGGCTTAGGGGTCGTGCTGGTGCTCAGCGGCCAGAAGCGCTCCCCTTTGCCACCCGCCATGATAACGCAAAATACGTGTTCCATAGGCACCTCTGCAGAACCTTTAGAGTACATTCAGACTACTACAGCTTCAGTGCGTCTACAATCTTCATGCCGAGAAACAATTGCTCGATCCCTCCCGGCGCATCCAGCGATTCAGTCTTCTCATGTATCCGGCGCAAGCGTCCATTCCTGTTCAGAGCGGCTTGCAAGGCCTCTCTCTGAATGCCAAAGGAAACCTCATCACCCGCTGCATTGCCCCGTCGGCAAGCTATTTCCTCTCTGATATCCACAGTGTAACCTGCGCAGCCGAAAAGATAAATCTCTCCCGCATACATCTCTTTGCTGTGCATGGAGAAAAGATTCTTCAAAGCATCCTTCCTCGACTCGGGTACATCGCCAGCGTAACTGACGCAGGGGAATTCAACATACGAATCGATCGTACCAGCGATGCTCAGGTACTCCGGAAAAAGCGCACACGCAGCGGGCCTCTTCTCATAGACGGTGCAGTAACCTTTCTCATTCAGAAAAGGGCATGGTTTACTCAAAGCAAAGCGCACTCTCACTCTGTCAAACCCATGCTCCACAAAAGGCGCCAGAGAAAAATAGCGCTTGAAGGTTTCTGCTACAGGGCGTTGGAGATATTTTGCCAGAGCATAAATTTCAAAAAGGCTCGCATCGACAAGCAGGTCACCGCGGCACCCGTACCTCGGACAAGTGTCATCGCACTTGAACGACGAGTCCTTGTTGTAAAGACTATGCTTCTCGCCGAGCCATGCATCGAGCACGCTAGGCCCTGACATACTCCATGATTTTCGGCAACACTTCCGATGCGCTCTCTTTGAAGAAAAAATGAGATATAGAGGAGGTGAATGGTGTCTCCTCCATGTTGATTTCCACGATCTTGGCCCCGCTGGAGTGAGCAAGATGCGGCAAGTCCGCTGCGGGATAGACAACGCCGGAGGTACCCATGACAAACATGAGCTTGCACTTTCGCGCTTCTTCGTTTGCCCGTATCATATCGAGCATGGGTATGGGCTCGCCAAAAAAGACGACATCCGGTTTTAAAGGTGCAAAGCAACGATCGCATATAGGATACGGGAGAACGCGTGCTTCCACTTCAGTAAAGTCGATCTTTGCCGAGCAACCAACGCAGATGAGCCGCCTGTGATTTCCGTGGTATTCGATAACCGTGCTGTTACCTGCTGTCTGATGAAGCCCATCCACGTTCTGCGTGATGATGGCCTTGAGGAAGCCCATTTTCTCTAACTCGCCGAGCGCGACATGGGCCGCAGACGGCCTTGCCGCAAAGATCACACCCGCCATCTCCCGGAGCATATTCCATACCTTCTCTGGATTGCGTCGAAATGCATCTATATGCGCATACTCCATCGGGTCATATTTCTCCCACAGTCCCTGCCCACCCCGGAAGGTAGGGATTCCGCTGTCTACCGAGATGCCCGATCCTGTGAAAGCAACCACATAACCTCTTTCCTTGATCAGGTCAGCCACTTCACGATACTTGTCCATACCCTCACTCGCTTTCGAGGCTAAGGCTCTTCTTTGCCTGGCGCGGAAAACAACTATTTACGAGCCTTAGCCACATCTTTGGCCGCCGGAAGTTTGCCCAATCCGTCAGCTTTTCTCACTGCCCTCTTGATGGCTTCTGCCACCACGAATTCACTAAGGATACCTACCCTGTTGACGTCTGCGTCCACGCTTCCCATTGAGAGCGCGAACACAAGGTCGCCGTCAAACGTCGTGTGCACGGGGCTGACCGTCTTTATCAGTCCGCCCTGAGCGATCTGTGCTACTTTCGTGATCTCTCTTTTGTGGAATGCTCCGTTGGTCGCAACAACAGCGAGCGTCGTATTTTCAAGGCCGAACTGCTTTCTTACATAGCCCCGCTTTAACGAATCAACGGTGCCGGCGAACTGGAGACTCTCCTGTTTCTTTCTCACGCCTGCTATGATCTTGCCTGTGAGGTTGTCCAGGATGTCGCCGAACGCGTTAACTACAACAAGGGCTCCCACGATGAGGCCATCGGGCATGGCAACACTCGCCGTTCCCACACCGCCCTTCATGGCGCAATGGATCCCGAAGAGTTTACCGACGGTGGCACCGACACCGCAACCTGCGCTTCCCTCGTCCACCTGGTCCGACGCGTTCAAGCACGCTTCGTAGCCACTCTCGCGGGTCGGCCGTGCCTTGTATTCACCGAAGCCGAGATCGAAAATGACCGCGGTCGGAACAATGGGCACCCGCGCCACGCCCACATCGAAACCGATGCCTTTCTCTTCGAGGAACTGCATGACGCCGCTCGCAGCATCCAGCCCGAAGCTTGACCCGCCGCAGAGCAGTATCGCGTGGACCTCTTCAACCACATGGTTGATAGCGAGGGCATCAACCTGACGCGTGCCCGATGCTCCGCCCCGTATATCGATACCGCCGACCGCGCCCTTTTCGCAGAGCACGACAGTGCAGCCGGTGCAGCCTTTGTAATCTGACGCGTGGCCGACAAGAATGCCTTGCACATCAGAAATGCTGTTCAACATGAGACAAACGTATCAGAAGAGATTCTCAAAGTCAAAAGGCAGACTCATCCGGTTATTTGATCTTTCGTGACCCTCGCCCGGTACCCGCTTGCGGGCGTTTTGGTGACTCGACTTTGGCAGTGTGATGTGCAATCTTTCGCGACTTCTGTTCCACCTCGTTTCTCATGGTTTCTTTGAGCAGCTCCATTTTCCTGCTGATCTGCGGGTATTTTATCGAGAGTATTTCACAGGCCAGAATGCAGGCATTGCGTGAAGAATTGACCCCTACGGTCGCAACCGGCACCCCCTTGGGCATCTGGACTATGGAAAGGAGCGAATCAAGCCCGTTCAGCGCTTCCCCTTTGAGCGGGATGCCTATTACCGGCAATGTGGTGTGGGAGGCAATCACTCCCGGAAGGTGTGCCGCAAGTCCCGCGGCGGCAATAATTACTTCTATCCCCTGCCCTCTCGCTTTCTGTGCGAGAGTTACGGTCTTTTCCGGATGGCGGTGGGCAGAGGAAATATCGAGCGCATAGGCAACGTCCATGGTTTTCAAGAAGTTGAGCCCATCTTCTATGATGGGGAGGTCACTGTCGCTGCCAAGGATGATCAGTATTCTTGGTGCTGTCATACGGTTTCTCCTTCCGCCCGGTGTGATGTTTCTTTTCTATACCATGGGACCATTACCGCATCAATAGTTTTGCTCGTACTCCAGTTGAACAGCTGAGTTGTTGAGTCGCGTGCGCGGGCTTCTCTCTGCCGCGCGGTCCGCTTTTGCCCCTTGACCCACAGTATACCCCGAGTCCTTGACCGGAGCGGCTCAATGGGGTTATAATAATGGCTTAGTGCCCGGCGGGAGGTTAGTACATGCCTATTTACGAGTATGAATGCAGCAAATGTGGGAAACAATTTGAGATCTTTCAGAAAATTACCGATGAACCCATCACAAAATGCAAGTTCTGCGAAGGGCGGGTCCACCGGCTCATCTCGCAATGTTCGTTTCAGTTGAAGGGGACCGGCTGGTACGTGACTGATTACAAGCACGGCGGTGGAACTTCTGCCGGAAACGGCAGCAAGGGCGGCGCCACTAAGGAAGAAAAGACAGAGGCAAAGACAGATTCTTCAAAAAGTGACACATCGAAATCAGAGACACCAAAGCCCGAGACATCCAAATCTGAAAAATCGGCTGAGAAATCCGGAGGTGCGGCTTGAAACCAGGTGATAAGGTGAAGTTCACCTTCGCAGGCAAGGAAATGGAAGGTGTAGTTCAGAAGCTCTTCACGAAATCAGTTTACCTCAAAGCAGACTTCCCAAAAGACAAAGAGAAGATCGTCAAAAGAAAAATCAAAGATATCAAGGAATAATCGGCGTCTGCTGCAAGCTGCGATTTGACCCGGCGGAACCTGCGGGGCCATTTCGCAATTACTTTCTATATCAATTCTGCTGATACCATCTGCAGTGCATGATGTTCCTATGGCGATACAAAACAGCGTCGTCTCTGGCGACATCCTTCCAACCCGTGATGCTGACTTCCATAATAAATGCCTCGTTGTATCGTTTGTGGATAGTCGATACGCACCCTGGTTTGCTTTTTCCCTGTCAGTCACATCGAGCCTAATTTTTTGATCTCATCCCACCGCCGACACAATTGCAGGACATCTCGTAGCATGGTACATTAGCACTGCTGATCGCGGCTCCATCGCGCCGGGAGGGAGAATATGACAGCAACAAAAGCAAGAAAGGCACAGGCGAAAACTCCGCAGAGTGAATCCGTACGACTCGTTGTCAATGGAGAGACGTTCGATTTGAACATCGGCGAGAGGCGAGGAGAGATTGAACCTTTTCACACCCTGTCACATACGCTGCGGGAGACATTGGGCCTTACAGGGACGAAAATCTCATGCGATCACGGGGCGTGCGGGGCATGCACCGTGATCATGGACGGGAAGGCAGTTCTCTCCTGCAAGATTCTCACTGTCGAGTGCGACGGCAAGACAATTACGACTATCGAAGGTTTGAGAAACAGGGAGACGGGCAAGCTTGATCCTCTGCAGCAGGCCTTTATCGATCACACTGCCTTTCAGTGCGGCTTCTGCACGCCGGGCATGATCGTGACGGCGAGGGCGCTCCTCGACAAGAACCCGCAGCCGAGTGAAGACGAGGTAAAAGAAGCGCTGTCGGGAAATTTCTGCCGGTGTGTCAGCCACTACCACGTCATCCGGGCTGTCATGTCCGTTGCTAAGCCTGAGGAGGTGAGCGATGGGCGGTAACTACAGGTACATCGGCAAAGCGATGAAGCGCAGGGATGCGGAGAGCATCGTCACGGGGAGTGCGCAATACCTGGATGACATCACGTTTCCGAACATTCTCGTGGGAAAGGTAAAGAGAAGCCCTCATGCCCACGCGGTCATCACACGGATCGACAAGAGCAGGGCCCTTGCGCTTCCCGGCGTGAAGGCGGTGCTCACGTGGGAGGACATTCCCGATTACCGGGGTGGAACACCGAGAAACGTGCGAGTCCTCGACCGCAAAGTCAGGTGCGTGGGCGACGCTGTCGCCCTTGTGGCAGCGTCAACCGATGAGATTGCGGAAGAGGCCGTTGCGCTGATTGACGTGGAATACGAGATCCTTCCTGCGGTGTTCGATATCGACTCGGCTCTCGCCCCGGGGGCACCTCTCGTTTACGAGGAGTTCGGCAGCAACGTCATCCCGGGAGGCACGATCATTTATGGCCCCAACTGCCTGAAAGGCGTTGTGCGGGGAGACGTGACGAAGGGATTCGACGAGGCGGATGTGATCACGGAAGGCACGTTCGGGTACGAGAACATACCGAATGCACTTCCCCCCGAATCGGTTGGAGCTATCGCGGTCTGGGAGGAGCCTGACAAGGTCACAGTCTACGGGACGAGCCAGGCGCCGTACATGGATAAGGTGACACTCTTCCATGTGTTCAACAGACAGGTGGAGGTACGAAGCATAGGCACCCAGGTAGGCGGTGGGTTCGGCACAAAATTCACCTGCTGGCAGGTCGAGTCCTATGCAATCCTCTTGAGCCGGGCGACAGGGAGGCCGGTAAAGGTGATGATCACGAAAGAAGAGCACATGGCGACCTTTGTCCTCAGGGTCAGCTCCCGTATGCACGCCAGGGTCGGCATGAAGAAAGATGGGACCCTGACCGCCATACAGGGAACGTGGTACGTCGACACCGGATACTATTCCTTTACCACCCAGGCCCAGGTCGCCATCGGGTCGGGAGAGCTGATGATCATGGCCCAGTGCCCCAACTGGGACCTGAAGAATATCGTGGTCGCGACCAACAGGAACGCTTCCGGCGCTACCAGGGGCTTCGGCGGCCAGGAGCTGAAGTGTTCTTTCATTCCCCTCCTTTGTCTCGCCATGGAGAAGGCGGATCTCGATCCCTTTGACGTGCTGAAGAAGAACTTCGTCAAACCGGGCGGTGGTTATTACTGGAGGGACGGAGAGTGGTACGATTTTCGGGGAGTCGATTTCTCGAAGGCCATGGACAGAGGTGCCGAGGTCTTCGGGTGGAAAGAGAAGTGGAAAGGCTGGCTGAAACCGAGTTCAGTCCGGGGAACAAAGCGGCGCGGCATCGGCGTCGGCGTTCACGGAAATGCCGACATCGGTGAAGATGCGTCGGAAGCTTACGTGCAGCTCGGCTACAACGGCACCGCAACCATCTTTCTCTGCGTGGCGGAGCACGGGACAGGTCAGAAGAGCAACTACATCAAGATGGCCGCCGAGGTTCTGCAGATCCCGCCCGAGCGTATCTCCATGAGCCCGGCCGACTCCCTCGTCACTCCTTTCGAGTTCGGCCCCGTAGGATCGCGGGGAACCTATGCGATCGGGAGTGCCGTAATCAATGCCGCGGAAGATGCGAAGCGGCAGCTCCTCGAGATGGCCGCAGGAAAGCTCAACGAGGACCCGTCGAACCTCGATACAGAAGACGGCGTCGTCTTCGTGAAGGGGAAACCTGAACGGAGCCTCAAGTGGAGGGCCATGGGCAACGACAGGACCATACTGGGCTACGGACGTTTCGAGCCTGATTTTACCATGTGCAACTGTATGATGAGCTTCGTCGAGGTCGAGGTCGACACGGAGACGGGCAAGGTAGACCTTGTGCGCGTGGTCAACGCAACCGACGTGGGACAGATCATCGATCCTCCGGGCCTCGAGGGGCAGCTCAACGGGTGCTTCGGTGCTGCAGGCATCGACAGCGCCATCTTCGAAGAGACAATCCTCGACCGCCGGACAGGACACATCGTGAATGCCAATCTCATCGATTACAAGTGGCGAACTTTTTCGGAACTGCCCGTCATCGACAACGTCGTTCTCGAAACGCCTTTCCCGAGCCACAGGTTTCACGCGGTCGGTGTCGGTGAGATATCGACGTCGCCCGGTCCTTCGGCCGTGCTCATGGCCGTGTCGAATGCTGTCGGCGCGTGGCTCCACGACTACCCGGCGACACCGAACAAGATATTGAAGGCGCTCGGCAACGTTGAGAGCGTGGCGCAGGAGGGTGTGTGATGAAGCCGTTCAAACACCACAACGCACGGTCCATAAGGGAAGCGGCATCATTCCTCTCAGAATACGGCGGGAAAGCAAAGATCAACGCCGGAGGCACCGACCTACTCGCAGCCATGAGAGACAAGTGTCTGCCCGACTATCCCGAAGCGGTCATCAATATAAAGACCATAGACGGCCTGAACTACATCAGGAGGACCGCGAAGGGTCTTACGGTGGGCGCCTTAACAAAGCTGGCCGATGTAGCGGCTTCACCGGAGATCAGGGACGAGTATAGCCTTCTTGCCGAGGCAGCCTACTCCGTAGCCAGTCCTCACGTGAGGAATATGGCAACGCTGGGCGGGAACCTCGCCCAGGATGTACGGTGCTGGTACTATCGGTACCCCGCACAGATCGGCGGACCCATCGTCTGTTTGCGCAAAGGCGGCAATCTCTGCAGCGCACTGCCCGGCGACAACAGACATCACTCCCTGTTCGGCGCTGCACCCCTGGAGAAGTATCCCTGTTCCAGCTATTGTCCGGTTCAGACGAACATCCCTGCTTACATAAGCAAGGTACGCAACCGCGACGTGGCAGAGGCAGCAGCCATTCTGATCGAGTACAATCCTTTAGCAGCGGTCACCGGGCGCGTCTGCCCGGTCTTTTGCGAACCTGAATGCAATCGGGGCCGCTTCGATGAATCAGTGGCGATCCAATGCATCGAGCGGGGGGTGGGTGACTATCTCCTGGATCATGTGAGCACATACTTCAGAGCGCCTGAACGCGGAACAGGCAAGAAGATAGCTATCGTAGGTTCAGGGCCGGCCGGGCTGGCTGCAGCCTACTATTTGCGGAGATCAGGTCACGAAGTGAGAGTCTACGAAAGATCAGGTGAGGCAGGTGGCATGCTCCGCTACAGCATCCCAGCCTATCGTCTGCCAAAAAAAGTGGTCAGCACGTATCTCGATGCACTCAAGGGAATGGGTATCATCTTCGAGCTGGGCATAGAAATCGGCACAGCAATAAGCCTCGCCGATCTCGAGAAGAACCATGATGCGGTCCTGCTCGCACAGGGTACATGGAAAAGCCTGAAGCTCAATGTGCCGGGAGAGGGATCTGAAGGTGTGCATTACGCTCTTGATTACCTCGCTGCAATAAACAGCGGGCAGAAGGTTGCACTCGGCCGTAGGGTTGTGGTGGTTGGCGGCGGGAGCGTTGCCATGGACGCCGCAAGAACAGCAAAAAGGCTCGGAGCGCCGGAAGTTCATGTCGTCTGCCTTGAATGCCGCGAACTCAATTCAAAGGACAGCATGCTCGCACAGGAACAGGAGATCATCGAGGCAGAGGAAGAAGGGGTGATCATCCATCCTTCTCTCGGAGTGCAGTCGATACTAGCCGAGAACGGCCGCGTGAAGAGCATCGAGAGCGTGACGTGTATCTCAGTACGGGAGCCTGACGGCTCGTTCAATCCCCAATTCGATGCCGCATGCGCGGCACTCACGTTTGACGCGGACAGTATCATCGTTGCTATCGGCCAGACAGCCGAAGTCTCTCTCGGCGAAGCGTCAACGTCCGGGCGCGTCTTTACCGCAGGCGACATGGTAACCGGCCCCTCCACGGTGATCCAAGCAGTGGCCTCTGCCCGCGAGGCAGTCAGCAGCATTGAAGCAGTCCTCATCGGACAAGACTCACGGAGCCCTGCGGAATCTGCAACGGAAAGCTTTTTTACCGATTCCCTGTTTGTCGAGACGCCCCGCGTCCGCATTCACATTCGTCCCGCACCTGAAAGGACACGCGATATCGACGTCGAGGATGTTTCCGGGCTTGACCTCGAGGATGTCGAGAAGGAGGCCAACCGCTGCTTCAACTGCGGGTGCCTGGCAGTGAACCCGTCCGACGTGGGTGTGGCACTTGTCGCACTGAACGCAACCGTGGTCACAACCAAGCGAAAGATGAAGGCTGACCGTTTCTTCACCGCGAGCGCAACCTGTTCCACCGTGCTGGAGCCTGGCGAAATAATAAAAGAGGTCTTTATCCCGAAGCCGCCTGACGGCACCCGCCAGAGCTATAGCAAATTCACGTTGAGAACACCGATCGATTTTGCTGTCGTAAGCGTTGCATCAATACTCAATGTGAGGAACGGCGTCTGCGCCGATGCACGCATCGTATTGGGTGGGGTCGCTCCTGAGCCTCTGAGGGCGCGCGCCAGTGAAGAGTTGATAAAGGGTAAGGCGCTCAGCGAGAAGGTTGCTGCCGAGGCCGGCAAGGCAGCAGTGCGTTCTGCTGTACCTCTTGCGATGAACGACTATAAGATCGAGATTACAAGAACACTGGTGAAGAGAGCGATATTCCCAGAACAATAAGGGCACCCCTCCTGCTGATGAACCTGGGCGTCGCAGTCTCTCACGGTGAGATCCTGGACCGTACGATGCTGACTGCATCCCTGGTCATCACCACTTCACGATGTTGGTTGAGCACTTCGACGGATGCACGGACAACGCCACGGTCCGGCTTTGATTCCGACCGTCGTGCCTCACAAATCTCTACGCGAAGCGTCAGCTCGTCACCGGGCCTGACAGGTTTGAGCCAACTTACCTCTCCGGCCGTGGGTGAACCCATGGACGCGACGCTTGACACATAATGATCCACAAGGAGACGCATGGCCAAAGCCGCGGTGAACCAGCCGCTGGCAATAAGGCCTCCGAACGCAGTCTTTCGCGCTGCCACCGAGTCTACATGAAAGGCTTGCGGATCGTACCGCTTCGCGAACTCGATCATCTCCTCTTCTTCCGCCCTGATCGATCCGAATTCGTACACGGAACCGGGAATATAATCCTCGAAATAGCGGTCGCTGGCGGGCTTGCCAAACGTGGTATTCATATCACATCCTCTTCTTCTCCAGGCTGACAGGCTGAAACAGCCCGCGCACATTGTAACAAGCCAAGAATTGATCTTCTACAGAATTCGCGTGACCGCGTCACTCCAGGGCCAGTTTTGCTTCAACTGGATAGATGCAGTGGTGGGCATAAGGAGGAATCGTCCCGCGTCTATGCCGTCTCAGTAGCAGCAGAATGCCCACGGCAAGGCCCAACCCGGTTGATGGTTCTGCTACCTGAGCGGGTTGCCCCGTTGCGTACGCGGGAAATGATGATGGTTGAGCAGTCTGCGCGGGCGACGCAGGTTCAAAATTGGCCGGCTTCTGGTCCAGCGTGTCAAGGTACCAGAAGTCAAACCCCCGCCATTCCAGACTACCATCAGGAGATACGAGCCACAGTTCAAGCCCCGTTCCGGCATCTTCAGAATTGGTCACATACACGCCACTCAAGGAGCCGTCCGCGTTCAGTTGATATCCCCACAACGTGACTGAATGACCGATCTGTGTTTGGTCATTCCAGAGCGCCAGCACTACTCCGCGCTGCTCGTTGATAGCTCTTTCCATCGCGGGTATCGACCAACCCTGCATGTAGGAATAGTACTGAGGCAGAATAGAGGCTGTTACGCCTGGTATTTCATTGTTGAAATACCAGTACATTCCCTGATAGGGCGCATTTGGAACACTGCCGTACGCGGAGTAAAACTGGTTGAAGATCTGCTGAGATGACAGCCCCGCAGGAGCCCAGCCCGTCCACGCCAAAACATTGGAATCTGCAGCAGCCCAGCAATCAACAGTTGCGCCCTGGTAGTCGGTGACCCATATGCGATCAGACGAAAAATTGAAAACAGAAGTCTGGGTAGGCGAAGTCGACGGACTCGAACTCTGGGGCGGAAGAAGATCCCAGCGGCCGTCGCCGTGACCTCCGCCTCCACCAAGGGCGTAAACTGAAGCTGCCGGGAAAAGCATCAACACAAGCAGGACCACGAGTTTTTTCATGTCATCACCCCTCGTCTCGCACCTGCATGCTCTTGCGAGGCCGTTCGGAAACCGTAAGGTATACGAGCCTTCGACTAGTCCGTCCCGATCCTCCAGACCCGCCACTGCCTTCTATCTTCTAACGCAAGAAACTCCAGAGCTATGTCAAGGTGCTGCGTCACCCTGCTTTTTCCACACAGCCCCGGATTCCACGCGTGTAAAGCCTGCCTACCGATTCATAGAGAATATACTTCGTCAGCAGGATCGGTATACGTAGTTCCTTGGCAAGCTCGATAGTATCCGGCAGCGGGCGCTTGCCGCGCACTATGATGACTGCCACGATATCAAGCACATGACATGTCCTGATGACATGTGTATTGGTCAGACCGGTCAGCAAAAGGCTCGCCGATTGGGCAAACGCGAGAGCGTCACTCATCAAATCTGCGCTCGCCCCGTTCTCAACCTCCCTATCCAGCTGATCCTCGCCAACAATAACTTCGGCATCGAGAATTTTTCTCACTTCGCGTAACGTCACTGTGCAATCCCTCTCTTAAAGCATATAATGAGAACGCCAAGTTATCAAGCTTTCCGATAAAAATAGTGACTGCGTCCTGTATACACTCTTTGTGTCAAAGATCCTCCCCTTACCGTCGCTCTTCCGCCTGGTGGTCGATCTCTTTCTTCATCCGGGGTTACCTCTCGTCTACATTAGCACAATAAAGAGCATGTCGTCATGGTCAAAAAGACGTGAGCCCGCCGGGGACAGGCACCTCGCTGCCTCCCCAAGAAGCACCATCCGATCGTTCGCAGACTGAATGAGACACGCGAGGGCACTTCGAGCACCAATCGTCACTGAAGATACGCTTCGCGCCAATGGCCTCCCACCAAGAAATGTGTGGATATTTTCGACGGCTGTGTATAATAATGAGGGACAAAGGTGGCGAGCCTGCCTGATGCAGTCAAGTGGCTACACTGTCTTAGATCGCCCGCTACTAAGAAGAGAGGTTCGACCGGGGGGAGGTATTATGAAAGTGAAAGCATGGCTTTTGGTGGTTCTGCTTGTCGCGTTTAGTGTCTGTGTTGTTACCGGCGCCGTTCACGCGCAAGGCGTAAAGACGCTCAAGGTAGGCACGGTTCTCCCGCTCAACTTCGGGCTTGGGGTCGACACAAAAAAAGCTCTGGAGATGCTGGTTGGCCAGTTTAATGATGCAGGCGGCATTACAATCAAAGGCCAGACGTACAAGGTCCAGCTGATCGTCTATGACGATAAATGGACTGCGGAGGCCGGCCGGGCAGCCCTGGAGCGGCTCGTCTATCAGGACAAGGTCCAATACATCATCAGCATCATCTCTTCTCCAACCATGGTTTCGGGCCTGAACATGATTGAAGAGAACAAAATCCTGAACCTGTTCAGCGGGACGAGCCTAAGAGCCATGAATCCCAAACTGCGCTACACCTTCGGGACATCCACCACCCGAACCAGCCTGATGCCTTTATGGGCTGTGGCGAAAAAAATCTTTCCCAACGCAAAAACAACCGTATTTATATCCCCTAACGACGAGGGAGGCAAGGCGCGTGCCGCCGAAGAGAAGCAGGTTGCAGAGGCTAACGGCATAAAGGTGCTCGATACACTTTTTCATCCGCGGGACGCGGTAGATTTCACCGCCCTGGCAGTGAAGGCAAAGAGCCTGAATCCCGATATCATGGACTACCCCGGTGCTGATTCCGGCACACAGTTCGGCCTGGAGCTCAAAGCGGTGCACGCGGCCGGCTTCAGAGGCAACGCGCATTTGAGCGCCATTGCACCAAAGCTTGATGAAGTAATGCAGGTGGCGAGTATCGAGGCACTGGAAGGTCTCCTGTGCAACATCAAACCCACCGAATTGCCCAACCCTCCTCCGCTTGCAAAGAAATTCAAGGATGACTTCACCAGGACCTATGGAAAATGGTCTGAAGCTGCATTTCCCTGGATTCCCGCCTGGCCCGCGCTGCTCGAAGCCTTCAAGAAGGCTGACAGCGTCGATCCTACGACAGTCTCCGATTACATCGCCTCCAAGGGCCTGTTCTGGGATCGGATCGACGGTCCTGCCAGAATGGTAAGAAGGCCTGATCTCGGGAACACGAAGTATTGCGACTCGGTGTCGGAGGCTCTCTACGGGCAGATAAAACAGGGAAAGATAGTACACGTGGCGACTATGAGCCGTGACGAGGTAGTCGCGACGTGCGAGAAGGTCTTCGGACCCGGGTGGAAGTAGATTCATGCTGACAGCATGACGATCGAACTCTTCTCCCAGCTCCTCCTCAACGGCCTCTCCATAGGGCTGATTTATGTTCTCGTCGCATCGGGTCTGATTCTCCTCCTCGGTGTTGTCAGGATATTCAATTTCGCTCACGGCGAATTCTACATGCTGGGCGCCTTCATCACGTTTGGCTGCTGCGAATTTCTCCATCTCAACTTTTTTGTGTCCATTGCGATCGCAATCGTGCTGGTCACCATCCTTTCGCTCTTCTGCTACCGCTTTATTTTCCATTACATTCGCGGCGACATCCTGCTCTGCACCGCAGCCTCTATCGGGCTGTCCATGATGCTCCTGCGCGGCGCGCTTCTCTCCTTCGGAACCCAGGAGAGGGGGCTGCACCCGCCTTTCAAAGGTTCCGTGGGTATCGGTCAGGTAAACCTGCCGGCGGAGAAGGTGATGGCTATCCTTCTCTGCATCGGCGTCATGTTCGGCCTCTACTGGCTTCTCATGCGCACCAAGGTAGGCAAAGCCATGCGTGCGGTCAAGCTTGATAATGAAGTTGCTTCCCTCCAGGGCATCAATACCACCCGCATCTATCAAATTGCTTTCGCGGCAGGGTGCGCTCTGGCTGCCCTCGCCGGAGGCATCATGGCTCCCGTCTTCTCCATCACGCCTTCGATGGGCCATTCTCTGCTTCTCAACTGTTTCATGGCTCTCGTTGTCGGGGGCATGCAGAGCATGCTGGGAGGGGTTGTAGGGGGGCTTGTCGTCGGTCTCGTTTTGAGCTTCGGTATGTACTTTGTCGGTGATCTCTCGGAGATACTTCTCTTTGCAGTGATAGGCGTGATCATAGTCTTTAAACCAGGCGGACTTTTTGGCGAACCGGAGCATCATGAATAGGGGAAGTCGGAAGAAAGGCATAATTGCACTTGGCTGCGCCTGCCTCATACTGGCTCTTCTTCCTTTTTTCACCGATTCCCGCTATTTCATGCACCTCATCATAATGACCTGCATCAATATCATGCTGGGGCTCTCCTTCTCCATGCTCTTCAGCGCGGGACTTGTGACAATGGGTGCAGCCGGCTTCTGGGGCATTGGCGCCTATACATCGGCGCTCCTGGTCTTAAAAGCAGGTCTCTCTTTCTGGGTTGCGATGCCACTGGCCGCTCTCGCTACTGCCTGCGTCGCGTTCATTGTCGGTCTTGTGATTATACGCGCTCCCGGGGTTGCGTTTATTATTCAGACCATGATCGTTAACATGATCCTGGTACAGGTTTTTGGTCACTTCGAGTTCTTCGGGGGTTGGGCAGGTCTCCTTGACATCCCTGCTCCTAACCCGATCGGCCCTATCACCTTCACAGGTAAGACTGCAAACTACTACCTGATATTGATGCTGCTTCTTGTAAATATCCTCGCATTCTACGCTCTTTATACGTCTCGCATAGGACGGGCGTGGAGCGCTATTCGCCTGAATGCGCGGCTTGCGGAGACCCTGAGCGTGGATCTCTTCCGTTACAGGCTCGTCGCGTTCATCATTTCTTCTGCAGGTGCCGG
>Ga0335070_10001852_pt1 | contig 24525 bp, 17 predicted proteins | sample Lox_Sample_13_FD_206722 | JGI IMG/M metagenome (GOLD analysis project Ga0335070, IMG submission 206722) | Soil microbial communities from Loxahatchee National Wildlife Refuge, Florida, United States - Lox_Sample_1.3 | ecosystem: Environmental > Terrestrial > Soil > Wetlands | place: USA...
CCTGCGCCCTTGGTTACTTCATCTCAAGATCGTCACTCGGTATGTTGCAGGTCGAGTGCCAGAAGTCGATGATGACCAGCCGGATAATTAAATCAACTAGTTATACGCTATTAGGACCCTGCTGCAAGGCCCTCCGACGAGGCGTTTCGCCCGGGGTTCTCGAAAGTCGGCGCCCGGCAAAGTGCCTGAAATGCGATCAAATCTCCTTTGGGCCTGCATTGGGCACTCGCTCGAGATTCAGTGCTCCGCGCACGGAGGGCTCCATACAAGTCTGCTGGGCTCCCGAGCATATGAGTGGAGCGGGAGGCAGCTCGTCCGCGGTGGCCGCAGTGGCCGCGGGCCTCTTGAGTGCTTGTAGCGGCATGGAAGTCGGCACTGCAGACCGACTGCCCCTCGCCATCGCGAGAGGTTCTGCCAAACGGATCCCGGCTCATCATCCTCGGAGTCGGAGCGCGGGACGAGGCTCCGCCGAGCGCGGATTCTTACACCTCGCCAAGCATAGGCTTTTCACAGGCACCGACGCGCTGGGACCAGGCTTCGTGGACCAGGAAGTGGACGGAGTGAGTGGGCGAAGAAACGCCGCCGGTCCGCTTGCCTACGCTACTACCGAGATGATCCCCGCCAGGTCGAACGTCTCGCGCGATCCACGTGCCGGCCGACATGGTGTTCAACTCGCGCTTCGATCCGAGCTAGTGACTGCGGACGAAGTCCACCGAGTTGCCAACGTGTATTTGAGCATGCCCACCGTCGTCAGGCTCGAGCCGTCACTGCGGTAACTTGCAAAGGATGCAGGGCGCCCCCGGCAGGGACGGCTGAGCCGCCACGACCGCTTGGAGTCACTCCTGGTAAGTTCCGCCTCGCGGTTCTTTCCGCTATACTTCGGTATGCTCGGTGGGTTGTCGGCGCCCCAGTCTGTCACCTCGGAGAGCCCTGCATGAAGGCCGTCGTCATGGCTGGAGGCTTTGGAACGCGCCTCAGGCCGTTAACCGCGCACCTGCCCAAGCCGCTCGTGCCTGTGGGGAACATCCCCATCATGGAGCACACGGTGCGACTCCTGAAAAGGCATGGCTTCACCGATCTCTGTGTCCTGCTCTACTTCCTGCCCGATACCATCACGAGCCACTTCGGGGACGGCAGCGAGTGGGGCGTGAACATCACTTACGTCACTCCCGTCGCCGATCTGGGGACGGCCGGTGCGGTCAGGTTCGCCGCGGGCGACGCCCAGGAGTCTGTCCTCGTCGTCTCGGCCGATGTGCTTACCGACTTCGACCTCGCGGCCGCCGTGGCCTTCCACCGGGAAAAAGGCGCCGAAGCCACCATGGTCCTCACCCGGGTCGAGCAGCCGCTTGCCTACGGAATCGTGATCACCGACGAGCAGGGGCGGGTCCTCCGCTTCCTTGAGAAGCCGTCGTGGGGCGAGGTCTTCAGCGACACGATCAACACGGGTATCTACCTGCTCGAGCCCTCGGTATTCCCCGCCATTCCTGCCGGACGTCCCTACGACTTCGGCAAGGAGCTGTTCCCATCCCTCCTCGCTGCCGGCAGGCCGCTTTGGGGGCACGTCGCGAAGGGCTACTGGCGGGATGTGGGCGACCTCGCCGAATACCGCACGGCACACCTCGATCTCCTCCAGGGGCGTGTCGGAGTTGACATTCCCGGAGAGCGGCACTCCGGGAACGGGCATACGGTTTGGCTCGACTCGGAAGCCAGGGTCGACTATTCGTCGCGGTTGTCGGGCTCGGTCATCGTCGGCCGCGGAGCCCAGATCGCGCCCGGGGCGCGTGTCGCCAATTCGGTCATCGGGCCAGATTCGATCATCCACGCGGGCGCCGACGTCGAGGGTAGCGTCATCTGGGAAGGCGTCGAGATCGGCCCAGGCGCCGTGGTCAAGGAAGCGGTGATCGGCCGGAAGACAGTGGTCGGCGCCAACGCCTTTCTGGCCGAGGGAGTCGTCATCGCCGACTACTGCAAAATAGGCGAGGCCAGCGTCGTTAAGGCCAACGTCAAGGTCTGGCCGTACAAGGAGGTGGAAGACGGCGCAACGCTCGCGATGAGTCTGGTCTGGGGCGAGCGCTGGAGCCGTTCGCTCTTCGGAAGGTACGGAGTCTCCGGCCTCGCGAATATCGAGGTGTCTCCCGAGTTCGCGGCGAAGCTCGGCGCGGCCTGCGGCGCCATCGTCGGCAGGCGGCGAGTCATGATCACCAGCCGCGACCATCACAAGGCCTCGCGCATGATCAATCGCGCGCTCATGTCCGGACTCCTGTCGGTCGGAGTCGACGTCCAAGATCTCGGCGTGGCGCCCATTCCGGTGGTGCGCTACCAAATCTCCGCGCTGGGGCTCGCGGGCGGGACCCACGTTCGCAAGTCTCCCTACGATCCGCAGATCCTCGACATCAAGGTTCTGGATTCCCGTGGCCTCGAGGTGGCGCCGGACCGTGAGAAGGCCATGGAGCGCCTCTTCTTCATGGAGGATTTCGAGCGCGCCCCGATGGATGGCATCGGGACGCTGTCCTTCCCGCACGCCGGCACCGACCGCTACCGTGACGGTCTCCTCGGTTCCCTGGACCGGGAGGTGGTGCGGCGCGGGGGTCTCCGCATGGTGCTGGACTACGCGTTCGGCTCGGCCTCGTCCATCTTTCCTTCGGTGCTCGGCGCGCTCGGGGTCGAGGTCATCGCGCTCAACGCTTACCTAGACGAAACCCGGATCTCGAAGACTGCGGAGGAGTTTCAGCGCTCCCTCCAGCAGCTGTCGAACATTGTCCGGACCCTTGGAGCCGACCTAGGGGTGCTCCTGGACACAGGCGGCGAGAAGGTCTTCCTCGTGGACGAGAAGGGCGAGGTTCTCTCTGGGGACTTGGCTCTGGCCCTGGTAGCCCTGCTCGTCATGCGAACTCGTCCGCCAGGACGGATCGTGGTCCCGGTCACGGCATCGCGCGCCGTCGAGCGCATGGCCGAGGAGTACGGATTCAAGGTGACGCGCTCCCGTGGAACCGCGAGGGCGCTCACGGAGGCCGCCCTGGCCCCCGACGTGGCGTTTGTGGGCGAGGAGATGGGAGGCTTAATCTTTCCCGGCTTCCATCCGGCCTTCGACGGGATGTCGGCGGTGGTGCGGATACTTGAGATGATGGCGCGACTCGATGTGCGGCTCCATCAGTTGACACGCGCCGTCCCCGAGAGTCACGTAGCACGTCTCGAGGTGCCCTGTCCGGATGAGCGCAAGGGAGCGGTCATGCGACGGCTGATCGAGGCGACCAAAGGGGCGGACGTCGAGTTGATCGAAGGCGTGCGTGTCAGGATGGGTGAGGATTGGGTAGCGGCCATTCCAGACGCCGACCGGGCGATCTTTCACGTCATTGCCGAAGCCGGGGACCGGGAACGGGCCCAGCGGCTTGCCGAGGAATTCCGGGACCGCATTACAGGCTGGAGAAAGGAGCTTCCGTGAAGAAGGCCACGATGAGGAAACCGAGTCCCGCGCCGGCGCGGGAAGTGAAGGGTCGCGTGCCGGCCGGACAGGCGAAGGTCAAAGAGCGCATCGACGTGGCATTGGTCGCACGCGGACTGTGCGAGAGCCGGGAGAAGGCGGCACGGCTGCTCCTGGCGGGCGCGGTCACGGTGGACGGCAAGCGCGTCGACAAGCCGGGAGTTCTCGTCGCTCCCGGCGCAGATTTGCGCGTGACCGCCCGACAGAAGTTCGTGAGCCGCGGCGGCGACAAGCTCGCCCATGCGCTCGAGGTCTTCGCCTTGTCGCCCAAAGGTCGAGTGTGCATCGACGTCGGCGCGTCCACAGGCGGGTTCACCCATTGTCTGCTCGAAGCGGGAGCCTCGCGGGTCTACGCTGTGGATGTCGGACAGGGGCAGCTGGATGCCTCGCTACGGGCCGATGGACGCGTGGTGGTCATGGAGAAAACCAATGCCCGGCAGCTGCCGCCGGACACTTTCCCGGATCCGCCGCGGCTCGCGACGATAGATGTCTCGTTCATCTCGCTCGAGAAGGTGCTCCCGTCCGTGTTCAATGTACTGACCTCCGAAGGCGAGGCGGTAGCGCTGGTCAAGCCGCAGTTCGAAATCGGCAAAGGGCTTGTCGGGAAGGGCGGTGTGGTGCGGGATGCCAGTCACCACAAGACCGTCATGTCACGAGTGGCACGATTCTGCGTGCTTCACGGCTGGCACGTTCGGGGCGTCACGCCCTCTCCTCTCAAGGGGCCGAAGGGCAACCGTGAGTTCTTCCTCCATCTGACCCGCACCGGGCGGACCATCCCCGAACTGGATACGCTCATCGCCCGTGCCGCCGAATCCGCCGAGCCCGCATGAAGCGGATCGGCATCGTCGCGAAGACCGATCGCGCCGAGGCCCGCGGAGTGGTGGAGCGCCTGCTCGCATGGTGCGGCGAGCGCGGCCTACAGCCATACTTCGACAAGGAAACCGCTGGGCTCTGCCCGGAGACGGGTGTGACGACGGTCCCCAAGCCCGACCTGCCTGCGCAGGTCGACTTGCTGCTCGTCCTGGGCGGCGACGGCACGCTGCTGTCGATGGCACGTCTCGTGGGCGACCTCGCCGTGCCCATCCTCGGAGTCAACCTTGGTGGTCTCGGTTTTCTCACCGCGCTGACCGTCGAAGAGCTCTTTCCCGCTCTCGAAGCACACTTGGCCGGGGGGCTCATCGTCGAAGAGCGCGTGATGCTGGCGGCGCAGGTCTGGCGTCACGGCGAGCGGCTGTCCGAGTATGTCGCGCTCAATGACGTGGTCATCACCAAGTCCGCGATGAGTCGCATCATCAACCTTGCCGTCTCGGTGGACGGCCAGTTCGCGACGGGATATCGGGCTGACGGGCTCATCATCTCGACCCCGACAGGCTCTACGGCCTACTGCCTCTCGGCCGGGGGACCGATCGTTTTCCCCACGATGCCCGCGGTGGTGCTGACCCCGATCTGCTCCCACACGCTCACGAACCGGCCCATCGTCCTCCCGGCCGATCAGCGGATCGAGGTCACCTTGCAATCCGACCAGGACGTCATGGTGACTCTCGACGGACAGGTAGGGTTCGCGCTGAAGGAGGGCGACGTGGTGGCCGTCCATCAGGCCGCGGCCCGGATTCGGCTACTCCGGTTCCCCCAAAAGCACTTTTTCTCGGTGCTCCGCACCAAGCTCAAGTGGGGGGAGCGATAACGAAGCCAGGCCCTGACGGCAGGCGCGCGCTCCCGCCGCTGTCACCGATGCGATACGTTTTGAACGCGGGTGTCCGGGGGAGTTAGCATGGGGGCCACCATGCTGCGCGAGCTTGCCATTCGAAACCTCGCGGTCCTCGAGGAAGCGCGTGTCACCTTCGCTCCCGGCCTGAATGTGCTCACCGGGGAAACGGGCGCCGGGAAGTCTATCGTCATCGATGCCCTGCTGCTTGTGCGTGGCAGTCGGGCTCAGCCCGATCTCATCCGGACCGGTGCTGATTCTGCTTCCGTCGAGGCCATCTTCGACGTGCCGTCGACCGGGCCGCTCTCCACGACCCTTGAAGAGGCCGGCCACACCGCCCCGGACGGCCAGCTCATCATCAAGCGCGAGCTTTCGCGTTCGGGCCGGCACCGGGTGTTCATCAACGATTCGGCCGCTACGGTGAGCCTCCTCGAGCGCCTGGGCGACCTCCTCGTGGAAATCCACGGCCAGCACGAGCATCAGCGTCTCATGGAGCCGGCCCGGCAGCTCGACGTGCTCGACCGCTTCGCAGGGTGCGAGGAATCCCGTAGCAGGCTGGCGGGAGTCTGGGATCGCTGGGAGTCGGCGCGGGCTGCTCTCGCGCGGTTGCGGGATGAGGCGCGTGAAGGTGCCCGCAAGGAGGAACTCTACCGCTGGGAGCTCTCAGAGATCGATGCCGTGCAGCTCCGGGAGGGCGAGGAAGACGAGCTCCGGGCCGAGCGCCGCCGCCTGCAGAACGCCGAGCGAATCTTCGCGGGGCTCCAGGAGGTCATGGAGCTCCTCAATGAGGACGCCCAGGCGGTGGCGCCGAGGCTCGGGCGCGCCGTGGCGCTGCTGCGGGACCTGTCCCGCTTCGACCCCGAAGCGACGGAGCCCATCGAGGCTCTCGAAGGAGCGCAGGCCTACGTCGAGGACGCCGTGGCGCGCGTACGCTTGCTTCGCGAGCGTGCCGTGATGGACCCCGATCGCTTGCGGCAGATCGACGAAAGGCTCGACGCCATCGGCAGCATCAAGCGCAAGTATGGCGAGACCGCGGCAGCCGTGGCCGCGTACCGGGCGGAGATCGCCGGGGCGCTCGACCGGCTCGAGCGTCACGACGCCATCGCGGAGGACACGGAACGGGAGGTTGCGGTCAGCGCGGCCGCCGCGGCCCGTGAAGCGGTAGCCCTGTCGGAAGCAAGAACGGACGGGGCGCGAAAGCTCGAGCGTCTGATCCAGCGCGAGCTCCGCACCCTCGGCATGGACCACGCGCGCTTCCGTGCGCCGCTTCGGCGAGAGCAGGCCGGGGAGGGCGATCTGGGCAGCGGTTCCGGCGGATGGCGCATTGGCCCGCGCGGAGCGGAGACTGTCGAGTTTCTGCTCTCGGCCAATCCGGGAGAGGAGATGAAGCCGCTGGCCAAGGTCGTCTCCGGCGGAGAGCTCTCACGGACGATGCTGGCCATCAAAACCATCCTGGCCGCCGCGGAAGACGTGCCGACCATGGTCTTCGACGAGGTGGACGCGGGGATCGGCGGGCGCGTCGCAGACGCCGTAGGGCAGAAGCTTCGCCAGACGGCGTCCGGCCGGCAGGTCCTCTGCGTGACACATCTGGCGCCCATAGCCGCGTTCGCGGAGCATCATCTCGTCGTCGACAAGCGCGTGGTGAAGGGCACGACCCGCACCACGGTGACGGCGGTCGACGCGACGGCCCGAGTGGACGAGGTGGCGCGCATGCTGGGCGGCGAGCACGTGACGGACACGTCGCGGCGCCACGCGCGTGAGCTCCTCAAGGCTGCCCGCGCAGGCGAGTAGTGTAAGATACAGAGCATGTTGAACGTCCTCGTCCGCGCGATCTTCGGCACCAAGCACGAGCGCGACGCGAAGCGCATGCGGCCTGCGGTCGAGGCCATCAATGCCCTCGCCCCGGAGCTCGAGCGCCTGTCGGACTCGGAGCTCGGGGCCAAGACCGACGAGTTCCGAAAGAAACTGGCCGCAGGGGCCGAACTGGATGATCTGCTCGTCGAGGCTTTCGCCGTGTGCCGCGAGGCCGCGAGGCGCACTGTCCGCATGCGCCACTTCGACGTACAGTTGATGGGCGGCATGGTCCTGCACGAGGGCAAGATCTCCGAGATGGCGACGGGCGAAGGCAAAACCCTCGTGGCGACCCTGCCCGCCTACCTGAACGCCTTGCCGGGGCTCGGCACCCACATTGTCACGGTCAACGACTACCTGGCGCGCCGGGATGCGCAGTGGATGGGGCCGATCTATCACGCGCTGGGACTCAGCCTGGGCGTGATTCAGCACGAGGTCTCCTATCTCTTCGATCCCTCGCATGTCTCGTCCGATATTCGGCTCGCCGGGCTCAGGCCGTGTTCGCGGCGCGAGGCCTACCACGCCGACATCACCTACGGCACGAACAACGAGTTCGGCTTCGACTACCTCCGGGACAATATGCGATTCAGCCTGGAGGAAATGGTCCAGCGCGAGCATCACTACGCGATCGTGGACGAGGTCGATTCGATCCTGATCGACGAGGCCCGGACACCGCTGATCATCTCCGGGCCGGCGGAAGGCTCGACCGATCGGTACTACAAGATCGACCGGATCATTCCGAAGCTGAAGCGCGCGGCCACCATCGTCGAGGGCAAGCTCTCGGAGATTGAGGCGCAGGCGCCCGGCGACTACATCGTGGACGAGAAATCTCGGGCGGTTTCTCTGACCGAGCAGGGGATCTCGCACTGCGAGCGGTTGCTCAACGTGGAGAACCTCTACGACCCCTCCCAGATGGAGGTGCTCCACCACATCAGCCAGGCCCTGAAGGCCCACGCCCTGTTCAAGAAGGACGTGGACTACGTAGTGAAGGACGGTCAGGTCATCATCGTGGACGAGTTCACCGGGCGGCTCATGCCCGGACGGCGCTGGTCTGACGGGCTCCACCAGGCCGTTGAGGCCAAGGAAGGCGTCAAGATCGAGTCGGAGAATCAGACACTTGCCACGATTACTCTTCAGAACTACTTCAGGATGTACGACAAGCTCGCCGGCATGACCGGGACGGCGGCCACCGAGGCGGACGAGTTCGCCAAGATCTACGAGCTGGACGTGACAGTCATTCCCACGAATCGCCCCATGTCCCGGGTCAATTTCCCCGACGTGGTCTACAAGACCGAGCGGGAGAAGTTCGAGGCCGTGAGCACGGAGATTGTCGCCTGCCACGAGAAGGGCCAACCTGTCCTGGTGGGCACGGTCTCCATCGAGAAGTCCGAGCATCTCGCCCGTCTATTGAAGAAGCGCGGCATCCCGCATCAGGTGCTGAACGCCAAGTACCACGAGCGCGAGGCCGAGATCATCGCGCAGGCCGGCCGCGAAAAGGCCGTCACCATTGCCACGAATATGGCCGGCCGCGGCACCGACATTTTGCTCGGCGGCAATCCGGACTTCCTCGCCAAAGAGCTTCTGAGGAAAAAGGGGCTCGATCCCGCGCTGGCGCGGGCCGACGATCGGCAGGCTGCCTGGGAAGAGGCCCGGAGGCTGACCGAGCCCGAGCACGAGCGCGTCGTCAAGCTCGGCGGCCTTCACATCATTGGGACGGAGCGTCACGAGTCGCGGCGTATCGACAATCAGCTTCGCGGTCGGTCGGGCCGTCAGGGCGATCCGGGCTCCTCCCGCTTCTATCTCTCCCTCGAGGACGATCTCCTCCGCATCTTCGGCTCCGAGCGCATCCAGCGCATCATGGAGCGGCTCGGCATGGAGGAGGGCGAGCCGATCGAGCACAAGCTCGTCACGCGCGCCATCGGCACCGCCCAGAAGCGCGTGGAAACCCGCAACTTCGAGATCCGCAAGCATCTGCTCGAGTACGACGACGTCATGAACAAGCAGCGGGAAATCGTCTACGGCCTCCGGCGCGACATTCTCGAGGGTGAGAGCCAGCAGGAGCGCATTCTCGAATGGGCCGGGGAGGTCGCGGAAGGCACCGTCATGCGCTTCGCTTCCCGCGACACCCACGTCGAGGACTGGGACCTTGGAGGCTTGAACGAGGCGCTGTACCGGCAATTCGATCTCCGTCTCCCGCCCGAAGCCAACGGAGCCGTCGAGGCGGGCTCCAGCGAGGCGCTCGATTCGGTCGTCCAGGAGTCGGTCGAGCGGCTGTACGCCGAGCGGGAGCGACAGGTAGGATCCGAGCTCTTCCACCGGCTGGAGCGCTGGATCCTGCTCGGGCTGCGGTGGGAGGATGGCGAGTTCCGCGGCATCGATCAGCTGTGGAAAGACCATCTCCTGAACATGGACCACCTGAAGGAGGGCATCGGTCTCCGCGGCTACGGGCAGCGTGATCCGCTGACCGAGTACAAGAAGGAAGCCTTCGACATGTTCCAGGAGATGATGGATCACCTGAAAGAGGTGGTCCTGGAACAGCTCTTCAAAGTGCGGATCGGCGGCGCCGACCTGGCGCCGGAGCGCAGCGCGGCCCCGGCTCCCCTGCCTCAGCCGCGCTGGCGCGAAGTCCACGGCACCAACGGACAAACATCACCAGGCGAGCCGCGAATGGTCGCCGGAGCCAAGGTCGGACGCAATGACCCGTGCCCCTGCGGATCCGGAAAGAAGTACAAGAAATGCTGCCTCCTCAAAGGGGCGTGACACCAGCCCCCTGATCTTGTGCTCTCCGGTTCTACTCACCCCCTCCTGTAGGGGTTTTTTCTTGCACCCCGCGGTTGGCCCGTGGTATCCATAAGCGCCGAAGCGTGCTGAGCTCATGCGCCTAGAACAGATCATCATTCAGGGCTTCAAGTCGTTCGCCGAGAAGACCGAAGTCCAGGTCTTTCCCGGTGTCACGTGCATCGTCGGCCCGAACGGTTGCGGCAAGTCTAACGTCGCAGACGCGATTCGATGGGCCCTCGGCGAGCAAAGTCCAAAGACCCTGCGGGGACACAAGATGGAGGACGTGATCTTCCACGGCTCGTCCTCCCGCAAGGCGGTGGGTCTGGCCGAAGTCGGTCTCGTCTTCAACAATGACGGCGGGCTCGACGTGCCATGGAGTGAGGTGGGCGTCGCCCGGCGCCTGTACCGGACCGGCGAGAGCGAGTACCTCCTGAACAAGGGCGTGTGCCGGCTCCGGGACATTCAGGATCTCTTCGCAGGCACCGGGGTCAACCCCAAGGCCTATGCGCTCATGGACCAGGATCGGCTCAACCATGTCCTGACCGCCAAGCCCTGGGAGCGGCGCATCTTCATCGAGGAAGCGGCGGGCGTGGCACGCTACAAACAGCAGCGCAGCGAGACCCAGGGCAAGCTCGACGCGACCCGGCAAAATCTCCAGCGTGTCCGCGATGTCATGGACGAGGTGAAGCGCCAGGTAGGCTCGCTCGAGCGTCAGGCCCGCAAGGCGCAACAGTACAAGGCACTGCACCAGGAGCGCCAGGAGCTCGACCTCGCGATGCTCGCCGCCGACTACGCGGGGCTGACCGCGGCCCATGACGCACTGGTCCAGGAAATGTCGCGGCTCCGCGGGGAAGAGGAAGAGCGGCGCGTGACTATCGCCCAGCTCTCGGCGCGCGAGGCGACCGCACGCGCAACCATCCAGGAAAGCGAGTACCGCCTCGCGGACCTGAGGCAGTCGGCCCAGAAGTTCCAGGGCGAAGTCGAGCGGCTTCTCGAGCGGCGCGAGCAGATGGGCGCGCAGATCCGCGAGCTGAACGACGAGGAACTACGGCTCGGCGAGGAGATCCGCTCGCTGACCGAGCGTCGCGCGGAGCTCACCCTCAAGCGTGACGACGCGATCCGGGCCCTGGCCGAGTCGCGGGAGCGGTTCGCCGGACTCGACCGGCAAGTCAGGGCCCTCGACGCCGACCTCGAAGCGCGTCGCGTCGATCTCGCCACGCGCCGGGCGGCCGTCGAAGCTTTGCGGCTCGAGCAGATCCGCGCGGCGGGAGATCGGGCCGAGTTGACCCGCTATGCGGGCGAGCTGCGCGAGCGGGCCACTCAGCTCGAGCGTCGTCGAGAGCGCCTCGAGGCGGAAACGGCTTCAGCCCGGACCGAAGCGGACGGGCTCGCGGCGGCCAGACGCCGGCTCGAATCGAGTTTCGAGCAAACTGGCGTCCAGCTCTCCCTTCTCTCCGGGGAGCGCGAACAGGTGGAGCAGGAGCTCGCGCGACAGGAGACCCTGCGGGTCCAGGCCCAGGAATCGCTGGCGACATTGCGGGTGGCCATCGCCGCAAAGGAATCGGCTCGCGAAGCCCTGGTCAGGCTGGAGCGTGAGCGCGAAGGCTACGGCGCCGGCGTGCGATCTCTCTTCGCTCCTCAGGCGGCCACGGCCGTGTCGGGAGTCGTGGGCACCGTGGCCGATCTTCTCGAGGTGCCGCCCGGGCTCGAGCCGGCCGTGGAAGCCGTGCTGGGTGACAGGCTCCAGTGGGTGATCGTGGAGCGATTCGAGCACGCACGGGGCGCGCTGGCATATCTGGAGCACGAAGGCGCGGGTGCGGCTACCCTCGTCTCTCTCGAGACTCTGGCCGCAAATGGCTATGCCGGCGAGCCGGTGGCCGAGGATACCGAGATCACGTGGGCGGACCGGCTCGTCGGAGGACCGCGACCCGAGCTGGTGCGACACCTCCTCGGACGCGTCGGAGTGGTCGCACACCTCGATGTGGCGGAAAGCCTGTGGCGACGGTCCGGTCAGGTCGCGACCTATGTCACGCGAACCGGAGAAGTTCTATCGCCTTCGGGAGCGCTGACCGGCGGGCGGAGGCACAACGAGCGGCAGGCCAACGATCACTCGCTCCTCGGCAGGAAGCGTGCGCTTCGACAGCTCTCCGAGGAGCTGGGGGATCTCGCGCTCCAGGCGGAGGAACAGCAGCGAGGGCTCCAGGCTCTCGACAGGGAGGTCGACTCTCTCCGCGCCCGTCAGGAGGTACTGCAGGTCTCTGTCCACGCGCAAGAAACCGCTCGACTCACCGGCGAGAAGGACATCGAGGCGGCCCGTCGCGAGGCCGAGCGCGTGCTGCGCCACCTGGAGACGCTCGAGACGGAAGGGCGCCAGCTGGCCGGCGAAACGGCGACGACTCGACAGGAGCTCGAGGCCCTGGAAGAGCGCATGGCCCAGGTCACGGCTCGCGAAGCCGATGTCGAGCGCGAGATGACAGCGCTCAGGGCCGGACTCGAGACCGATCAGGCCGAGGAAGCATCCATCGTCGCTCAGGCGACCACCTGCCGGGTCGATCTGGCCACAGTGCTCGAGCGTGTCGAGGCGTTGGGCCGGGAGATCGACAGCGTGAGCGAGATCGCGGTCGAGTGCGGGGCTCGGCTCGAGGAAGCCTCGGCCCGGCGGACCCAGCTTCTCGAGCGTCGCGAAGATCTCAGCCGTGAGCAGGCCCGCACCGATGAGCGGGCTCGCGAGGTCAGCGCCGAGCGTGACCGGAAGGAGCGCGACGTAGCGGTGCTCGCCGAGGAACACGGCCGGCGGCTCGACGAGAGGCAGGCAACCGAGAGCGAAATGCGGGAGGCCCAGCGCGCCCTCGATGGTCTGATCTCACGCATCCACGAGCTGGATCTCAGGGAGACCGAAGGCCGTGTCCGTCGGGAGGAGCTCCTCCAGGAAGCCGGGCGCCGCCACGCCGTCGATGGCGCGGAGATGTTGCTCGCAGCTCACGACTCCGCACGTGACTTGGACAGCGTCAAGCTGCGGCACGAGGAGCTCGGCGCCAAGCTCGAGGGCATGGGTCCGGTCAACCTGGTCGCGGACGATGAATACCGCGAGCTGCAGGAGCGGCTCGAATTCCTTCGGAGCCAGCACGATGACCTCGTGCAGTCGATGAAGGACCTCGATCGCGCACTGCGCGGCATGACGCGGACCGCCCAGGAGCGCTTCCAGGAAGCCTTCGATGAGATCAATCGGCATTTCGCAGGGATTTTCCAGCGTCTCTTCGAAGGCGGTCGCGCGGAGCTGCGCATGGTGCCTCCGGAGGAGGGTGAAGACGATCCCTTGGAACTGGGCGTCGAGCTCATGGCCCAGCCTCGTGGCAAGCGTCTCCAGGCGGTCACGCTGATGTCGGGCGGAGAGCGGGCGCTGACCGGGCTGGCTTTGCTCTTTGCGATCTTCTACTACCGTCCGAGTCCCTTCTGTGTCCTCGACGAGGTGGACGCGCCGCTCGACGACGCGAATATCCACCGATTCATCCGGGTGCTGCGCGAGCTCTGCTCGCAGACTCAGTTCGTCGTCATCACCCACAACCGCAAGACCATGGAAGCCGCAGACGTGCTCTACGGTGTCACCATGCAGGAGCCAGGGCTCTCCCGCCTCGTTTCCGTCAAGCTGACCGACGCGTAACTGCCTTCGCGCTTTGACTTTCCGTCCGACGAGGGCGTAGACTCCCCGAGAGGTGTCATGAGCTCTCTGGGACCCTATCTGCGCGGGCTTCGTGAAGCGAAGAGCATGTCGCTCGACGACATCGCGCGCTCCACGCGGGTCGGGCGCCGGCACTTGGAGGCGCTTGAGTCGGATACTTTCGGCGAGCTCCCGGCGCCGGTCTTCGTCAAGGGATTCATTCGCGCCTATTGCGAGTTTCTTGGATGCTCGCCCGAAAAAGCCCTCGACCTGTACCGGGAGACCACCGGCGAGCCTGCATCGTCCCAGGGCCCGATGCGTCCGCTCCTGGCCCCACGCTCCCGCCGCCTTGGCCCACTGGCGATCAGCATCGTGCTCTTTGTCGCGCTCGGTGCGAGCCTCCTTGCCCTTCGCATCGGCCATCAGCCATCTCGCAAGGACACCGCGACGGAGGCGGTATCGACGCCATCCAGGGGAGAAGTGCCGAAAATCGCCGCACCGGAAGGGCCCGGCAAGGCCGGAGCCAGCGCCGCCGCTACGCCGACGGCTCCCCGGCCGCCCGCAGCAGCCGCCGCGGCGGCACCAGCCCCCTCAGTTGTTGCGCAGCCCCCGTCAGTGCCGCCCCTCGCGCCGGCATCGTCCGCGGCTTCGGCTGCCCCCGGATCGGGCCCCCCGACTGACGCCAAGCCCGGAAACCACCGCCTGATTGTTCGGGCCCTCGAGCCGACTTGGCTACGAGTGCAGGCGGACGAGGGCCAAGTGGCGGAAGAGTTGCTGCAGACCGGTGCGGTGCGCGAGTGGACCGCAGTGCGACGCTTCACGCTCACGGTTGGCAATGCGGGCGGAATCGAGATGGATCTGAACGGAAAACGGGTTCCACCGCTGGGGGCGAGGGGCGAGGTGATTCAGCGGCTGGTATTGCCTCAGGAACCCTCGGGAGGGGGATCCTGATGGGTCTCTTCGGCGCCCTTGCCGATCGCCTGAAGCAGGGTCTCGAGCGTTCCCGGCAGGCTATCGGTCAGGGGCTCGACGGCCTTCTCGCCCTCGGCCGCACAGTGGACGAGGGCATGCTCGAAGAGCTGGAAGAGATCTTGATCGCCTCTGACCTCGGGGCCGCCGATGCGGCAGATATCGTGGGCCGCGTGCGGGCCGAAGCCAAGCGCACGGGCGCACTGACGAGCCAGGATGTTCGGGCGCTCCTGAGGCGATTCCTTGAAGAGGCCCTCGAGGGATCGGCAGCACCCCTTGAGCTGAACACGCGGCCGAGCATCATCCTCATGCTGGGGGTCAACGGCGCCGGCAAGACCACGAGCACGGGAAAGCTTGCCGCATCGCTCCGCAAATCGGGCAAAAGCGTCCTGCTCGCGGCGGCCGACACGTTCAGGGCGGCCGCGGTCGAGCAGCTCGAGGAATGGGGCCGGCGCGCAGAGGTCGACGTCATCCGCCAGGGCACCGGGGCCGACCCCGCCGCCGTGGTCTTCGACGCGGTCAAGGCCGCGACGGCCCGGGGTGTGGACGTACTGCTCGTGGATACCGCCGGTCGCCTCCACACCAAGTCCAACCTGATGGACGAGCTCACGAAGCTCAAGAAGGTCGTCTCGCGGCAGCTCCCCGGAGCGCCGCACGAGTGCCTGATGGTGATCGAGGCCCCGACGGGCCAAAACGGCATCCAGCAAGCCAAGCTCTTTCACGAGGCGGTGGGACTGACCGGCCTCGTGCTGACGAAGCTGGATGGAACGGCAAAGGGTGGCATCGTCGTGCGCATCTACCGTGAGCTCGGCGTGCCGATCAAGCTCGTGGGCGTCGGCGAGCAGATCGAGGATCTCCAGCCCTTCGACCCAAAGAGCTTCGTCGACGGGCTGGTGGCGCCATGACATCGCGAGGAGAATTCCAGGCCGAAGACTTCAGATGGATGGGCCGGGCCCTCGAGCTGGCCGAGCGGGGCGCGGGGCTCACGTCTCCGAACCCGATGGTGGGCGCCGTCGTCGTGGCGGCAGGGCACGCGGTCGGCGAGGGGTTTCACGCGAGGGCGGGCGGCCCCCACGCAGAGATCGAGGCACTCGCGCAGGCCGGGCCGGCGGCGCGTGGCGCGACGCTCTACGTGACGCTCGAGCCATGCAACCATACTGGACGAACGCCGCCGTGCACCGACGCCGTGAAGAAAGCGGGTATCCGCCGCGTCGTGGCGGCGATGACAGATCCAAATCCTCGCGTCGTCGGGGGCGGGACGGCGGTGCTGTCGGCCGTCGGCATCGAAGTGGCGCTGGGCTGTCGAGAGCGGGAAGCTCTTCTCCTCAACCGCGCGTTCCTTACCGCCGCGCGGTGGGCACGGCCCCACGTGACGCTCAAGTGGGCCGCCACGATGGATGGCAAGACTGCGGACAGGCTGGGAGCCTCGCGCTGGATCACGGGAGCCGGAGCGCGGTTGGAGGCGCACCGTCTGAGAAGTCAGGCGGACGCGGTGGTGGTCGGCATCGGGACGGCATTGGCCGATGATCCGGCGCTGGACGTGCGGCTGGGCACTCCCCGGTCCCGGGAGCCGCTTCGCGTGGTGGTGGACAGCAGAGCGCGCCTGCCCGTCTCGTCTCGCGTGATTCGAGGCAGCGAGGGCCAGGGGAATCCCGGGCGGGCCGTGGTCGCGGTCACGGACGCCGCCGACCCTGAGCGTCTGGCCGCGCTCGAGGCGCGCGGAGCCACGGTCCTCAGGTGCAAGGCACACGACGGCCGCGTGGACATCAGCGACTTGCTCGCGAGACTCAGAGAGCAGGACGCGATTGGAATACTCGTGGAAGGGGGCGGGCAGCTCGCCGGCGCCTTCCTCGAAGCGGGCCTCGTCGACCGCATCGTGGCCTTTGGAGCGCCCGTCTTGCTCGGGGGTATGACGGCGCCGGGAGCACTGGGTGGTCCTGGTCTCTCGCTACCGGAGGGCGTCCCGGTGTCGGACATCGCCATCCGCTCCGTCGGCCGCGATTGGGTGATCCAGGGCGATGTGCGGCGCGGGAGCGAGCGCTGACATGTTCACCGGGATAGTCGAGGAGATGGGCAGGGTGGTGACGCGCAGCGGCTCGAGGTTCTCCATCGAGGCTGGAGTCACGCGCAAGGGAACGGAGCGGGGCTCGAGCCTTTCGGTCAACGGCGTGTGCCTCACGGCAGTGGAGCTGGACGGTGACAGAGTGGCGTTCGACCTCGGGCCCGAGACGCTCGCCCGGAGCGCGCTGGGCGATCTGGATGCGGGCGACCAGGTCAACCTCGAGCGGCCCATGCGTCTCAATGGCTTCGTCGGCGGCCACCTCGTCCTGGGACACGTCGACGGCATCGGTCTCGTCACGGCCTTCGACTCGGACGGAGAGACCGCCCGGATCAGGGTAGAGTGGCAGGATCCGTCCCTCGCCCCGCTTCTGATACCCAAGGGCTCCGTCGCCGTCGACGGGGTCAGCCTGACGGTGGCGGCCCTGGACAGACGGGCTTTCGAGGTCATGGTCATCCCGCATACACTGGAGTGTACGACCCTGGGCCGGTTCAAGCCGGGCCGGCGGGTGAATCTCGAGATGGACGTGATCGGGAAGTACGTGCTGCGAGCTCTGAGCGTGAGAGAGGAGTCACGGTGACCATGGAGGGCAAGCGGGAGTTCGCGAAGGTCGAACAGGCGGTGGAGGAGATCCGCGCGGGGCGGATCCTGATCGTCGTCGACGACGAAGACCGCGAGAACGAGGGCGACTTCCTGATGGCGGCCGACAAGGCGACGCCGGAAGCCGTCAATTTCATGATCGTGCACGGTCGGGGCCTCATGTGCATGCCCATGCTCGCCGAGCGGCTCGACGAGCTGCAGATCCCGATGATGGTGAGCGACAATACGGCGCCGCTGGGCACCGCCTTCACGATCAGCGTCGACGCTCGGCGTGGCGTGACCACCGGAATCTCCGCGTATGACCGCGCGGTTACGATACGGACGCTCGTGAATCCTCTCTCTCGTCCCGACGATCTCACCCGTCCCGGCCACATTTTTCCGCTGCGGGCGATGCCGGGCGGCGTCCTGCGCCGGGCTGGGCACACCGAGGCGGCCATCGATCTCGCGCGCCTCGCCGGGTGCACGCCCGCGGGCGTGATCTGCGAGGTACTGAACGACGAGGGGGGCATGGCGCGGGTGCCGGACCTTCTCGCCCTGGGCAAGCGCCATGGGCTCCTCTGCATCACGATCAAGGACCTGATCGAATACCGGATCCATCAGGAAAAGCTCGTCCGCCGGGCGGCGACCACGCAGTTGCCCACCGACTACGGTGAGTTCACGTGCATCGCCTACGAGACGACCGTCGATGACCGGCTGCCCGTCGCGCTGGTCATGGGCGATGTGCGGACTGACGAGCCCGTGCTGGTGCGCGTGCACTCGGAATGCCTCACCGGCGACGTGTTCGCCTCGCGCCGATGCGACTGCGGCTCGCAGCTACACAAGGCGCTGGCCATCATCGAGCGTGAAGGCCGCGGTGTCCTCGTCTACATGCGGCAGGAGGGGCGGGGGATCGGGCTCCTGAACAAGCTGCGCGCGTACGAGATTCAGGATGACGGCAAGGACACTGTCGAAGCCAATCAGGCCCTGGGCTTCCAGGCCGACCTGCGCCACTACGGGATCGGTGCGCAGATTCTCGTCGACCTGGGCGCCAAACGCCTCCGGATCCTCACGAACAATCCCAAGAAGATAGTCGGCATCGAAGGCTACGGACTGCAGGTCGTCGAGCGGGTGCCCATCGAGGTCCCGGCCACGGAGAGCAACAGGCGCTACCTCATGACCAAGCGACAGAAGATGGGCCACCTCTTCTCCTCACTGCCCGACTGACATGGCCGGACGCGCCCCGGAAAGCGGAAGGACCGGCGTGGGCGGGCCGACAGGCCGGTTCGCGGTGGTCGCCGCACGGTTCAATGAGGCGATCTCCAAGAAGCTCGCCGACGGCGCGGTGGGCGCCCTCGAGTCGGCCGGAGTCGCTCCCGGACAGATCGACACGCATTGGGTACCGGGGTCGTTCGAGCTTCCCCAGGCCGCCCTCGCGCTCGCCCACACGCGCCGTTACACCGCCATCGTCTGTGTGGGTGTCGTGATCCGCGGCGAGACTCCGCACTTCGACTTCGTCGCCGGAGTCGCCGCCCACGGTCTGTCGAGGGTGGCCCTTGACACGGGGGTGCCGGTGACCTTCGGCGTCATCACTTCGTTGACCGAGGCGCAGGCATGGGAGCGCGCGGGGGGAGTCGTCGGCCACCGCGGCGAGGAAGCTGCCCGCGCGGCGCTGGAGATGGCCGTCTGGAAGCGGGACCTCCGGTCACGCCGGCCGAAGCGCCGCGTCCCCAAACGGGGAGCCTGATGGGAAAGCGCCGCAAGGCCCGCGAACTGGCGCTCCAGCTGCTGTATCAGCTGGACGTGCAGGATGAAGGCTCGCCCGTGCCTCACTTCGACGAGTTCTGGACGCGCCACCCGGTGGACGTCGAGGTCCGCGACTTCACCGAGGAGCTCGTGCGGGGCACCAAGATGCACGAGGGCAAGATCGACGAGCTGATCTCCCAGTATGCGGAGAACTGGGAGATCGAGCGCATGGCCGTGGTGGACCGCAATATTCTGCGACAGGGCATCTTCGAGCTGCTCTGGGGAGCGGATGTGCCGCCGAAGGTCGCGATCAACGAGGCGCTCGAGGTCGCGAAGAAGTTCAGTACGCAGGAGTCGAGCCGCTTCCTCAACGGGATCCTGGATCGTATCCACAAAGAACTCCGGCCCTCCGGCTGAGACCTCGTGCGCTACGCTGTCGTCTCCGACGTTCACGGAAATCTCGAAGCCCTGTCCGCCGTCCTGACCGATGCGGCCTCCGAGGGCGCGCTCGGGATCCTCTGCCTCGGCGACCTCGTCGGCTACGGCGCCGATCCCGTGGCCTGCGTCGAGCTTCTGGGCGAGCGGGGTGCCCACATGGTCGCGGGCAATCACGAGCATGGCGCGCTCGGCCGGCTCGACCTGCGCTGGTTCAATAGCGTCGCTCGCGCAGCGGCACTGTGGACGCGGGAGCAGCTGGGCTCCGACCACGCGGACTACCTCTCCCGCCTGGGCCTGCACGCCACGGTCGGTGAGGCCACCTGCGTTCACGCAAGCCCACACCGGCCGGAAGAGTGGGATTACCTGATTTCCGACGAGGACGGTTTCCGCGTGTTCGGTGATTTCGACACACGCGTCTGCTTCGTGGGGCATTCGCACCGGCCGGCCGTCTGGTCGCTCGGCTCCGGCGGACCCGATCACGAGGACCTCGCCGGCCCGACCCACCACGGCCGCCAGATCGATTTCCACGATGGGCGACGCTATATCGTCAATGTCGGCAGCGTGGGCCAGCCGCGCGACCGAGACCCACGCGCGGCCTACATCCTGTGGGACGAGGAAGAGAGGCGCGTGACACTGCGCAGGGTCGGGTATGACCACAAGGCAGCGGCCGCCAAGATCCTCGGGGCCGGGTTGCCGAGGGTACTCGCCGAGCGCCTGGCGCTTGGGGCCTAGCCCGCTGTCCCTTCTCGAACAGGCGTGGGCCCGCAGGTCCGTGCTCCTGCTGTCCGGCGTGGCCGGCGCTCTCGCATTCCCCACCACGGACTGGTCTCTCCTGGCATGGCTCTGGCTCGTGCCCAGCTTCTGTTGCTCGCTCTGGCGGGCGCCGCGGGCCGCGCTCGGGGACGGCTGGCTGGCTGGAACAGTCTTCTTCGTCGTTCTCCTTCGCTGGCTCGACTTCACCTTCCAGAGTTACAGCTCGATCCCATGGCCTGTGACCTGGCTGCCCATCACCGCGCTCGCGGCCTACTGCGGCCTCTACGTAGGGATGGTCAGTGGCGTCGTCGCCTGGCTGCGCCCGAGGCTGGGGGCTGGGTGGGCCCTCTCCGCCGCTCCACCGCTGTGGGTGGCGGGAGAATGGATCCGCGGCTGGCTCATGGGCGGATTCCCGTGGGGCCTTCTCGGCTATTCCCAGCACACCGCGCTTCCCGTCATCCAGATCGCGGAGGTGGGCGGCGTCTACGCCGTCTCGCTGCTTCTCGTCGCGGTCAACGTCTCCATCGCCGGTGCCGTCGTGCTCGGCCCGCGGCGGGTCGCCGTCGGCGGCGGCGCGGTCGCGGCCCTTCTCGCTCTGTCGCTTGGCTTCGGATGGTTCACGCTCTCGCACGAGTTCGGGCCAGGCGCGGACCGGGAGCGCCTCAGCGTCCGGATCTCCGTGATCCAACCTTCGATCGAGCAAGGACAGAAGTGGGACCCGGCTTATCAGGCCGAGACACTCGCCATCTACGAGGCCTTGACTCGGCAGGCAGCCCAGAGCAAGCCCGCGGCGATCTTCTGGCCCGAGACCGCGGCTCCCATTTTTCTGCGCGGCGATCCGGTCTTGTTGTCCCGGCTGGTGGCGCTGTCTCGAGAGACGGGTGTCCCCATTCTCGTCGGCTCGGTCGATCGACTTCCGGGGCCAAATGGAAAGTTTCTGAACAGCGCTTTTCTGCTGGGAGATCAGGGCATTACAGCCAAGTATGATAAGATTCAGCTCGTGCCGTTCGGCGAATACGTGCCGCTCGCCGGGCTCATCGGGTTTGTCAGGCAGTGGGCGGAGTTCATCTCGGATTTCGCCCCGGGTGTCCGCCAGACGGTGTTCCCGCTTCCGGGAGCGCCTTTCGGCACGGTGATTTGTTACGAGGTGATCTTCCCCGATTTGTTCAGGGGTTTCGCAGCAGGGGGCGCGAGCTTCATGGCCAATATCACCAATGATGCGTGGTTCGGACGGACGAGCGGCCCCTGGCAACACCTGGGCACGCTGCCTCTCCGCGCCGTCGAAAATCGAATCGCCATTGCGCGTGCGGCGAACACCGGCGTGTCTGCCCTCATAGCCCCGGACGGGCGCGTGGGGCCGATCCTGCCGCTGTTCGAGCGCGGCATCCTCGCGTTCTCCGTGCCCCTTCGCTGGCGGACCACACTCTACACGCGCTTCGGCAACTGGCTCGTCTACGTCTGCCTCGCGCTGTCCGCCGGAGCCGGGGCAGCGGCGCTCATCAAGGGACACCCCGCCGCATGCTAGGCGACCTGAAGCGGGACCTCGCAGAGATCGAGAAGCGCATGCAGGATCTTCGGGGGCATCTTTGACCTCGAAACCAAGGAATCGCGCATCGCGGTAGTCGATCAGGAGATGTCCGCCCCGAGCTTCTGGGACGACAGCCGCAGGGCCCAGTCACTCGTGCAGGAGCGCGCCGATCTCGCCCGGACAATCGGGCGCTTCAAGGATCTTGCCCGCCACGCCGAGGATCTCCGCGTGCTCTGGGACATGGCGATCGAGGCGGGCGACGAAAGCGAGACACCCGGCATCGAGCAGGAGCTGGCCACCCTCCGGAAGGACCTCGAGGCTTTCTCGGTCAAGATCGTGCTCTCCGGACCACAAGACAGGAAGAATGCCATCCTCTCGATTCACCCCGGCGCGGGCGGCACGGAATCACAGGACTGGGCCCAGATGCTCACCCGGATGTACCTGCGATGGGCTGAGCGCGCGGGGATCAAAGCCGAGGTCGTGGATCTGCTCCCGGGCGAGGAAGCCGGCATCAAGTCGGCGACCATCGAGATGACCGGCGAGTATGCCTATGGATATCTGAAGAGCGAGATCGGCGTGCACCGCCTGATCCGCATCTCGCCATTCGACGCCTCCAAGCGTCGGCACACCTCGTTCGCCTCCGTCTCCGTCATCCCGGAGGTGGAAGACGTGGAGGTGGTCGTGAAGGACGAGGAGCTTCGCATCGACGTGTACCGCTCCTCCGGGCCTGGCGGCCAGGGCGTCAATACGGCGGACTCCGCCGTCCGGATCACGCACTTGCCGAGCGGCATCGTCGTCGCCTGCCAGAACGAACGCTCCCAGCTCCGCAACCGGGACACGGCCATGCGCATTCTCAAGTCGCGGTTGTATCAGATCTATGAGAAGAAGCAGCGCGAAGAGCTGGCCGAGCTGACGGGGGAGAAGAAGGAGATCGCGTTCGGAAGCCAGATCCGCACCTACACCTTTCACCCGTACCAGATCATCAAGGATCACCGGACCGGAGTCGAGGTGGGCAATGTCGACGCGGTGATGGACGGCGAGATCGACGCGTTCATCCAGGCATTCCTCGCCTCGGGGAAGTCCGCTTAGCGTGGCCGCGCCGAATCCGCCGGGGGCAAGTCCGGAGACCAACGACCTCATCCGCAGGCGCCTCGAGAAGCTGGAGGCCCTGCGAGCCAGCGGGATCGACCCCTTCGGTCAGCGCTTCCCCTTCACCCACTGGAGCGGCGACTTGGTGCGCCGCTACCACCCCGCCGGGGAGGACGAGCTCGGGCAGATCGGCCCGGTGACGGTCGCCGGACGGGTGGTCGCCCTCCGGCATCATGGGAAGACCTGCTTCGCGCATCTGCGGGACCAGTCGGGCCAGATCCAGCTCTACGCCCGACAGGACAGGCTCGGCGACCGGTACGCGGCCTTCACCGACCTCGACGTGGGCGATTTCATCGGCGTCACGGGAGAGCTGTTCAGGACACGTACCGGCGAGCTGACGGTCGCGGTGCACGAATTCGCATTTCTCGCGAAGTCCATCCGGCCGCTCCCGGAGAAGTGGCACGGCCTCAAGGACGTCGAGACCAGATACCGCCGGCGCTACGTGGATCTCGTCATGAGCCCCCATGTGCGAGAGGCTTTCGTGGTGAAGAGCCGGCTCATTCGCGAGCTCCGGGCCTTCCTCGATGCGCGCGGCTTCCTCGAAGTCGAGACACCCATGATGCAGCCCATTCCGGGAGGAGCGGCGGCCAAGCCCTTCGTGACCCACCACAATGCCCTCGACATGACGCTCTATCTTCGCATCGCGCCGGAGCTTTACCTCAAGCGGCTGGTGGTAGGCGGGCTCGACCGCGTCTACGAGATCAACCGCAATTTCCGCAACGAGGGGATTTCGACCCAGCACAATCCTGAGTTCACGATGCTGGAGTTCTATCAGGCCTATGCCGACTACGAGGACCTGATGGCCCTCACGGAAGAGATGTTCGCGCATCTGGGCCGCGAGATTCTCGGAGGCACGACGCTCAGGTATCAGGGCGAGGAGATCAACCTCGCCGGCCCGTGGCGGCGTCTGCCGTTTTTCGAGGCGCTGTCGGCGGCCGTCGGGCTCAGCGTGGCTCCCGAGACCGACGACGACAAGCTCAGGCAGGCGGCCGTCGCCGCGGGCGTGCTCCCGGTCAAGCCTGGCACGGGGTCGGTGGGTCTCTGGAAGGAGATCTTCGACGCGCTCGTCGAGCCCACGCTCATCCAGCCGACCTTCATCACCGACTTCCCCATCGAGCTCTCGCCTCTCTCCAAGCGCAAGGCGAGCGATCCGCGGCTGGTCGACCGATTCGAGCTCTTTATTTGCCGCCGCGAGATCGCCAACGCGTACTCTGAGCTCAACGATCCGATCGACCAGCGGCGGCGCTTCGAAGAGCAGGCGCAGGAGCGCCTGCGTGGCGACGAGGAAGCGCACTGGATGGACGAAGACTTCGTGCGCGCCCTCGAATACGGGATGCCGCCCACCGCGGGAGAGGGGATAGGCATCGACCGGCTCGCGATGCTCTTCACCGATTCGGCGTCCATTCGGGACGTGATCCTGTTTCCGCACCTCCGCCTCGAGCGGCGCGCGCCCGGGCTGGCGGCCGACGACGACGAACCGGAAGCCACATGAGCGGCAGAGGGCTGCCCTTCGAGCTCTTTCTCTCGCTGCGTTATCTCAGGGCGCGCGGGCAGCGCGCGAACCTGTCTCTCTTCGTCTGGATCGGGGTCGGGGGCGTCTTCCTCGGGGTCAGCGCCCTGATCGTGGTGCTGGCCGTCATGACCGGCTTCCAGGACGGGATCAAGGACCGCATCATCGCCGCGAACCCACACATCCTGCTCCTCGATTCGGGTGGGCGCGGGGTCGTTGATGCGACGGCCATCGCGGCGAAGGTCCGGACCGTCGCCGGCGTGCGCTCGGCCACCCCCTTCGTCGTCCAGCAGGCGTTGTTCACGGGCCAGGGCCGCGGAG
>Ga0335070_10001853_pt1 | contig 24524 bp, 27 predicted proteins | sample Lox_Sample_13_FD_206722 | JGI IMG/M metagenome (GOLD analysis project Ga0335070, IMG submission 206722) | Soil microbial communities from Loxahatchee National Wildlife Refuge, Florida, United States - Lox_Sample_1.3 | ecosystem: Environmental > Terrestrial > Soil > Wetlands | place: USA...
AATACCAGCACAAGTGGATTGAGAAACAGACGCAGGAAAGCGATTACCGCTGACCGACGTTTGCGGGGTGCCGGATCGTTGCGACCATACTGCGCAAGCCGCTCGGCGGCGGTCTGGGAAGTGAGCCCGCCGGTTACCGGCGCTTCAGTGCTGGTGTCCACGGCGGCGCATGCGCGGCGTGCGTGTGCGGACCAACGTCCTCTCGTTATGGGCCGGCGGCGGAGGCGGCGCGGACAACGATCTCGCCATCATCAGACGATCCCGGATTCGGGGCCTGTTCCAGTGCCGCTTTCACGCTACTACCGCTCACCGTCTCCTCCTTCAGCAGTTGCTGCGCCAATGTCTTTAGGGCTGCGCGCCGGCTCTTCAGCAGTACCTGAGCACGCTCGTACTGTTCAGTCACGAGACGCTGGATTTCCGCATCGATCACTTGACGAGTCTCTGGACTGATCTGGCTGTTGTCCTCCACCGACCCCCCCAGATATTGGAGCTGCTGACCCGCGTAGCGCACCGAGCCGAGCTTTTCGCTCATACCAAATTCCGTAACCATGCGGCGCGCCAGCTCAGTTGCCCGCATGATGTCGTCACTGGCCCCGGTGCTGATGGTCGCGAACTGTACGATCTCGGCGGCACGCCCACCCAACATAACGGCAATCCTGTCCTTCAGTTCGTCGATCGATAACAGATAGCGGTCTTCGGTCGGCATCTGCATGGTGTAGCCCAAGGCGCCCCGGCTGTGTGGAACGATGCTGATCTTGCCCACCGGCTCACCATGAGGCACCAGTTCAGCCACCAGCGCGTGCCCCGACTCGTGGTAGGCAACCGTAGTTCGTTCCTGTTCGTTCATCACCCGACTCTTCTTCTCCGAACCTGCAATCACTCTTTCGATCGCAGCCTCGAAATCATTCAACGTGACGGCCGCGGCCTTGCGCCGGGCCGTGAGTAACGCCGCCTCATTCATGGCATTCGCGAGATCAGCGCCGCTGAAGCCCGCTGTCATCCGGGCGGCGCGCTCGAAGTCAAAGTCTGCCGCCAGTGTTACCTTTCGGCTGTGAATTCGCAGGATTTGCGTGCGGCCAATGAGATCCGGATTGCCGATGGCGATTTGGCGATCAAAGCGGCCCGCGCGCAGAAGTGCCGGATCGAGCACCTCCGGGCGGTTGGTGGCAGCCATGATGATCACCGGGGCGCTGGTGTCGGTCTTGAAGCCGTCAATTTCGGCCAGCAACTGGTTGAGAGTCTGCTCACGCTCGTCGTTGCCGCCCAGGCGCATCACGCCGCCCCGGCTCTGACCAATCGCATCAATCTCGTCAATGAAAACGATCGCTGGAGCCGCCTTGCGCGCCTGCTCGAACAGGTCGCGTACGCGCGCGGCGCCCACGCCAACGAACATCTCGACGAACTCGGAGCCACTGGTCTCGAAGAACGCGACCTGTGCCTCCCCGGCCGTTGCTTTCGCCAGCAGCGTCTTGCCGGTACCCGGGGGTCCGACGATCAACACGCCCTTGGGAATATGCCCGCCGATTTGAGCGAATTGCTCCGGCGTCTTCAGAAACTGAATGATCTCCTGGAGTTCGACAATGGCTTCATCGGCTCCGCCCACATCTTTGTATGTGACGCTGACATCCTCGGGCTTGACCTCGGTCGCTTTGCTCTTGCCGACCCCGAATATGCCGCCCAGCCCTCCGGCGGCCCCACCGGCTCGCTGATAGGCCATGTACCAGAAGCCGCCGAGTAGCGCGAGCGGCAGAAGGTTCAGCAAAATGCCGCCCAAGGGATTTGGTGGGCGCTCGAAGTCGTAAGTTACATTTGCGTTTTGCAACTCTTCAATCAGCTTCGGGTCACCGGCAAGCGCAGGTGCGGTATTGAACGGGACGACCGGAGGAGCTCCGTTCGGTTTGGGATTCTTCATCTCGCCAACGATGCCCCTGGCGCCGATATTTACCTTGACGATTTGAGCAGCAGCCAGTTGTTTCTTGAACTCGCTGTAAGGAATTTCTGTGGTCCTGGCCAGAGGCGTCAAGACGAATTGCTGGAACGCCCACAAGACGACCAGACTCGTAATCAGGTAGCTGATGCCGAAATGTAACTGACGCCGGCTTTGCTCCTGGCGTTTCTTTTCATCGTCGCGGCTGGGTTTTTTTGGTGACGATTCCGGTTCGTTCACGGTATACCTCCGCCTCGCTCGCGCGCCGACGCCTGCCGAACAACCGACCTGATACACGAGGCCGGCACGCGCATTCAGTGTTCGCCCCTTTTGTTTTTCGCCAGCCGACGCGGACGTCCGAACCGAGGTGCAGCGACAGCTCCAAAGACCGTACCCGCCGACGTGAGCCGGATAAGCCTCGCCCCCCGATTGCACTCCGCGGCTACGGCAACCTCAGCAATTGCTTCCTGCCTGGGTTGCACCGGCGGCGGGATACAACTCCAGCGCTGCGGCCCCCAAAGCGCCGCCGACGCAAAGTCGCGGGTGGGTAGTCGAAGACCCGCACCCGTGGTCGAACACGCTACTGCCAGTTCATCCGTCTGCGAAATTCCTTCACCTGCCGCTCGGCTTCCTCGCGCGCGAGGCCGTAGCGTTCCTGTAATTTTCCGGCAAGCTGTTCGGCATGACCTTCAAGTTGTTTCAGGTCATCGTCAGTGAGCTTGCCCCATTGCTCCTTAACCTTCCCCTTGATCTGGTGCCACGCACCAGCAACACGATCGCTTGTCATGAGAGCACCCTTCAGTGTTGAGACGAATACTCTTGTGTTGAGTGTCGAGACGAAATAGTTTCTACCATAGTAGCGAAACTGACTGTTGCCTACGCTCTCGAGCGATGCATTCTTTCCCCCAACGAAAGCAATATCCTGCAGGCCGAATTTCCTAGACTGTCGTACGTGGTCAGATGCGCACACTCGAGTAACTAGACAAACAATCACACTCGGCCGCAGTCCGCCATTCGCGAAAGTACTTAGCGCTGCCCTGCTGATCGGTGAATTTACCTGGGTGTTCACTAGCTGTGATGTTTCAGAAGGTTGTTCCCTCCCACCGGGAGAGAAGCTGATGTTGCTAGACGTCAGTTTCCTTACCAGGGGAGAGAACAACCGTGCACAAGAATGCGCGTCTGACGCCCAAAGGGCGAGAGCTGCTGCTGGTGCGGCTGCAGGCAGGCCAGCTGGTCAGCTTTATGCGCTACGACTTAGGCTTCTTTGATCACGAGACATATCGGATCGAGAGCGCGGAGAACCCCTTCGCCGCGAAAGTGTCACCCATGTCTCCCGCCCGTATGAACTGTTACCTACGTCTTCGGAATAGACACTGTTGTGCTTTCGGGCACATAAATTGCAGAGTATTCCGGGCACATCGCTGACACTTTTGGGCTTTTGCGGGAGACGCAGATGCCCTGGCAGGAGTGTCAGAAGATGGACGAGAGGCTGCGTTTTGTCGCCCGGTTGCTCGAAGGGGAGAAGATGGCGGCGCTGTGCCGCGAGTTCGACATCTCTCGCCAGACAGGCCACAAGTTTTACAAGCGATACAAGGATCTGGGCCTCCAGGGCCTGACTGATCGCTCTCGGCGACCCTACCGCCAGGCCAACCGCCTGCCCGAAGCGTTGGAGTCCCGGATCGTTCAGCTTCGTAAGGAGCACCCAAGTTGGGGCGCTCCAAAGATCCGCGAGAAGATCAAACGCCCGGGTCTGGGAGTCACTCTGCCGGCGATCAGCACCGTGCACGCGGTCCTGGATCGACACGGTCTGGTCAGCCGCGGGCGGCGCCGCCGTCACTTCAAGGCTGAAGGAACGAGTCTGTCCCGACCGGATCAGCCGAACGATCTATGGTGCGCCGATTACAAGGGCGAGTTCATGGTCGCCGATCACCGCCACTGCTATCCCTTAACCATCACCGACTTCGCCTCGCGCTACCTGCTGTGCTGCGAAGGCCTGCAGAGCACCCGCGAGCACTTCGCCTTCAGTGTCTTTGAGAGAACCTTCAAGGACTATGGCCTGCCGCGCGCCATCCGCAGCGACGACGGTGTGCCCTTCGCCAGCGCCAGCGCCTTCTTCGGCTTGAGCAAACTGTCCGTGTGGTGGCTACGCCTGGGGATCGCCCTCGAGCGCATCAAGCCGGCACACCCGGAGCAGAACGGCAGGCACGAGCGCATGCATCTGACCCTGAAGAAGGAGGCCACCAAGCCGGCCGGAAAGAACTTCCTGCAGCAGCAGGCTCGCTTCGATGCCTTCACCCGTGTCTACAACCACGAGCGACCGCATCAGGCTCTGAACATGCGCTACCCCGCCGAGCTCTACAGCTCTTCCACCCGCCCCTACACCGGCCTGCCAGCGCTCGAATATCCCTTCCACGATCGCACCGTGATCGTCGCGGAATGCGGTCCTGAGCAAGCCCGCTGCCCTCCAATTCGCCGACCGGCCGTTGACGCTCAGCGCATTGAATCGCACGGAATCAGCTCCGCCACGCAATTGGCCGCATGCCACGGCCTTCCAATCATTTCGGGAATCAACGACTTGGAAAATCGCGCTTGGAGTGGCGTCGAGCGCTAAAGAGCTGCCACGCCGCCTACCAGTCGGATCCCCAGCTTCGGTTCCGATTGTCGAATGTCGCACAGGCGGGACATCGGCGCTGCTGAGGCATTACGCTGTCGGCAGCATGTCCGCAATTCACTCCTTAAGCCTTGCGGATTCACTGTCCGTCGCACTCTATCTGGTGACCGGGCTCGGTGCGGGTCTGCACGCGCTCCTCACCAAGTCCGACCCGCGCAGCGCGGTAAGCTGGATGGCGCTCTGTATCTTCGTGCCCTATGGCGGTGCGCTCCTTTACTGGCTGCTCGGTGTCAACCGCGTGCGGCGCCGGTACCTTTCACCCCTCGATTCTCCTTCGCCGGCCGGCGTGCGCGCATCCGCCCTGCCGTCTGGAACACTCCGCGCACAGCAGCGAATCGGCGATGTCCTGACGCGGCGCGCCCTCGAGTCCGGAAACGCCGTCGAGCCACTGTACAACGCCGAGCTCGCCTTTCCCCGCATGCTTGAGGCCATCGGTGCGGCGCGCGAATCCGTGTGGCTCGCGACCTACATCTTCCAGACAGACCCGGTAGGTGAGCAATTCGTCACCGCGCTCGCCGCCGCGGTGCAGCGCGGGGTGAGCGTTCGGGTGCTCGTCGATGGCATCGGCGAGTGGTACGACTGGCCGCACGTGGTGCCGCAGTTGCGCCGCCAGCGGGTGCCAGCCGCACGCTTCCTGCCACCCCGTCTGGTGCCACCGAATCTGGCGCTCAACTGTCGCAATCACCGCAAGATCCTCCTCGTCGATGGCCGGGTCGCCTTCACCGGCGGCATGAATCTCGGCGGCCGCGAAGTCGGTGGTGGCACCGGCCGCCGCATGACGGACATTCACTTCCGGCTTCTTGGCCCTGTCGTAGCCCAGCTCGGCCAGACATTCGCCGACGACTGGGAGTTCGCTACCGCCGAGCGCTTGCCGGTTCCGGCCGCACCCGGTGCCGCCGGAGAGTCCATCTGCCGCGTCATCGCCGGGGGACCCGATCAGGACGTGGACAAGCTGCTGCTGATCCTCCTCAGCGCATTCGCGAGCGCGCAGCGCCACGTGCAGATCATGACGCCTTATTTCATTCCGCCGCTCGAACTGGTCGCGGCGCTCGAGGCCACGGCGCTCCGCGGCGTGACCGTGTCGCTCGTCCTGCCTCGCCGCAGCAATTTGCGCTATATCGACTGGGCTACGCTGCACTGGATCCCAGCGCTCGTCGCACGCGGCGTGCGCGTGCACCTGCAGCAGCCGCCCTTCTCGCATGCGAAGCTGCTGGTCATCGACGGATGCTACGCCCATATCGGCTCAGTCAACGTTGACACCCGAAGTCTGCGTCTCAACTTTGAGGTAGCAGTCGAAGTCTACGATGAGAGATTCTGCGGGGAGCTCGCGGCGTTCATTGCCGAGCGTGAACGCGCATCGCCACCGCTAAGCATTCAAGAGGCTCAGTCCGTGCCGCTACAAGCACGGCTGCGCAATGCCCTCTGCTGGCTCGTTTCGCCGTACCTCTAGGGTGCGCATGGACTGCAACTGCGCCTGGACTTAGCCGGACCGGATGAGCGCCCGCTGGGATGGGGCCTCTACGCTGTCTTTCTTAGCGCCCTCCTCCTAAGCTAAGCGCGATCCGGGAGCCCGCCTGATTCCCGGTGGCGAACGCTCGCTACAGTGGGTGGAGTGCCCCTGAGCGGCGCCGAGCCTGCGGTTGGCTGTGCTGGGTGATTTGTCCAGCGCGCTGAGCCCCGGAGGCAAAAGGCCCGGCCCATAGGTACCGGCAAGCCCAGCCGCATTCCAACCAATCAGGAGCCAACCGATGAACTACATGGAGCGATTCCGGGTTCGACCCGGCAGTGTCGTGAAGCTCAGCGATATCGACCCCTCGTTCAAGGATCAGCATGAGAGCCAGGAGGCGGCGGCTGACGAGATCGGGCAGTACCGCAAGCGGCTCTCCGCGCTGCAAGAGATGCTCTTTGCGGAGCAACAGTACTCACTTCTGATCTGCTTGCAGGCTCTCGATACCGGCGGTAAAGACGGGACCATCAGTCACCTCCTGAGCGCCATGAACCCTCAGGGCTGCTCTGTCACCCAGTTTCGCCCGCCTTCAGTGCAGGAGGCGGCGCACGATTTTCTGTGGCGCGTCCACCGCGTAGCACCGGCACGTGGCGCGGTTGCGATCTTCAACCGCTCCCATTACGAGGACGTGCTCATCGTGCGGGTGCACAATTTGGTTCCCAAATCTGTGTGGTCGCTGCGGTATGAGCGAATCAACGCGTTCGAGCAGGGTCTCGTCGAGCACGACACGCAGATTCTGAAGTTCTTCTTGCATATCTCGAGCGACGAGCAGCTGACGCGCTTCAAGGGACGGCTGGATGACCCGAGCAAGCAATGGAAGATCAGCGAGGCGGACTACCAGGAACGCAAGTTCTGGAACGACTACATGCATGCGTACGAGGATGCTTTATCCCGCTGCAGCACCGAGCACGCGCCCTGGTTCATCATCCCGGCGAATCATAAGTGGTTCCGCAATCTCGCCGTCGCGCGCATTCTCGTCGAGCACCTAGAAGGTCTCAACCTGACTTATCCGAAGCCGTCAGTCGACCTCGCACGTATCCGCCGCGAATATCACTCGGCCGAGCATGGTGCGAGCTCCTAAGTGCTGGGCGGCGCTTGCAGGACGATCGCTGTAGCAGAATTGTCCCGGTGTGAGCCGAACGTATCCTGGAAGTCGGGTGTTGCGCTTATGAACTTACGGCGGATCGATACCCGTAACGCTGCGGCACTCCCGTTGATGCTCGCTCTTTACCTCACACTGGCGGGTTGCAGCGGATTGCAGATCGGAACCCAAATTGACGATTCGGAGACGTTACGCAAATACCACCGGTTTGCGTGGATGCCCACACAGGCAGGTGCCGCCAAAGACCCCCTGGTCGCTCAATACGGTCGCGATGCTATTGAAGCGGAACTCAAGCATCGAGGCTTTCAAGCTGCAGCTGACCCAACTCAGGCCGACCTGATCGTTGACTTCTCCCTCGGCTCTGACAAGCGCTCCTCCACGCGCAGCTCTGCAGACCCTTATATCGGTCCTTGGGTCCCCGAAGTCCCGGACTGGACTGCCTATCAGATGTTGAGGAACCAACAGCAGTGGCAAACTGGGATCAATGCGCAGGAATACGAGGGCACGCTAGCGATAATGATGTTCGACGCACGTACTCACCGTAGCGTCTGGCGCGGATGGGCCCGCAAGGCGCTCACTGATGCCGATGCCGCGAATCCCGGAGATCTCATTCGCAAAGCAGTCCGGAAGATATTTCAAGAATTTCCCAAGACCTAAGCGAGATTGCACCGTACCGCACCGCAGCGAGACCATCCGCGAGTACTCGCATTGTCTCTCTGCCTCAGCCTCGGCCCTTGCTCGGCGATGTCAACGGGACCGCAATCCGACTCGCACGGCGACAGAGTATCGCCGGTTCGCCGATCATCTTCACTCCCGCCGCGGGGCTCGCGAAGCTACCTGCCTGCGTGCTGCGGTATGTGCTTATGTTAGCTGAGCACCGATCGCGCAGAGCAACATTCCGAGTTCGCATAAGTGTGTGTGTGGGGGGGGGGGGCGCCCGCGCCGCTGAGCTCGCTCCGGGTATCCAGACTCCCAATCGATGGATATGGGTCTTCGCCCCCCTGGACCGAAAACACACCGCGGGGCACCGCTATGGCGGTCGACAGCAACAACCGAAGGCGGGAGATTGGATACGCGGCTACATCGCCTCAAAGAGCCGCGCGGTAACAACTCCGAACAGCAACCCCGCCACATGGGCGAGATGCGCCACCCCGCCAGTACTTACGTCCGCTACCGTGCCGATGTTTATCAGCTGAAAGAGGAACCAGACGCCGATCAGTACCGCGGCGGGTACGAATGTGACCCTCACGAATATCCCAAAATCACGAGCAGGGATTGGATGCGATCGGCAGGAAAGGTTACGAGGAACGCCCCCACGACGGCTGCGACCGCGCCGCTGGCCCCGATGCACGGAATGGTCGAGTGCGGCATCCCAAGAACCTGGGTCAGCATCGCCACGAGCCCACCGATGCCCGTAGAAAATCAGGAACCGAAATGGCCCCATGGCATCTTCGATCTGCGGCCCAGTACTTTGGAAGGCACACAGGCCCATCGCAGCACGAAGGGCTCGGCGCCCTGCAACTCCAGGAAAAAGACCAGGACATTAGCGGCGATGAGCCCCAAGGTCGCGACGGGCAATTGCACCGGTCGGCGCGTCGCGTCAGTCAGGGGGATCACTCCGGGCACTGCAGCACAGACCTTCTCTTGGCAGTGAGCGCCTCCGGCGGGCAAAGTGCGCCGTGCGCGGCGCGCGCACGAGGCGGCCGCGCACGGCAACCGGACCCAGGGGTGGATCGCCTAGTGATGGCCGCCTCCCGTGCCCACCGCCGCCGATTGCGCCTTGGTGAGCTCAAACTCCTGGCGAAGCTCGGCGGCACGCGCCTCCAGCGTGACCTTGGCATCGCCCTGAGCTTTTGCGGCACGCTGCTGCACAGCCTGTAGCTTGCTATCGGTCTCTTTCTTGAGCTCTTCGCGCTGCTGTTGCCGGCGCTGCAGCTTCGCCTGCAATTTCGCCTCGAATTTCTCGATCTTTGACTGCAGGCTCTTCTTGCGATCTGCCTGACCTTTCGCTTGCTCGGCCTTCAAGGCGGCGAGCTCGGCCCGCATCGATGCCTCCTCACGCGCCATCTGCTCGTGCTGCACGCCGGAGCGCGCGGTCCGATACACGGTGCCGCCGAGAGCCTCCATGCGGGCATCCACCGGTGTCACCCATTCTTCGTTCAGATCGACGACAACGGCGCACTTTCCTGGTTTGAGCGCCTTCGACACATCATCGAGAAACTCGCCGTCGACGCCGGCGAAATACAAATCAGACACAAATCCGGTGAAAGCGCCAGCGGCTGCACCAATTCCCACACCGACGGGACCGCCCAGCAACCCAAGCAAGCTCCCGAGCGCGGTGCCACCGAGAGTGCGGATTGGAAAATCTCCCTCCGCCTCTTTGGTGATGAGCTTACCGTCCGTGTTCTTGGAAATCACGGATGCGGCATGAATCGAAATACTCCCATCCATATCGAGTTGGTATAAGGCGCGCGAGCCTTCGTACGCCTTCTTTTCATCATCGAAGATAACGACAAGCATCTTTTCCACGACGGCACTCCTTGTAATACGAAACATTGCTGACAACTGTTGGATGGCGCGCCGGTGCTTTCCGCACGGCTGGTGATCTCGAGCGTCTGCCTCATCAGCCATGACCCGCCCGCCGACGTCCCCACGTCTCGAAGCTGTCACAGCGGTCACTGGCGATCCATTCGGTTCTCTACCTATGGGCGATGGGCGCATGAAACTGCGTCCCATGGGCCGCACTGGGTCGGTCCTCTCAGGCATCTGGCCCGTCTAGTAGCGGCGCTTCGAGACGCGCTGCAAATCAGCGCCCCGTCCGCGAGCGACCCTCGGCAGAGGATCGCGGACGCGACGGCCCCAATACCACACTCGTACTTCTTTGTGCGGACAACCCGTATGGCGGAACCGATGCTCTCAGAGCGACGCTGCACACCTGCGCCTACCACAGTGCCGCGTTTGCTGGAGGTGGCGCATCCGCACCTTGAGTGGAGTGCTCATTTGCACACATTGATCGCGATCCTCTTCTCTAGCAAAGATGCAGCCCTCGAGGGCGTGCGCGCCTTACATGCTTTGGAGGTGAGCGGTGACATTGAGATCGAGACGGTCCACGTGATCCGGAAGGATCAGAGCGGCGCTGTGATGCAGGGGCGTGAGGATGATGACTTTCCGCCGCCCTCCGGCACGCTGGCCGGACTTGCCTTGGGAACCACCGTTGGAGTCCTCGGGGGAGGTGCCGGTGCCGCGATCGGGGCTGGGGTCGGCGGGATGCTTGGGATGCTGCGGGACCTCTACGAGTCGAAGTCCCTCACGGGCTCCCTGGCAGAGGTCGCAAACGCATTCGTGCCGGGAGGGTATGCGGTTCTCGTCGCGGGCAAGGGCGATCGAACCACAGCAATCGACGAACGGATGAAGGAGCTTGGCGGCACCGTTTTGCGAACGAAGGCTCGGCACTTCGCGAACGTCGAATCCAGCGGGTAGAAGAACTTCCGGGCTGAGACCCATTTGCAACACGGCGAACTCGCACCGGCGCATGGCAGCCGAAGGAAAGACCACAGACCGCGGTCGCATTGCAATATGGACAGGAAGATGATCGAAGTGGATCGCTCAGGCACACGGTCCGTGTGCCTCGCGGTCCGACACGTCGTCTGCCGGGCAGCGCGAACGCTCGCATCACCAGACCTCTCCGATACCGCAGTGCACGAAGCGCGCAAGGACATAAAGCGGTCTCGCGCGGCCTTGCGGCTGCTACGACCCGCGCTTGGCGAGTCGATTTATCGTCGGGAGAACACCGTCCTGCGGGATGTCTCTCACTCCCTCAATGCAGCTCGTGATGCGAAAGTACTGATGCAGACGCTCCAATCGCTGCGTCGAAACCATCGTGCGCTGCGACGCGACGCCGAGGTCGCGAGCCTGCTGCGCTCGCTGCACGCAGATCGCGCAGCTCTGCGGCGACGGCTGCGCGACCACCGCGCACAACTGGTGCGAACGCGCGGTGCCCTCGAGCAACTCTGTAACCGCGTGACACAGTGGCGTGTCGGCGCCCACGGCTGGTCGGTGCTCGGCCCCGCATTGAAGCGCATTTACAAGAGCGGCCGGCGTGCGCTGCCGGATCGGCCGCGCCCCACGAACCGGGCCCTGCATCAATGGCGCAAGAAAGTGAAGTACCTACGCTATGCGCTGGAAATCCTGACCCCCATGCGGCCCGGCAGGTTGGCGCGACTCGTGCGACAGGCCGGACAACTGACCGATTCTCTCGGTGATGCGCACGACCTGGCCGTGCTGGCTGCAAGGGCGCGGCTTTACGCCAAGAGCAATCGCACCGACCTCAGGAAACTATTCACGATCATCGCGGCGCAGCGCCAGCGGCTCAGCCTGGAGGCACTGTCGAGCGGCGCACGGCTGTACCATGTCGAGCCCAACGACTGGGAAAGGCCGCTGCAGCACTACTGGATTCGATGGCGCCGTGCGCGATGAGGCACGAGGTGAAGGCACGCGGTTCTACACCTCCGCAGGGATCTCGGCGTCATCCATCACTTCAATGAGCTGAGAGACAACCGCCTCGGCGTGATGTTGCGTACGCAGACTTCGCAGCAACGAATTCAAGTACGTTCCCAGTGTTCCTGGGTGGAGGATCGGACGGCTCAGTTCCTGCCTGAGGGATGCAACGATCTGATCGATATCGTCCAAATCGCCTGCATCGAGCTGCTTGCTCGAGTGCGCGAATTTCTGGGCCGCTTCCACTGCTTCCCGAATCGGCCGGACATCCGTGGGCTGCATGATGCTCACCCCTTTCGCCGAGTGCATTTACCCTTCGAGCGAAAATACCATTCCCGGAAGTTCCCTGGGTGGAGTATGTTCCGCGTCTTGTCCGCAATCGAACAACTAAGGATTTGCACCTACTCCCCAGGCTTACGTTCGGGTCGTAACCTGCGGCATCGCGAAAGCCTTCCCGCATGCCTGACGCGATAGCTCGCTACGCGAACGGTCCCCCATAGGCATCGGACTACCACCATGAACGAGCGCGTGCCCTTTCGCCTAGCGCCGATGCTCGCAACACTCATCGCCAAGCCCTTCAACAAGCCCGGTTGGGTCTACGAGGAGAAATACGACGGCGATCGGATTCTCGCCTACAAGGAAGGGGCGCGCGTCCGCCTGCTTTCGCGCAATGCCAAGGACGACACGCTCCGTTTTCCCAAGATCGCCAAGGCGATCCGGGCGCTGCAACACGCCACGCTGCTGCTTGACGGCGAAGTCGTGGTATTTGACGGCGATCGCGTGTCACGCTTTCAGCTCCTGCAGCAGGGCAAGGGCGAACCGGTGTACGCGGTCTTCGACTGTCTGTTCATCGACGGTAAGGACCTGCGCCACGAGCCGCTCTCGGCACGCCGCGCAGTCCTTGAGGGGCTCTCTCTATCGACGGGCGTCCTGTTGCTTTCGCACCGTTTGGCGCCGAACGGCTTTGACGCCTACCAGCTCGCGAGACGCCGCGGCTACGAAGGCCTCGTGGCCAAGGACCTCTCCTCACGCTACGTGGAGAAACGCTCGCGATACTGGCTGAAGGTGAAAGTGCACCAGGAGGATGAATTCATCATCGTGGGTTTCACGGCGCCGCAGGGCTCACGGAAGTATTTCGGCGCGCTGCTTCTTGGGGCCTATGAACGCGGCCAGCTTCACTACGTGGGAAAAGTCGGCACCGGCTTCGATCAGAGGACGCTTGCCGTCCTCTACCAGCAGTTTCGGCCGCTCATCACCGGCAAGACCGCGCTCACCGACCCGCCGCACGAGCCCGACGTCACTTATCTGAAGCCCCACCTCGTCGCGCAGATCTCATACCAGGAATTGACCGAAGATAACAAATTACGCCAACCCGTCTATCTCGGCTTGCGCGACGATAAGGGTGCCAAAGAGGTGACCCTCCCGGAGCCGAGCGCATGAAGATCAGCACGCATCCGAGCACGAAGTTACCCATCGGGGTCTCGAATCCTGACAAGGTCTTCTGGCCCGAGGAGGGCTACACGAAGCTCGATCTCGTCGAGTATTACGCCGCGATCTTTCCAAGACTCTCGCCGTACGTGCGCAACCGCATTCTCTCGCTCGAGCGCTGCCCGGACGGGATGAACGGTGACTGTTTCTACGAAAAGGAACTTCCGTCCGGGATGCCATCCGGCACTCCGACGAAAAGGATCGACACACCGCAGGGCAAGCGAAAATCCGTCAATTATGTGGTCGGTGGTGCACTCAAAACGCAGCTCGCGCTCGTGAATCTCGGCTGCATCGCGGTCCATGTGATGGCGGGTCGGGCGAGCGCGCCCCGGCAATCGGATTGGGTGTGCTTCGATCTCGACCCTGAGTCGGGTCAATTTGCGGATGCGGCACGGGCTGCCCGTCTCGTCAAAGAGACGCTCGACGTCCTCAGGCTCGACTCGTTCGCGAAGACCTCCGGCAGCCGCGGCATACACATATTGGTTCCGATCCGCAACGGTCCGGATGCATCGGAAGTTCTCGCCTTCGCGCAAGAGGTCGTCACGCGCCTGGCGGCCGCGCACCCGAGTGAACTGACGGTCGAACACTCGCTCGCCGCCCGCCGCGGCCGCGTCTATCTCGATCCGTTCCGCAACGGCTTCGGCCAGAGCGTCGCCGCGCCCTATTCGGTTCGCCACCGCCCGCACGCGCCCATCTCGACCCCGCTCGCGTGGTCCGAACTGAGTAGTGACCTTGATCCCGCGGATTTCAATCTCGGGAACTTCAGGCGCCGCGCGCGCCGCGCCGATCCTTGGAAAGACTTCTTCCGCACAAGGCAATCCTTGAGCGACGCGGCACGCCTTCTGCCGAAACTCTAAAAGCGCGCTCGCGCGTGCATGCAATGAAAAGCTCGAGCGAGCGTGGGTAACGAATAGGTGCATTTACGAATGGTCCGACCGATGGAGTTTCGGAATGTGCCCGACGGCAGAACTCCCCTGTCTCCACAAGACACGCCCTCGCTGAGTTAAACGCCTATGCCTCTTCGGAACGCACGCTTCTGCCCGTCGCAGTCTGGGTAATGATCGATGCCCCAGCAGAATCACCTTGTGTTGCAGGTCGAACAGCTCAGCGTTCGGCTCGGCACCTCTGAGGTGCTGCACGATCTGACCTTCACTGTGCAACGGGGTGAGGTGCTCGCGATCATCGGGCCAAACGGCGCCGGCAAGACGGTGCTGCTGAGGACGCTGGTCGGCTCGCTGGCCTACACGGGAATGATCCGCTGGGCGCAGGACGCGGTGCTCGGCTACGTCCCGCAGAAGCTCGACTTGTTGCGCGACTTCCCGGTGAGCGGGCAGGACTTCCTCCGTGCCAAGGCTGCCCTCTCGCAGGCCCCGACCTCCCAGCTGATTTCGGTCCTGCAATCGGCGGGCCTGGATGAGGCCGCGCTCGCGCGCCCGATCGGAGCTTTCTCCGGTGGCCAATTCCAGCGCCTGCTGATCGCCTTTGCGCTGCTTGGGACCCCGAACGTTCTCCTACTCGATGAGCCTGCCGCGGGCATGGACCAGCCCGGACAGGTGCAATTGGAGGAGACGCTTCACCGCCTCCAACAAGCGCAAGGCATGACGCTGCTGCTCGTTTCGCACGAACTCAACCTGATCTACCGCTATGCCGATCAGGTGCTCTGTCTGGGACGGGATCACTCTTGCATTGGTCCTCCCCGTACCGTTTTGACGCCGGAGGCGCTCGCCGACATCTACGGTGAACCGTTGAGGTTTCATGTTCACGGCACTTGACATCTTGAGTCTTACCGTCTCTATCTGCATGTCGGTCGCTGCCGGATTGCTCGGCTGCTTCGCGATCATGCGTCGCATGGGACTCGCGGCGGATCCGATGTCGCACGTCGCGCTGCCGGGGATTGGCATTGCGCTACTGCTCGGAGGCAACCCGTTCCTCGGCGCACTGGTGATGCTGTTGGCGGGTGCGGTATTGATCTGGGCAATCGGCCGCAGGACCGGCATCGCCACGGAGGCCGTGCTGGGTGTGACGTTCTCCGTCGCGCTCGCGATCGGCGCAGCCGTCACCACGGGCGAGGAGCTCATCGACGCGCTGTTTGGCAGCGCGCGGGCCTTGTCGCTCTGGGAGCCTGTTCTCGGCGTCGCCGCCACCGTGGCGGTGATTCTGTTCGTCGTCCGCTTTCGCAATGCGATGATCATTTCCATGGTCTCGCCTGAGATCGCCTTGACATCGGGAGTCAAGGTCGCGCGCGTGGATCTCTATTTCCTGCTGGCATTTGCACTGACGATCGCGTTGGGCCTGCGCTATCTGGGTGTCATGCTGATGGGCTCACTACTCATCATTCCGCCGGCCATCGCACGACGCTTCGCGCGCAACCTGAACGGCATGTTCGCAATATCGATTGCGACTGCCGTGCTGTCGACGGTGAGCGGCACCTGTATCGGCATCCTGAGCCACCACCAGAGCGGGCCGCTCATAGTCATGATCGCGGGGGGACTGTTCTTCTTGAGCCTGCTCTTTCCAGGCAGAGGGTGACATGCCGCACGAGACCGCACCACGGTGGGAATGGCGGGCCTTCGGGCGGCGCTTCGGACCGGCGGAGGTGCAGCTGGCGACGGCCCAGCCGCAAGGCACGGATGAGAGTGACGAGCTCTACCTGCTCAATGGCGCGCACAGGAACGTGAAGGTCCGTGGCGGGCTGCTGGACGTCAAGGTGCTGAGGCAAGTCAGTACCAACGGCCTTGAACAGTGGGATCCCGTTGCGAAAGCGCCGCTCCCCCTTGCCGCGGATGATGCCCACAGGATCGCCGACGCGCTGCAGCTACCGCCGGACTCTCTGCGCCCTCGCCGTTACACCTGCGACGAATTCGTTGAGGCGCTCTCGGACTCCGCGACGCCGCTTCGCGCTGTGAAAGTCCACAAGCGGCGCTCCCGCTACCTCATCGGCGGCTGCATGGCTGAGCTTGCGGATGTGATTGCAAATAATCACTCCAGCCGCACGATCGCCGTCGAATCGGAGGATGCGGCAGCGGTCATGCGCAGCGTGAGGGAACTCGGCCTCGCCGGCTACGAGAACATCAGCTATCCGCGTGGCCTGGCGGCCCTGGCCGGCCGTGAGCCGACGAGTTATGCAGCGATCGATGTCGGCACGAATTCGGTGAAACTACATGTCAGCGAGCGCCGCGGCGACGGGAGCTGGCGCGCCCTGCTCGACCGCGTGGAACTGACCCGGCTTGGCGAAGGACTCGAGCAGCGCGGCTTGATTTCCGACACCGCCCTCGAGCGCACCGCGGCTGCGATTTCGGGCATGGTCGATGAGGCGAAACAGCACGGCGTGCTCGCGATCGTTGCGGTGGGCACAGACGCACTGCGCGTTGCAGCGAATCGCAATGAGGCACTCGATGCCATCGAGGCGCGCACCGGGTTACGCATCGAAGTCCTCTCGGGCGAGGAGGAAGGCCGCCTTGCCTATCTCGGGGCGAGTTCCGGGCTTGCGTTACCCTCGGGCACACTGGTCGTGTTCGACACCGGCGGCGGCAGTACGCAGTTCACCTTCGGACACGACGCCATCGTCGACGAACGCTTCAGCGTCGAAGTCGGCGCCGTGCGCTACACCGAGCGCTACAAGCTCGATAGCGCGGTATCACAGAGTCTCTTGCAGCAAGCCATGGCGGACATTTCAGCCGCGCTGGTACGCATCGAGCGCCGTCCGCTTCCGGGCTTGCTGGTGGGAATGGGCGGCACGGTGACCAACCTCAGCGCGGTCAAGCACGGGCTCACCCGCTATGACCCGAATAGGGTGCAAGGCAGCATTCTGGACCTTGCCGAGATCGACCGTCAGATCGAGCTGTATCGGTGCCGGGATGCCGACGCGCGCCGCACCCTCATCGGCCTGCAGCCCAAGCGCGCCGAAGTCATTCTCGCCGGAGCGTGCATCGTGCGCACCGTCATGGCGAAACTCGGCATGCAGACTCTCATCGTGAGCGATCGCAGCCTGCGTCACGGCGTGCTAGCCGAGCGGTTTGCTGCCAGTGATGATCACTAGCGCGCTACACGGTGCGTGTCGCAGTCCCGGGCTTCAAGCCTGCGGACATCTCAGTTGCCGCAAGCCCGACAACCAGCGAGCTCCAGTTCTCTCACGCCGTCAGTTTTTCTCTGGAAGCCTCACGGGCGATGAGGCCGAACGAGCCAGAAGGGCCGCGATCGCCGACAGAGCCGTCGGCGTAGGTGCTCCGGATGGGCGCTGCGAAACAGGGCAATAACGGCCTTGCCTCCGTCGTCTACAAGTCGAAGTCAGGGCAGCTCCTGGTTCACGAGCCGGAGTTCCGGCGCTGGTACTTGGGACTCACAGGTCGATCCAAGCCTCGCGCATCTCGCACTCCGCCCCGCAGCGCAGAGTCGCGCCGCAGGCAGAACGGAAAGTCTGATGAACTCCAGCCACAAGCGACCATTCCCCGAGAATGGCGGCGCCCAGACGCCGAGCAACGCTCAGCTGCGAATGCCCGCATTGGCGGCTGAGGAGCAAACTCTTCGAAAGACAGAGCCCGCGCCATACGGGGTGGCTGGGACTTTGGGCAACGAGAATGGTTCGCAGAGTACGCGGCGCTCAGCCGATACGGTCAACGGGGCTCTCGTAAAGAGGACGCCTGTTCGCCACCGGACGCATCGGTCGTGTTCGTCGTCGTCGTGGTCCAGGTCTGACCGTTATAGGGTGATCCCGGATCGTTGTCCGTTACCGTTTTGGTAATCGACGATGCATTACCGTAGTTGTCGTAACTGAAGCTCGTGCTCGTCGTGGTGATGAGATCACTGTTTTCGGATCTGACCGGCTGCACACCCACCATCTGCTCGCATGGACTGGCGCGCACGCAGCTGTATCCTTCCTTGAAGCCCGACGATGTGGCCGCCGCGGCGATCGCGTACCCCGCCGAGCTTGCTCGCTAGCCTCGACCTTTACGGCCAAACGGACGCGCCCAAAACCACAGCCCTACGGCGGGTGTCGTCGCGGGCTGATGACTACACCGCCAGGGCCCTCAGCACGTGCGTCGGATCGCGACTGATCGCCTTAAGGAGCGCTTTGGCAGGTCCGGTCGGCTCGCGCAGTCCCTGCTCCCAATTCCGCAGGGTGCCGACATTCACGTGCAGCAGGGCGGCGAACTTCGGCTGACTCAAACCGATCTTCGAGCGCAGTGCCTTGATGGCGATTGGATCGACGTGGAATTCGCGCGATGGCGCGCGCTCACCCCGCACGATCTCGTTCATCTGGGTCATGCTCTCGACCAGCTCGGCAAACAGCTTCTTGTTCACGGCAAACCTCTCACCAGTCCCGATTCAGCTTGCGGAGAGTCTTCTTCTCCGCGGCGGTCAAGTCGTCCTTTACGCCCTTGCGGTAAATCAGCAGCAACCGCAGTTGGCTCTGCGCCGCAACGTGGAAGTAGATCACGCGCACCCCGCCGCGCTTGCCGGCGCCGGGCACCGACCACCGCACCTTGCGCAATCCACCTGTTCCTTGAATGACCTCGCCGGCGCGCGGGTTGAGCGCCAGATACCACTGAAACCCCGCGTACGCTTCATCGCTGAGGAGCTCCTGCACCTGCCGGGTGAAGACCGGCGTCTCGATGAAGACCATGCGGTATCCTACACCATTGGTGTACGTACATCAATGGTGTACGCCTACGAAGCCTCTGGCCATCCACCTGCAGGCGGTTGCGCCGTACGCGGAACCATGGGTTTTCTTACTACCGGTCGCAACCCAGCGGCGGCCGCGATTGAGGTCTCGTCGAGCAGAAGTTTCACGCCACGCTATGCGTCGCGTACCGACGCTCGCGTTCCGCCGCGTAGGCCAAAACGGCTCGGATATGGTCTCGCGTCAGGCTCGGAAAGTCCCTCAGGACCTCATCCTCGGTCATTCCCCCGGCAAGGTATTCCAGAACGTCCGCAGGCGTGATGCGCGTGCCGACCAGGCACGGCTTGCCACCACGCACACCGGGCGTCACGTCAATGTACTTAGTCCAGTCCATCGTCTTCATTTGGCCCGCCTCCGCGGGATCGGGAGCGCTCGAGAAACGCAACGACGTGCGCTCGTGTGACTGTAGGAAACCCGCCCAGGAAATCGTCGATCGAGTCCCCGGCCGCGAGGTAGTCGAGCACCGTCTGGACAGGCACACGCGTGCCGGGGAACACGGGCGTACCGCCCATGACTTCGGGGGTAGTGGTGATCACTGGCTTGCTCATCCGCGTACGTTAGCCGTGCGCAGGCATGGGACAAAATCGGCTAGTTACGGGTGTTTCACCCCGCCCCTCGCGTTCGGCGGTCTACTCGCCGAGAAATGGGACCACTCATGGGACCACCGGAGGTTTTTGAGATGCTCTGAAAGGCTGGTCGGAGCGCCGAGATTTGAACTCGGGACCCCTTGCACCCCATGCAAGTGCGCTACCAGACTGCGCCACGCTCCGACACGAAATTGCCCTTCTCGAGGGACGCGGCGCTGGGGACCGGCGCCACGGTGCCAATGATACTTGCCTTTGCCGCAGCCGTCAGGCGGTCCCTGAGCACTCTCCTCTGCGTCACTCCCCCAGGGGCCTGAAGGAGCGCTTCAGCAGCTCGAGCTTCCCGCTCATGGTCGCCTGGGTCTGCACACCCTCCATCGTGACCTCGAGGGCATAACGGATAGGCGCGTCGACGCCCGACCCGGGCGGCTCGACGGCGGCACTGATCGCGGTCTGGCCGTTTTGGCTCTGGATCAGGCCGTTGAACGGAAAGCTTCGGGTCTTGAGCTTGCTCCAGTTGCTCTGGAAGCTGTCCGGGAGCGAGGCGGGCGGTTCGGTCCGGCGAGTCACCTGGATCCAGTTGTTGGTGTGCTGGCGCTCGCTGACTACGACGCGCAGCACGCTCCACGTGGCGGCATCGGCGCTGCCGGAGAACCCGAAGTCCAGGAACAGCATGCTGTCCTTGCTGAGCTTGACCAGCTCGGGCTTGACCGTCAGCTCGTAGCGGGCCGCGTGGAACCGCACTTCCTGCTGGGGATCGATCCTGATCCTCAGTGCCTCAAAGGCCTTCGGTTGCACGCCCGGTTGCGCCAGATAGTCCTGCCATTGCGCCAACGTGCCCAGCATCGTCAGGTACAGGTAATCGCAGACCACCTGCTGCGTCTTGTGCCCGACATCGACGAAGCCGGCGCCGATCGCGGTCAGGAATCCGACGTAGCCCTCGGGTGTCGGCAGGCTCGCGACGGTCACGATCTGATCGTCGTAGGGTACGGCCCAGTCGCGGATCTCCCAGGCACGTCCCCAGCGGTCCGTATAGTGGCTCGAGCTCCTCGGCTTGCCGAGCGAGGTGACCCGCACGGAATCGTTGCCGACCGTACGCCGCTCCACGTGGGCCTTGAGCAACATATCCATGTAGAGCTTGTCATCGCCGTAGAGCGTCGCGAGCGCCACCCCGTCCGGCACGCGCAGCCGGAAGAGTCCCGCGGACTGCTCGACGAAGCCGTTGCGATCGAGCTCCACGGTCTGCACCTGAGGCGCGGCCGCGACCCAGATCTTGTTCGGATCCTCGCGCATCAGCCGCGGAAAGCCCGCGCGGTTGATCGAGTGCAGCAGTTGCTCGGCGCCGGCACCGCGCGGAAACAGATGATCCGCGTTGTGCTCGAGCAGCTTGTCCTGGGCACCCGCGATGAGGCGCGTCGTGAGCTGCGACATGGTCGTGAAGAATTGCCCCAGCGGCTTCGGCAGATCGAAGCGCTCGTCGAACTTGAGCGTCTCGCTCGCGTCGATGATCGCGAGACGCATCGGCATCCGCCCAATGACCCTGCCCTCGCCCTCCTTCGCGCTGACGACCTCGGCAATCGGCAGCGCGGTATTGAGATTCTCCGACGGCGACTTGCGCAGCACGACGCCTATGACTCTGCCGCGCTCATCGACCAGCGGCCCGCCGCTGTTTCCCGGCGAGGCCGCCGCCGAGAAGCGCAGCCACTGCCACTGTCCGTCGAGCTCCTCCGGCGTATCGGAGGTGTAGACGCCGTCGCGGATGATCACGCCCTGCCCGAGCGCGTTGCCCACGGCAAACACCGTCTCGTTGAGCCCGGGCTTGCCGCCCGGCGTGAGGAACCTCGCTCCCTTCGGCGGCTCGCGCAGCGAGAACACGACGAAATCGCGGCGGTCGGAGGATTTGTACACCTGGTCGATGTCGTAGACCCTGCCCGCGCCATCGCGCAGCGCCGGCGGGCCGTAGAGGCTCCCCATGCCGAGGTCGATGACGTGCCCGGCGGTGACGTAGCGATTGGGGCCGATGGCGAAGGCCGTTCCGATCGAGCGGTACTTGTCGGTGCGCTCCTGATATGGAATGAGGTCGAGCGGCAGCTCGCGGTCGTAGATGATCTCGCCGTCGGGGGGCTTCAGCTGCACCACCTCGAAGGTGGCCGCGCGAATGACCTGCTGAACGCTGCTGCTGAGCTCGGCGCCGCCCGCCGGCCCGGCCGCCCCGAGCCAGGCGCCGAGCGCCAGGATGCCGAGTGCGAGCAATACCGCGGGACGCCGGGCGCGCAAGCCGCTGCTCAGCGCCTGAGAATCTTCATCAGCTCTTCAAGCTCGACTCGTACCTGCTTGACGATCTGCTGGCTCTGCGAGAGATCCGAGCGCGCTTCCTCGCCCGTAAGCTTGTTGCGCGCACCGCCGATCGTGAACCCCTGGTCGTAGAGGAGGCTGCGGATCTGGCGGATCACGATGACGTCCTGGCGCTGGTAGTAGCGGCGGTTGCCGCGGCGCTTTACGGGCTTCAGCTGCGGGAATTCCTGCTCCCAGTAGCGCAGCACGTGCGGCTTCACGCCGCACAGCTCGCTCACCTCACCGATGGTGAAGTAGCGCTTGCCCGGGATGACCGGCAGCTGAGCGTTATTCTTTGGCTCCAACATACGCTTCGACCCGCGCCTTGAGTTTCTGCCCCGGACGGAACGTGACGACGCGCCGCGCGCTGATCGGAATCTCCTCCCCAGTCTTCGGGTTGCGCCCCGGGCGCTGGTTCTTGTCGCGCAAGTCGAAATTTCCGAACCCCGAGAGCTTCACCTGTTCCCCGCCCGAGAGCGCCGCGCGCACCTCCTCGAAGAACAGATCGACGAGCTCGCGCGCCTCGCGCTTGTTGAGGCCGAGCTGGTTGAACAGTGCTTCCGCCATCTCCGCTTTGGTCAGGGCCATTTCTTTATTCTCTGATTCTTGCGTTCAAGCTCTCGCGCAAATCGGCTACCACGGAGGCCATGAGGCGGTCCACGTCCTCATCCGTAAGAGTGCGAGAAATATCTTGAAAAATCAAGCCTAAAGCGATGCTTTTTCGTCCGGGTTCGAGGCCTGGACCCCGATACACGTCGAAAACGCGGAGACCACGCAGCAAGCTTGATGTCACCAAGGTTACACGCTCGGCCAGGGTACTTAAAGTCACCGCCTCATCGACCACCACCGCGAGGTCGCGCCGCACCTGCGGGAAGCGCGAGATCTCCTCGAACGCCGCCTTCTTGACGGCGATCGCGCCCATATCGAGCTCGAACAGCACCGGCACATATGTAAAATCCAGCGCCCGAACGAGCGCCGGATGCAGCTCCCCGAGCCAGCCCACCGGGCTTCCGCGGCGCAGCACGCGCGCCGTACGTCCGGGGTGCAGCGCGGCGAGCTCGCCCGCCTCGAAGGTGAAAGTCTGCGCGGCGCCGGTCGAAGCGAGCAGCGCCGCGACGTCCGCCTTCACGTCGTAAAAGTCGACCGGCGCGCGATTCTCCTTCGAGACGCCCCACTGCTCGGGCAGCCGCGCGCCGCTCGCGAGCCCTGCGATCGTATCGATCTCGTGCGTCACGGTTCCGGCGTGCTCGAATCGCGTGCCGTGCTCGAACAGACGGATCCGATCCTGCTGCCGGCGCTGATTCTCGAGCGCGGCGCGAATCAGGCCCGGCCAGAGCGACACGCGCATCACCGCGAGATCGCTCGCGATCGGGTTCGCGAGCGCCAGCGCGGGCCTGCCCGGAAACAGCCGTTCCTGCAGCGCCGGGTCGACGAAGGCGTAGGTAATGGCTTCCTCATAGCCGCGCGCCGCGAGCGCTTCGAGCACTGCGCGCTCGGCGGGCGTCTCCTCGGGGAGCGCGCGGAAACGCTGCGGGCTGAGCGCGTCGGTCTCGGGGATCTTGTCCCAGGCGGCCAGTCGCGCCACCTCCTCGATGAGATCTGCCTCGATCGAGATGTCGAAGCGCCAGGCAGGCGCGGTGGCCTTCCAGCCGGTCGCGTTCGATGACACCTTCATGCCGAGGCCCGTCAGCGCCCTGGTGACCCGCGTGGTGGGGAGCTCGACCCCGAGGAGCCGTTGCAACCGTGCGGCACGCAGCCTCACGGCGGGACGCTTCGGCAGGTGCCTGGTGCTCTCGGTGACCGCGATGCCGGCGGCCCTGCCGCCGGCGATTGGCTGCAGCAGCGCGATCGCGCGCGCGATCGCGCGCGCTTGCTGTGTCGGGTCGACCCCGCGCTCGAAGCGCTGACTCGCATCCGTGAGCAATCCCAGGCGCCGGCCGCGGCCCTGCACCGCGCCGGGCGAGAAATACGCGCTCTCCAGAAAGACGTCCGTGGTCTCGGGAGAGACCGCGGTCCGCAGTCCACCCATGATGCCGCCGAGACCGACCGGCCCCTCCCCGTCGGTGATGAGGAGCATGTCGGAGTCGGCCTTCACGGTCTTGCCATCGAGCAGCGTCAGCTCCTCGCCGGCGCGCGCCATTCGCACGCGAATACCCTGCTTGAGCTTCGCGAGGTCGTAGGCATGCATCGGCTGCCCGAGCTCGAGCATCACGTAGTTCGTGACATCTACGACCGGGCTGATGGAGCGCACGCCGGCGCGGCGCAGTCGCTCGCTCAGCCACACCGGCGTCGCCGCGCGGTTATTGATGCCGCGAACGATGCAGCCGCCGAAGCGCGGGCAGGCGGCGGGGGCCGCGAGCTTGACCGGAAAACGCTCGCTCTTCGCTCCGCGGGAGCTCTCGATCTTCGGCCCCGTGATCTTCGTTCCCGCGATCGCCGCCACCTCGCGCGCAACACCCAAGATCGACATGGCATCGCCGCGATTCGGCGCGACGTTGACGTCCAGCACGGCCTCATCGAGCCCCAGATACTCCCGCAGCGGCTTGCCGAGCGGAGCATCGGCGGGCAGCTCGAGAATTCCGCCCGAGGCCTCGGCGAGCCCGAGCTCTTTGGCGGATGCCAGCATTCCCTGCGACTCGACGCCGCGAAGCCTGGCCACGCCGATCCTCAAATCGCCCGGCAGCTGAGCCCCCACCAGGGCGAGCGCGCTCTTCAAGCCCGCGCGTGCATTCGC